>Ga0256840_1002711_pt1 | contig 15310 bp, 19 predicted proteins | sample 355202metaG_FD_185969 | JGI IMG/M metagenome (GOLD analysis project Ga0256840, IMG submission 185969) | Hydrothermal vent microbial communities from Mid Atlantic Ridge, Atlantic Ocean - 355-202 | ecosystem: Environmental > Aquatic > Marine > Hydrothermal vents | place: Atlantic Ocean: Mid... | reverse complement strand
GCCTAGTGCTAATGTGTTATTTTTTGTAAATGTATTATCATTCATAATATCTAAATTAAAAAGTTTAAATGGATCATGTATGTCTATGGGTGTATAAAGCACAGAATTTAACATTTTGTTTTTTAATATTTGTAATTTTTTATATACATTTTCTTTGCTAAGAGGAAAAGGTGTGAAAGTAGAGAGTAGATAATAATATTTCTTCATATATTCAGAAATGTTTACTTTGGTAAGATGTAATGTTATATCTTTTATATAGGATATATTTTGGAGAGAATCTTCTACCTCTTGTAGTGTTTTGAGGTGTTCAGGAGTAAATCCTTTTATGGTCACAAAAAGTGTTGAAGTAGATGTAAAGCTCTGGACCAAAGAGAGTTTTTGAATATTTTCATCTTTTTTAAAAATTGACAACATATCCGTGGTAATATGTGAAGGCTTAAAGAGTATTACCGAAAGAACAATGATACTAAAATAGAGTAGTAATGCTTTATAGGGTTTCAATTTTTATGTTGTCCTTATTTTTAAAGTCAATGATAAAATAGACAACAGAGCCATCCGAATTTAGTCGTAATTCTATACCATTTATAATGTGAGCAGTATCACCTTTTGGTTGAAAAATATATTTTAAATGCTGTTTTGTTATCATAAAGTTTTTTTTCAGCGTATCAAATTTTTTAGAAAAAAGAGCCTGAGTTAACTCGAAATAAAGTCTCATTTGAGGTTTTTTAAGTAAATTTATGCTTGCAAGAAGTGTACCTTTTTGATTATGAACAGTGACTTCATCTCCTGTTTTTGTAATCGTTTTGCCATCCTTATATTGAATGACGGTTTTCTTAGTACTATATTGAACAGTACCATATCTATAGGTTTCTAACTCAAAGGCCTCTATAAATTTAGTCTCTTTGAATTCAATGGCTCTAAGTGATAATATTAGTGTGAGAAATAGTATTATTTTTTTCATGGTGTTTCCTTATATGTATGAGCGTTTATATGTGTTTGCATCACCTTTTTGACACGCTCTGACAGAGCAGTAAATATCTCATTTTTTTTGGGATAAATTGGATTTAAAAATGTGACATGTATATTCTCTTTCTTGATAGTTTTCGTAATATTGCTTCCCTTGGACACAATATTTCCTGTTCCTTTAATAATGACGGGAACCAAAGGAACATTTTGTGTAATTGCAAGACGAAAAGCACCACCTTTAAAACGTTGTAGGCTAGAAGAGGCGTTACGAGTTCCTTCTGGAAATATGATAACGCTGGAACCCTGGGTTAGTGCCTTAATGAAATCATCATAGCCTTTACTTGCCTTGGCTAGATTACCTGTAGGGATATAATATACACCAAGGGCATGTTTAGGGACTGTAAAAAAGGCTGGATGGTCAGAGATAAAATGGTTTGAGGGTATGACATAATCATCAATCATGGTAGCCAGTAGGGTGTAGTCAATGGATGATTGATGGCTAGAGACATAAATACATGGAGAAAATGTATTAACATTGTGTTTATTGTGCACGATAATTTTCCCTAAATTTGGCATGAGGAAATAGAAAATCTTAAAATATTGTTGGACAATTTTTTGGAAATATACTCTAGGTTTTTTAGACCATAAGTGTGAGAGGATAAAGAGAGGATAAGCAGATACAAAAGCAAGAAGCATGAGTAAGACAAATAGAATATATGTGTAAATACTAATGAGTAGTTTTGTGTTCATAAAATTTCCTAAATCCTATTTGAAAAAGTATACCACATCCTAGAAGGATATACCAACCAATAGTAATATAAAATGTCCATAGCTTCATAGATGTGAAAAATAAAAAATAAATATGCAGAGAAACATTTATGGCTGTAACAACAATCCAAATAGTATGTGTTTTCTCTAAATATAAACGTTCTGAATTATCGAGTTTTTTGAACTTTTCTATAGTCTTGATTAGAAAAAAATCTTTTGTAATATGTGCGTAGATAAACGCTAGAAAAAAAAAGATAGACAAAAGAAGTGGAAAACTTCTTAAAATGAATATATCATCAATTATGATAGAAGCCATTCCTACAACCATAAGAGATATTGGCTGAAAAAGTGTTTTCATAGTCATGTTCTTAAATTGTAGTAAGCTCCCAATCGTACCTAAAAAAATAAGAAAAACTCCTAGTTCTCTAATGGTGAAATAGTTTTGACCAAAATAAATCACTAGGATATAAATGAATAGAAGTATCACAATTTTGTATCAAATTTACTCATTACAGCATCAATCAGTTGTTGGATTGTTTTGGTTTCTTCCAGCACTTTATTGCTAATATCAATATTATACTTATCACTAATTCGTACTACTAAATCTATAGCATCCAAACTATCTAAGCCCATTTCATCATAAAATGATGCTTCTAATGTAATTAACTCATTTTCAACTTCAAATTCCTCATTTAATATAGTTTTCAAGTCTTCAAAAACTTTCAATCGTGTCATCATTAAATCCCCTATTTCAATTTAGATGCATTATAGCAGAATATATTTTAATAGATTTTGGAATTAGTGTAGATTTACTTAAGATTAATAGATATACAAATTATTTTAGTATATAATAGCGCATAAATAAATATCGGAGAAAATACATGTATAATAAAGTATTAATTACTACAGTAGCAGCATTTTTAATGTTTGGGTGTACAGCGAATAATGAACTTACGAAGAGTGGAAGCGACAATAATGCTAAAAGAACACAATCCTCTATGGATGGTGAAGCGTTATATCAAAAGTCATGTACGAAATGTCATTCAACATCAGTGCACACAAGAACGGATAGAACGGTAAAGTCTTTGGATTCCTTAAAAAACCGTGTGGCGAAATGTAATGCTAATGTTGGTACTAATTTGACTAATGATGAAGTTGATGCGATAAGTAATCACCTTAATGCAAAATATTATAAATTTTAGAATATTAAAATTATTAAATAAGTGGCATGGGTCAAGCAACGTGGAAGTGATATAGGTTATAAAATAATAGTTGGTATTTATCATCTGTTAGGATATAAAACAACAAAAATAATAGTTTGGATAGTTTCTTTTGTGTACGCGTGTATAACCACTAAAGAGAGAGAAGCGATGAAAGTGTATTATGCTCACTTAGGGATTTCTTATACTTTTTTTTTGTATGTCTCTCATATTTATCAGTTTTCACTTTCTATATTTGATAGATTTGTTACACGTATAAATCCAGAATTATTTCATATAGAACGTGTCAATGTAGATACCTTTTGGCATAAGGATAAAAACCGTATTTTAGCTCTTTCTCATATTGGAAGTTGGGCTAATACACTTGTGGCATTCAAATATGAAAGTCGTACTGTGCATATCACTGCCAATGAACAACTTAAGTCTTCCATAGTGGAATATGAGGCTTCTTTGACTAAAGAAAGTACTTCTTCTATCCATATAATTAATCTCCAAGATGGAATAAAAGCCAGTATTGAAATCGTAAAAGCATTACAGCATGGTGATGATCTTGCAATTATGGTAGATAGGCTTGTTGATTCCAATCGATTTATTGAAGTAGATTTTTTAGATCAAAAAACGAAATTGAATAAAAATCCTTTTGAAATCGCCTATAATCGAGATGTAGATATGGTGGGGGTGACAGTAATTCGTATGGGAGACATGCAATACAAGGTTGTATTCTCAGATATAATACGTGTTGACAAGTCAAGAAAAAAAGAAGAAGCAATGGGTATAATGGCACAAGCATATGCAGGGTATTTGGAAAAACTTGTAAGAGAGTATCCTCTGCAGTGGTTTAACTTTTATAAATTTTGGGAGAATGAATGAGAATAGTAGTAACTGGTGAAAAAATTAGTTTAGATGATATAGTAAATGCAAGTAGTGTAAAGCTAGAAGAATCTGATGTATTCAAATCTAAAATCAACCAATCACATGATTTTTTAGTCAATGAGATAAAAGAAGGTAAGCCAATTTATGGTGTAACCACAGGGTATGGGGAGTCAGGGAAAAACTATCTTCTTTTCGAAGAGGCAAAGATTTTACAGATAAATCTTTTTCGTTTTCATGGTTGTGGTGTAGGTAAGAATCTTAATGAAAATGAAGCATATTATATGACGCTTATTCGTATGATAAGTCTTTCGAAGGGATACTCTGGAGTGGGTTATAATTTATTAAAACGCTTAGAATTATTGTTAAGTGAAAAAATTCTTCCTGTAATTCCAGAACAAGGATCAGTTGGAGCCAGTGGAGACTTGACACCACTTTCTTATCTCGCCGCAGTGATTGCTGGTGAGCGTGAAGTGTATTATAAGGGGGAGATACATCCTACAATTGATATATATAATAAATTGGGTATTAAACCTTATGAACTGCAACCAAAAGAGACTTTAGCCATTATGAATGGTACAGCGACAATGAGTGCAATAGCTACGAATAGTATCAAGAAATTTGAAACGTTCATGTATGCATATACAAGCTTTATAGCAGGTATCTTTGAATTACTTCAAGCAGATGATACCCCATTGCAACCTTTGGTACATGAGGTAAAACCCTTTGAAGGACAGATTGCTATTGCAAAAGAAATTTTAGCAAAACTAGAAGGTACACAGTTAACACATTCAAGAGAAGAGAGGTACCAAGACTTTTTTAATAATGATACGCTTAATATCCAAGATAGATATTCAATACGTTGTACTCCACAAGTATTAGGTGTTGTTATGGATAATTTAAATTTATCTAAAAACTGGGTTGAAACTGAGATAAATGCGGTTAATGATAATCCAGTGGTAGATGGAGTAAATAAAAAAATATATACAACCGGAAACTTTTATGGTGGATATGTTGCACATGCAATGGACACATTGAGAATATCCGTTGCCAATGTGGCAGATTTATTGGATAAACAGTTTGCTATCTTGGTAGATCATAAATATAACAGGGGATTAGGAGAAAACTTAAAACTTAGCGATAAGAACTATTATCATGGATTTAAAGCAATGCAAATAACCTTAAGTTCCCTTTCTGCTGACGTGATGATGAATGTGATGCCTGCTTCTGTATTTTCTCGCCCTACAGAATCTATGAATCAAGATAAAGTTAGTATGGGAACTACTGCAGCCATTCATTTTAAAAATCAATTGCCAAACCTTGAAAATATGCTAGCGATAGCAATGATGGGTCTAGCTCAGGCTGTGGATATTAGAGAAAAAAAAGGTATTTCTCCTCATCTTGAAAAAGTTTATAATACCATTAGATCTGAAGTACGTCCGCTTATTGAAGATAGGAGAATGGATATGGAGATAAAAAAAGTCGTAGCACTTATTAATTCGGGAAAATTGAGTTAAGAAGAATTTAGTATTATTTTCTTGTTATGCCTCCTTATGGAAGCAAAACAAGATGATTTATTTAATTTTAAATTGAAGACCTACTGAAAGACGTCTGTAGCCGGCATGATTTACGAGAAAATCAGAAAAAAGATTCATATTTTTCGTGAGTTTGTAGCCTACACCAATTCCTAGTGCAACATATCCTCTTGAATAACCATAATCATAGCCATCATAATAGTCATCACCATCAAGAGAATAACTCATAAACATTGGACCAAATCTAGGTCTAATGTATAAATTTTTATTTATGGTATATTTGTATGTAGCAAAGAGTCCTAGAGAGAGTACTCTCAAGTCAACATCATAGTCATTTGAATCATAGCTTGAAGCTAAGGCACTGTAAGAGAGTTCTGCTTCGGCTCCAATGATACCCGGTCCTAATTTTATAATTTCTTTCCCACCATTTAGAAGTAATGCCCCACCAAGACCGTAGTCATGGTAGAATCCTCCTTCAAGTGCAAGACCTCCCCCCATATAATAATGATTCTTAATAAAGTTTGCAGCACTACTGGTAGATACCATTAGTGTTGAAGCAGCAAGAACGCTTATGATTTTTTTCATCTGTTTTTCCTTTTTATGTACAATTTTAAAAGCTTTAAGCTAAGTAAGATTATATCAGATTAATTTAAATTTTAGCAAAGATTAAAGAGGTATTGATGCCTCCAAACGCAAAATTATTATTCATTACATAGTCTATAGAAGTATTACGATGCTCGAATATATAGTCCAAGTTGGCACATGCAGTGTCAACTGTGCTTAAGTTTTTTGTAGCAGGCAAGAAGCCATCTTTTAAAGCAATAAGTGAAACAATAGATTCGATAACCCCGCATCCACCAAGAAGATGTCCCATATGTCCTTTTGTACTACTAATGGGGGTTTTATTTCCAAATATACTATACGTAGCATGAGATTCTTCTATATCACCTTTTTGAGTAGCTGTAGCATGCGCATTAATATACCCAATCTTTTCTGCTTCAATATTTGCATCATTAAGAGCGAGTTGAATAACGGAGCGCATACCTTCTCGAGAAGGTGTGGTTAAATGATTTCCATCACAGGTTGTTGCATAGCCTTTGACTTCTGCATAAATTTTTGCCCCTCTTTTTTTTGCATGGGCATACTCTTCGAGTACCAGTGTGCCTGCACCTTCGCCAATAATAAGTCCATCTCTATCCTTATCAAAAGGTTTGGGTGTCAGTGTAGGGTTGTCATTATAATCGGTGCTGGTTGCACCTATAACTTCAAATACACCTTCTGAAAGATAATGTAAGCCTTCTGCACCACCTACAAACATGATATCGGCTAATTCATATTTGATAGATTCATACCCTACACCAATGGCTTGAGAGGATGATGTACAAGCAGAACAAGTAGGAATAGAACGACCTTTTATACCAAACATTGCACCAAGGTTTGCCGCGATACTGTGACTCATAGATCTTAAAAAAAGCATAGAATTCTGTTGTTTGAAATTTTTATTGTCGTATACCCCACTAATCCATTCCATAAGGGTTTCATTCGCACCCATGGTAGAACCAAATGAAATCCCAGTATGTATATTTTGTATATCAGATTGTGCTAGTTCACTGTCATTAATGGCTGATTGCATACTTCTCGCTGTCATAAGTGCGACTTTTCCCATGGAGCGTCTATGTTTTCTAGGGATATCTTTAAAATCATCTGTCTCAACAGGTGCTGCGATAAGTGTTGCCATACCGTTCATCTCTTCGGACCAATTTTTTATTACTTTTACCCCAGAGTTATTTGCTTCAAGATTATTTTTAAGTGTATCTATATCGTTTCCAAGCGGTGACATTAAACCAATGCCTGTAATGACGACACGTCTCATCGTACCATACCTCCACTAATGTTAATCGTCTCTCCTGTCATATAGGTATTCGTTGCGGCAAAATAGACAGCATGTGCTATTTCATCAGGTGTTCCGTAGCGTTTTAAAGGGATACTCTTTTTAATGGCAGCATCCAACTCTTTTGTCATTTCTGATTCTATTAAGCCTGGAGCAACACAGTTGACTCTCACTTTGTATCTAGAAAGCTCTAGTGATAAGCTTTTGGTAAAGGCAATAATCGCACCCTTTGATGCTGAGTAATTTGTTTGTCCCACATTGCCAGAGATCCCAGAGATCGAAGAGATATTGACTATGGCGCCATCTTTACGTTTTATAAATTGTGAAAGTATAGCTTTGGTAACTCTAAATATACCATTTACATTCGTTTCTATGACATCTTCCCACTCTTCATCGCTCATCCAGAAGAACAGATTATCTCGCGCGATACCTGAATTGTTAATGAGTGTATCTACTTCTAGGTTTTCAAGAGTACTGGAGATACTTTGTTTATCTTTCATGTTAAAGGTTAAAATTTCACCATTATTATCAATACTTTTTAAAAGGTCAGAGGCTTTTTCTTGATTGCTATTGTAATGTATATAGACGAAATAACCTTGTGTTGAAAATACTTTTACTATAGCCTCACCTAAAGAACCTGTAGCACCTGTGACTAAAACTTTTTTCATGTAATTTACCTCGTAAATAAGTTTTTTAAATTAAAATAGATTATAGCCTATAATCTGCATCAAGAAGGTTAATACTAATCTTTTGGTATAATCACATTAATTATACAGAATGGAATGAAGGAAGAGCGTAGATGATAAATACTGAGGATATAAAAAAAAATCTCATTTTGGGATTAAATTTAGAAGATATTACACCTGATGACATAGATGACAATGCACCATTATTTAATGAAGGGCTAGGATTAGATTCTGTTGATGCTATAGAGTTAATCGTTGTTTTGGATAAGGAATATGGTATTAAATTTGAGAATATGAATGATTTGAAAAATATATTTGCAACGCCTCAGACATTAACAGATTACGTTAATCAGTGCAATCAGAAGTAGTGCAAATGATTACAGCGAAAAGTCTAAAAGTAAAACTTATTGAAGGTCTAGCATTAGAAGATTTAGATGTGAAGGATATTGATGATAATGCACCTCTATTTAATGAGGGGTTAGGTTTGGATTCTGTAGATGCTATAGAGCTTATTGTTATATTGGATAATGCATATGGATTAAAATTTAAAAATATGGATGAGACAAAAGATGTGTTTGTCTCGATCCAAACTTTAGTAGATTATATTAACAAGTATGCAAAATAGACATATATATATTAATAGTGCAAGTGCTTGTTGTAGTGCAGGATGTACAAGTGAAGAGATCTTTAGAGCAATATTGAATGGTATAAGTGGTGTACAGAAGCATAAAGGATATTTGGTCAATGGTGAAGAGAGTGCCATAGGTAAGATGACTTATGCTAGTTCATTCGATACATTATTACTTGACAATGTACAAAAAGTATTAATGCAGTCAGAGTTAAAAACATTTGAAAACACTCTACTGCTTGTAGGTACATCTGTGGGAGGGATGACTTGGGCAGAAAAACAATTTATAAAAGACGAAGGCTCTTATGAAAATATAGTGCTTGAAAAGCAATCTATGCAATCAATCTCATTGACTTTACAACAACATTTTACTTTTAAAGATGCTATTACTTTTTCGACGGCATGTACTTCTAGTTCAAATGCTATTGTTTTTGCAAAAGAAATACTGGAGGCGGGAGCATACAGTGAAGTATTGGTAGTAGGTGCTGATTCTATTAGTTATACAACGGTGAATGGTTTTAATGCGTTGGGCGTACTTTCTAAAGCGTGTGCAACTCCTTTTGATTTAGATAGAACAGGCATGAATGTTGCTGAGGGAATAGGCGTACTCTTACTGAGTACTCACCCTAGCGATATAGAGCTTCTAGGTGTGGGTTGTAGTTCTGATGCTTATAATATTACACATCCTGAACCAGAAGGCAATGGTGCTAAAGATGCGATGAGTAATGCACTTAAAAATGCAGGATTAAAAGCACGTGATATCGATTATATTAATGCACATGGCACAGGCACTATTGCCAATGATAGCTCAGAAGCACAAGCAATTCTAGCACTTTTCCCTCATCGTCCTTATGTGAGCTCAACAAAATCTATTACAGGCCATACCTTGGGTGCTTGTGGTGCGATTGAAACTATTATTTCCATGCATGTATTGAGGCAACAAATAGTACCTTCAAATCATAATTTAAAAATCAAAGAAATCGCATCACTAAACACTACACAAACGAATATAAAGACAGAAGTTAATAGAGTCTTGTCTAATGCTTTTGCATTTGGAGGGAACAATGTTTCAATTGTCCTGCAGAGGGTTGTAGATGAAAATTAATTTAAAAATATTAGGTTTATCCTATGTATCTGCAAAGGATAAGTGTGACATGTTAGAAGAGAAAGTATTGGTTTCTAATATGATGTTAAGAAGAAGGCTGACAAGGGGTGCAAAAATAGCAATATTTTTAGCATCAAAGGTAGGCTACAAAAATGAAAAAATTGTATTTGGAACGGCATATGGTGAGGTACAGGCTACTGTAAATATTGCAGAATCTATTTATAATCAAACAGCATTAAGCCCTACTGCATTTCAAAATTCTGTGCATAATACGCCTGTTTCTTATCTCTCTATTGTATCTAACAATATCGCCGAAATAACGACTGTATCTGATTTGAATGATACTTCCTACTCTGTCTTGAAAACAGCGGCAATTAAATCATTAAAGGGTGAAAATATCTTATTGTTGAATATCGATGCCTTTGGATTTAAGGGTCTGGATAGATTAAATAAATGTGGGCTTTCTCAATTAGAAGCAGGAGTGGGGTTTTTGGTACAGATGACTACTCAGAGTGCTAATATTTTTATTGAAAATCTTCACTATAAGGATACTGCACCCTCTTTATGGCAAATGTTAGAAGTGTACGAAAAAGCCATGCAGCAAAAAAATCCAATTTTAGAGGTAGAGATATAAATGAATTGTATTGAAAGAAAATTACCACACAAGTATCCTGTACGATTTATTAAAGAAGTAGAGATAGAAGAAGAAAACCATGCTATTTCTTTAGTAGAATTTAAAGAAAAACCTACCTTGCCTGCACTTGTAGAAGCAGCAGCGCAAAATACTGTATTTATTGAGTCACTCTATGAAAAATTTGATGGGGGTGTATTGAGTGTTATGAAAAATGTAGAGTCATATACCTTGTTTCAGCCTGGAATTTATAGAGTGAAAAGTAGTATTGTGTCAAGGATAGATCCATTTGTTTTAGTGGGCTTTGAATATCTCTCTAGCGAAGGAGTTTTGGCCAAAGGTGAAATAAGTATTGTGATGAATCCAAGAGCTAAGATTTGACATTTTAGATTCATACAAATAGTAAAAAATATATAATTTATCAAAGGATGAAAATGGAAAATAAGAATACAATGAGTGCATTAGATGCACAATTAGAAGCTCAGAAAATTGCTTTTGCCCCAGTTATTTTCCAAGTCGTACAAGCAATGAGAAAGTTTGGCATCTTGACTCTTCTGGATAGACATAAAGAGGGGCTTACCTTGGAAGATATCGCAAATAAAAGTGGTGTTTCATCGTATGGTATAAAGATATTGTTAGAGAGTGCTTATAGTGCTTCTGTTGTGCTTAAAAATGAAGATAAGTACGTACTTGGAAAAATAGGGTATTTCTTGGAAAATGATAAGATGATAAAGGTCAATATGGATTTTAATCATTTTGTGAACTATAAAGGGTTGTATGATTTAGATAAATCGATTAAAGAAGAGAAAGCCGTAGGATTGCAAGTGTTTGGAAACTGGGATACTATTTATCCTTATTTAGATACGCTTCCAAGCGAAGCCAAAAGAGCATGGTTTAACTTTGATCATTATTACTCAGATACGGCTTTTGGTGATGCAATAAAAAGACTCAAAACATTCAATCCCAAAAAAATATTAGATATTGGAGGCAATACAGGAAAATTCTCCATCCGTTTTGCACAAAACTCAGAAGATACACATGTGACAATCCTTGATCTCCCTGAGCAGGTTACCATGGCTAAGAACAATATAGAAAAGAGTAAATTGGAGGATAGAATTGATTTCCATCCTCTAGATATACTCAATCATGATAAGCCTATTCCTAAAGGTTTTGATATTATTTGGATGAGTCAATTTATAGATTGTTTTAGTGAGACTGATGCGATAAAAATATTAACAAGGGTGAGAGAATCTATGGATGAAAACAGTAGACTTTGCATTTTAGAACCTTTGTGGGATAAGCAACGATTTGAAGCCTCTTCGTATGCCATTATTAATACGTCACCTTATTTTACAGCGATGGCGAATGGTTGCAGTAAAATGTTTAACTCTTGGGATTTATTTGACTATATCGCAAAAGCTGGTTTAACAGTCGAAGAGAGTTTTGATAACTTGGGTTCTACACATACAATGGTAAAGTGTAAAATATAGCCTCCATATGTCATGACAACAAAATATAAATGAGGCAAAGGATAAGGCAATGAAAGAGTGTGATGTATTCATTATAGGTGGTGGCCCTAGCGGTTCTATTGCTGCTGCCAATTTGGCGCAAAAAGGCTTTTCTGTTGAAGTGATAGAAAAGCTTTATTTTCCTAGATTTGTCATAGGGGAATCTCTTTTGCCTCAATGTAATGCTATTTTGGCAAAAAACAATCTTTTAGACGTCATTAAAAAGCAAGGTTATATACTGAAAGCGGGAGCTATTTTTGAAAAAGAAAATGAAGAACAAGAGATATATCACTTTAGAGAAAATATAGGTGAACCTTACAATACAAGTTTTCAAGTAAAAAGAGAAGAATTTGATCATGTACTACTTAAGAGCGCTGCATCATTTGGCGTAACAGTGACACACGGGAAAGAAGTTCTTGCTTATGATCAGAATAAAAACATTGTTACGACAAAAGACAAAGAAGGTAAAGAAGAGAAATGTAAAGCTAGATTTGTTTTGGATTGTTCTGGATATGGTCGTGTATTGCCACGTTTGTTGGATTTGGAAATACCTTCAAGTTTTAAAACAAGAAAAGCTATTTTCACACGTATCGATAATGATATTAGACCTGAAGGAGAACTTGCAGGATATATTACTATTTTTGTTCATGGTGATAATGAAGCGTGGATTTGGGTGATACCTTTTTCAGATGGTACAACTTCGGTAGGTATCGTATGTGATGATGCATACTTTAACAAATGTGGATTAAAGCAAGAGAATTTTTGGGATTATGTTATTGAAAATACACCTAAAGCAAAAAAACGATTTCGAAATGCCAAGAAATTAAGTGATGTAGGTATGATAGAAGGCTTTTCATCAAATGTTAAAACGATGCATGGTAAAGGTTTTGCATTGGCAGGAAATGCAACAGAATTTTTAGATCCGGTGTTTAGTTCTGGGGTTACATTGGCACTTGTGAGTGGAGATTTAGCTGCAGATTGTATTACAAAGGAATTGAATGGGCAAAAGGTTGATTGGCAAGAGGAGTATGAAGATTATATGATGAAGGGAATAAATGTATTTAGGGAGTTTGTTTTAGCTTGGTATGATGGTAGATTGCAACAAATATTTTTCTCTGATTTTAAGAAAGAATCTTTTACACGTCCTGTTTCTTCTATATTAAGTGGCTATGTATGGAATAAGAAAAATATTTTTGTAGAAGATTCAAAAGATAAAATAGATATACTTATAAAGATAATCAATGAAGTTTCTTAATAAAAATCTTTACCATGCTAAAGTATTAAATGAAAAGAGCTGGGAAGTGGTTTTATCTGGTGCAGATCACCCTGTATTCCAAGCACATTTCGAAGGTAATCCTTTGTTACCAGCTTTTATACAAATAGATATTTTTGCAGCATTGATAGAAAAGAAAATTACTACAATAGAGCGTTGTAAGTTTAAACAACCTATATTGCCAAACGATATTATTGTCTATGAAATTATTGCAAATGTAGATAATGCATATAAGGTAAAGATTGTTAAAAAAAATGAAGTTGTAAGCGAAATAAAAATTGTTTGCATAGCAGGGTAAAGGGTTTGTATTGAAAAAAGTTTTAGTGATATATTATTCACAATCTGGACAGTTGAGTGAAGTAGTAAGAGCATTTACTGCTCCTTTAGATGTAGATGAAAATGTAGAAGTAACGTATCAAAATTTAATACCTAAAAATCCCTATCCCTTTCCTTGGGGGTATTTGGAATTTTTTGATATCTTTCCTGAATCAGTATATATGGATGGATGTGCATTAGAAGCGTGCGAGAGTATAAAAGAAGATGATCAGTTTGATATCATTATTTTAGCGTATACAATTTGGTTCTTATCCCCTTCTTTACCTATATCTGGCTTTTTAAAATCAAGATATGCCAAAATACTACATGATACGCCAGTTATTACACTTATTGCTTGTCGTAATATGTGGGTAATGGCTCAAGAAAAGATGAAGAGTAAACTTAAATCATTAGGTGCAAAATTAATAGACAATGTTGTGCTTATTGACCAGGGTGGTAATTTGGCTACATTCATAACCACACCACGTTGGATGTGGACGGGTAAAAAAAATGCTTTTTGGGGTTTACCTCAAGCAGGTGTAGACCCTAGCGAAATCAAAAAAGTATCTAGATTTGGTAGAGCACTTAGTGATGCATTATCTTTGGGTCTGGAGAAGAAAAATATCTCTTTACTCTCAGGTCTTGAGGCGGTACATGTGGATAATAGGCTTATCGGTACAGAAAAGATAGCACATAAAAGTTTTAAAATTTGGGGTGGATTTATTCGTAAATTTGGAACTACAGGGGATAAAGCTAGAATTCCTATATTGTTTTTCTATTTTCTATTTTTATTATCTTTGATTGTCATTGTGGTGCCTATTAATACATTGGTAAAACCACTTTTACGAAAACTGAATAGTAAAAAAATCGATACACAAAGAGTATATTTTGAAGAACCATCAGGTTCTGGAATAGAACGTTTACAGGAGTACAATAATGGCTGATGTGTATATTAATACTATTGCAAAATTTTTACCTAATGAGCCTATTAGTAATGATGAAATGGAATTGGTTTTAGGTGAAATCGCTCAAAAACCTTCGCGTGTGCGTAAAATAATTTTACGTAGTAATGGCATTATGAAACGATATTATGCAATGGATAAAGAAGGAAATATCTGTTATAACAATGCACAATTAACGGCATATGCGATACGAAATTTAGAGATTGATTTAGATGCGATTGATGCATTGGCTTGTGGTACAACTTTGCCAGATCAGATCATGCCTAATCATGCAGTGATGGTGCATGGTGAATTGGCTTGTGCACCTTGTGAGGTTGTAGCAACATCAGGTATTTGTCTATCGGGTATTACAGCTTTGAAGCATGCCTATCTAACAGTGAAAGCTGAAGAGTCAAAAGCGGCAGTAGCTACTGGCTCAGAAGTGGTTTCTACTCTATTGCATGCCAAAAATTTTAAGCGTGAAAGTGACATAAATCAAAAAGAGTTAAAAAAGCATCCAGAAATTGCTTTTGAAAAAGATTTTTTACGTTGGATGTTAAGTGATGGTGCAGGAGCAATTTTTCTTGAAAATAAGCCAAATACGCAAAGAAATTCTTTAAAAATTGCGTGGATAGAAATACTCTCTTTCGCTAATGAATTTGAAGCATGTATGTATGCAGGTGGCAGCAAAATCGAAGGTAAACTGCATGGTTATAGGGAGTTTACACAAGATCAGTGGCTGGATGAATCCCTTTTTGCAATCAAGCAAGATGTAAAGCTTTTGAATGAAAATATAGTCAATATAACGGTACAAAAAACTTTAGAAAAAATATTGGAGAAGAAAACATTAATACCTGAAGATGTCACATGGTTTTTACCTCATTATTCATCCACGTACTTTAGGAATGAAGTATATGAAAGTTTAAAAAAAGCTAATTTTGAGATACCTTTTGAAAAATGGTTTACAAATCTT
>Ga0256840_1002710_pt1 | contig 15315 bp, 17 predicted proteins | sample 355202metaG_FD_185969 | JGI IMG/M metagenome (GOLD analysis project Ga0256840, IMG submission 185969) | Hydrothermal vent microbial communities from Mid Atlantic Ridge, Atlantic Ocean - 355-202 | ecosystem: Environmental > Aquatic > Marine > Hydrothermal vents | place: Atlantic Ocean: Mid... | reverse complement strand
TGGTCAGAATAATAATGACCGTAACCAAGTAGAGGGGGAAGGAGTTATGATGGATGAACTATTCAGAGTCGGAGTGATTATGGCAACGTCAGTCCTAATGCTTTCTTTATTTATGCTACTGCTTACGGGATGTTTCTTAATCTTCGGACTAATCTTCTACGCATTGGGTAACAGTAGTTCGAAAGAAAAGGAAGATGAGGAAGATACTAATAATACACCTTGAAGATTAATTCGAGAGGATATCTGTCTTCTCTAACCTCTACTTCTGTTTTATACTGTTTTAAGTAACCTTGCATATACCTTGCACCTTTGTGTAGCGTTTTTATAGCGTATAACCTACGAGCTTCCTCTTCATATTGGTATTTATGGACAGTTAGATAGAATTCTATGGCCATTTCTTCCAATTCTTCATACGTTAGTTGCGGAAACTTTTTCTTCAAGATGCCAAGTATTTTAAGATACGATGCTTTCTTTTTGACAACTTCTCGGACTTTTTCGTTCTTAAGAACTTCATCCGGGATTTCTAATACGCCCTTTTCTTCAGAAGTCTCTTCTTCTTTTTCCTCCTCGTCTTCTCCCCATTTTGCCTCGCTCTGTATTCTTAGACCCCTCATGTAGTATCCCTCTCTAATAAATTTCTACTTTCCCTTAAATAGTTTTACCTTGCTATATATACCTTACTAAGAATTAATTTTCGATTTAAAAATAGTTTGTTTAATATTTCTTACAAACCACATCAGTGTATAGACGTAGTAAGTTAGAGGGGGGTGGTTGAGGTATGCCGTATAGGAATGCGACTCAGAGGGTTAGGAACTATGATTTGGCCGTAATACCTGACAACGTTAGAGCGAAGTTCGAGGCAAGAAAGGAAGAGATGGTTGAAGAGCAACAGGCAATGCAGAGCCAGCTTGTGGACGTTGAAGTAAGAGTTAGAGAGATACTCGACCAGAACGGAATTATGGCCAACTTCAGGATTCCTTATTTGAACTTTGCAAGGACGCTGTTTAGAGCCAAGGGACACAATAGTGGCGTTGCATTGCAGAAGATAGCAACGGCGGAGAAAGCGAAGTTCGTTGCTTACGGACTTGACCCTGCGATACTCGACCAGATAATACAGATTGTTTGCGGTGCACCGGCTTACTAACCAAATGTTTAAGCATTAAACGCTACGCAAACGTAAGGTATATTTACCTATTTTATTACTTATTTTTTTGATGAGGGTTCTTATAAGTGTTCTGAAGGCAGTATCTACCGTAAACCAAGCTCAGCTAATTAGAAAATTAATCGAGAGTAAGGGTTTTGAAGTGGAGTTTAAGACGACGATAACTCTCGACGACCTGAACGACGTAGAGAACTACGCTTTTCTATGGTTCACTATTGGAACGGTTCAGTATGCGGGAGATGCAGTAGTTCCTTATTTGTTCACCAGAAAGCCGAGGGCAGTTTACGTAACGGTAGAAGGACTGCCGACGAGAGGAAGTGTAATACATACGAACATGACGAGATTAGATTTCATAGCTAACTCTTACTTCACTGCAAAATGCTTAAAGCAAGTAGGTTTGAGGGTAATAGACGTTGTCCACCACGCAATAGATGAGGATTTATCTACGGACATCTTCCAGAACAAACATAAGCTTAGAGAGAAGTTATGTAATTGGTTAGGGGAGAAAGCAAAAGACAAAGTAATTTTCTTATGCGTCTCAAGACACGACCCTCGAAAAGCACTTAACAAATTAGCTCATGCGGTTAGAATACTGAACGAGGGAGGAGTAAAAGACTTCTTACTTCTGATGCTTACAGATATGAGTGCAAGGAAGCTGTTTCAGAATTTAGACAACGTAATATTCATAGCGAACTTCGGAGGTTTGAGCTTCAAGAAAGTTCTTGAATTCATGTCTGCTTGCGATTATACAGTTTTCCCGAGCGTATGCGAAGGATTTGGATTACCCGTATTGGAATCGATGAGCGTAGGAACACCCGTATTACATAATTGGATGCCACCGCTAAAGGAATTCTCATCAACTGAATTTAACTTCGTTTGGGATTACGAAGAGGAAAAGCTGGTTCAATGCGGACATACTCAGTATTGGATATTCCATGACTATCCGCCCGAATACTTGGCGGAGATGATGGAGTGGGCGATAGACGTAAGGAAAAACCACAAAGAAGATTACGAAAACTACTCTCAATCAGCTTACGAACACGCTAAGCATTGGGATTACAGAAAAGTATATCCGAAGTTGTTAAGATATTTGGGTATTAGATAGCCATGCCAGACCCGTTCGTTGACCCTCTCAGCAGAAAGTTAGAATACGTAAAGAACTTAGCGAGCATACCCGGGATTAACCTAACGATGCTTAAATGGGAGTTTATACTACCGAAAATCGAATTTAACATTTCTTTCAACGTCGATTTCAAGTTCAACATAGACTTGAATCTTGCATGGAATTTCCATTTCGAGCTTCCTCAATTGGAATTCCTACCACCTCAGTTCGAGAAGATAGAGAAAGCGAGGTATGGTATAAGCAAATACGGAAAGGCGATATACGACCCCGAACAGGTAACGTCCGAGAGATTAGACCAATTAGTATGGGATACCCGTTACAAAACCACTGAAATCGATTGTCCTTGCTGGAAATACACCGGTAACTCTCTTCTAAAATACATTCAGTGGATAAAGGATTCTTTAACTCCAAAAGGAGTTAAGGAAGAATATCTCGACGGAATACTCGGAGTTATTGGTTTGGTAGAAGGGCAGTTACTGTATGCCGGATACGTAGGATTTAGCATAGTAGGATTGGCGAGCGTTTGTCCTCCTTTACAGTATAGAGGTGGGTTCTGCAACTACCACTACTCTAAGTTTAAGGTAAGGAGTTTCGAAGATTGGAATACTGAAATAGAACTCGAAACGATAGGTGTATTTCAGAATTGGGTAGGTATATCGAGGGTCGGTTATTGCAGAGTGGTTGCAGACTATGCAACCGGCAGAATGCAACTTCCCAAGGAATTGGCAAACGATTTGAGCCAAAGGATTTTGGACTTCTGGAAGAGGGTAGGGCAAGCTCCTATAACCAAGGGATTAGATACGGAAGTTCCTCCGGAGATAGAAGAGATAACTAAATACTGCCCGCCGGTGAAGTCTCTAATATATCAGAGGGTGTTTTGGTATCAGAGGGTAGAAAAGATGCATTGGGAAGGCGGAAAGCATCAATTGAGGTTGCAGACCGCAATAAATGAAGTTAAGAGATTGTTAAATCAAGCGGGAGTTCCGGGTATGTTCAGGATGCCATACATTCAGTTTGCCCAAGAAATCTTCTATCAGTATTATACACCGGGTCGGGCATGCAAGCAATGGAAAAAGATGCTAACCGAAGATGATATATTAGAAAAGTATAAAAGGATGGGTTGTAATGTAGAATTGTTGCAAAAAATAAAGGAGGTGATGGTTAGATGGAGAACGCCGGAGATGCAACCGGAGTGAACATGGGTAAAACATACAAAGTAGAACTGCACGAGAGGTTGGGTTTGTCGGAGCAAGCCACGCCCTCCATACCTCCCGAGCTTCAGAAGGCTAACGAACTAATACAGAAGCTGGTAACGCATGCAACCAACATGGTTCTCGATTTGGCGACTTGCGAATGCGAGAAGATAAACGAATGCGAAATAGCCAAGCAAGCGAGAGAGATTGCGAAAGTTCTTAAAGAGTTCCAAAAGCTGAGGGTGGAGGGGTTAGGCAGTGGTGAGAGTAGGAGAGAAGCATAAGATGGATAATATTATCTTAGAAATAACTTCCGTCGAATCTATTTTTAAATTTAGAAATACCGAACTTCTGAGAATTGGATATGTTCTTATTGACGGAAATTATCGCTCCCCTGAAGGCTATTTCTTCATTAGGAAAGAAGAGGACGTAAGGAACGCTATTGAGAGAGTCATAAGAAACTACAAATCTGTAAGGGATTACATAGCTGGCAGTCTAAGGAGGTAAATTATGACCTCCATAGGTAAAGATGTCGTAATCGACGGAATAAGATTACACATAGTGGAAATTGCCACTATTAAAAAATATAAAAGAGGATACAGGTTTTTGGTAGGTTACAGAATCATAGACGGGGGGTTTATCAGTCCCGTAGCTCATTTCTGGTTCGATTTTCCCGTTGATTGGACTAAAATAAACGACGAACATACTATTGAGCAAGTAGAAAACATAATTAAGCAAAAGGCTAAAGAAGTAATAGACTTCTATAAAAGGATAAAGGGCAAGGTAAAGATGATTCATTAAAGGTGTCCTCTATGACCACATACGTGATTGAAGTAGCGGGAAAGATTAAGAACGTGGAGGACTTTAAGATATCCGACATTCCGGAAGATTTGTTCAGATGGGAATTAGGAGGTATAACAGACCCTTTAGGTCAGCTATCGTCGTTCATAATCGATTCGTTTAACTCGGTTATAAACGAACTCTCTCAAGATATATGGAATTGGTTATCGAGCTTCTCAAACGACATAATTAACACTCTTTCGGGAATTATAGATTCGATATCTCAGGCGATTTCGAGTTTGGAAGGCATTGTTAACGACATTGCTAATTCGGTTGCCGGTTTGGGAGAACAGATTTCGGAAGGATTGGCGTCGATAGGAGATAGCATAAACAGCATAGTAACTCAAATACAAGGCATCGTTCAAGGAATCGTAGATAGCGTCCAGAGTATTGTTTCTCAGCTATCCGACACGATAGAAGGAGCTTTGCAAGGAGTAATGGATGCTATAAATTCGATAGGACAGTCCATTTCGAGCGTAGTTACTCAGATTAGCGAAACGATAAGTAGCTTAGCAACCGAAATCGTCGATTCTATAACGGGTGCGATACAGAGTGTAATAGACGCTATTAATTCGATAGGCTCATCTCTATCCGAGTTCTTCTCTCAGATTAGCGAAGCTATAAACAGCTTGGCGAATTCGATATCTACTACGATAACGGAAGCATTACAGGGTTTGGTAAATACTGTTTCTTCCGCAATTAATTCGATAGGTCAAGCAATTTCAGGAATAGCTACTCAGATTAGCGAAGGATTTTCGGGATTGGCTCAGGCGATAGGACAAATACCAGAGGTAATATCGGAGTTCGTAGGGAACGTTATAAACACCGTAAGCGGAGCGATATCCGGTCTGCAACAATTCTTCGGAAGTGTATTTAACACTATTATGCAAGGGGTAACGGAAGTTCAACAAACCTTAGCAGGGTTCATTAACCCTCTCGTCGAGATTAAAAACTTCTTCTTCACTGCATTTCAGGATTTCATAAACTCGGTAGTCGATTTCTTCTCGAAAGTAACGGATAACTTTGTTAACTTCCTAACGTCGATACCTCAGAAATTTTCGGACTTGGTTAACGCAATAACTAACGATTTGGTTGGAGCGATAAGCGGAGTAGTTCAGTTCTTCACTGATGTGAAAGACCAGATTGTTTCGTTCATAACGACTCTGCCGGAGAAGGTAGGAGGACTGATAGACGCTTTAGGCGGAATAGCGGATTGGTTGAAGAACAACTTATCCGGTTTGGTAGATGCTATAAAGGGTATCGGAGAAGGCATATCTAAAGCTCTTTCCGGAATAGATTTTGGTTCGTGGCTCGAAAGTGTATGGAATTGGATTTCAACTAACGTTCCTCAAGCCATATTGGGAGCGTTCGGAACTCTGGTAGATTTGATTAAGGGAGCAGTCGAAGGAATGATAGATACAGTAAGAGGATTCTTTAACTTCATTTCGGACATAATAAAAGGTATAATAAAAGAAACCACGAACGTAGCGTCGAAGTTTAGCGAAGTAATTTACCAAACGTTGGAAGGTGTATTGGTAACACCTATTGTATCTCTATCGAAAGGTATCTCTTCCGAACTTAGAGAAGTATTGAGCAAGGCGATAGAATCTGGAAAAGGAGGAGAATTCGAAGTATTCGCTGTTCTTATACCGAGTATAGCTTCGTCTCTCGCATTGAACAGGATAATGGTCGGTTTCTTATTGTCTTTAGGGAAACATATAAAGTGGTCTCATACTTTCGGATTACCGGGAACTAACATAGAATGGACGTTCTATCCGGGATTGCTACTATGTGAAGTAGGCAGTGCTCTATCGGACGTGAACAAAGAGCTAATCAAGGCGATAGCATACGGTATCGCCATCTGGTTATCACAACCTCTATCGAGAGCTATGCACGCTATTTGGAGGAATTGGTTACCCTTAGAGATGCCGAGCGTATCTGAATTAATAAGATTGGTTAGAAGGGCTAACGTTTGCGTCTCCTACGAAAAGATATACAACATGGCCAAGAAATACTTAGCATACTACGGTTATCCAGACGAAGTGGTAAGGCTTACTATTTCTCCGATAGAGGAATTCTCCCCGATGGAGGGAATGTGGGGTATAATTAAGGATAGGTTCGGTAGAATCGTTGCGATTCCCGTTACTTTAGTTCACGAACTACCGACGCCGTCCGAAGTTTGTAGAATGATGGTTCACGATATCTTTGCGAGCGTATCCGATTTCCAGACGATGATGAGAGCCGTAGGTTACACCGAGGACATGAGTCTATTATTCTATATGCTTCACTTCAAGTATCCAAGCTTGGATAAGCTTTGGGAGTTTGCATGTAGATGTGTAGCTGGTATGGCGTGGGTAACGGGTCAACCAATCCAAGAAGGCGGATTGGGTTATCCCGGTGTAGCTCCCGTTCAACTGAACGTTGGAGCTACTACTGCTCAACAAGTTAAAAATGCTCTTAACAACTTCATTAACAAATATCTCATTTACTATGCTAAGTGGCATGACTACGCTCCTTGGGCATGGGTAGAAGGGTTCACGTCCGATAGACTAATCATGCTCGACCTCATGGCGGACATTCCTCAAAGAATCGATGCGAGATGGATGTATAAGTGGGGTATCATATCTGAAACTGAGCTATTCAAGATAGTTACTGCAAGAGGGATGCATCCTAATTGGGTAGAACTAATAACCGTGGCGGAAGCAATGAATGCACTTCAAGAAGAGAGGACTTATGCGAGAACGGGAGTTATTAACGTATTTAGAGAAGGATTTGCGGACGAGCAAATCCTAAACAATACTTTAAGCAAACTTACGACTGTTAGAATATTGGGTAAGGATTGGGATGTTAAGTTCCTCCCCGGTGAAGTCAAGCTATTATCTATTAGAGCCAAATACGATAGAGCCATCGACATTCTTAGAGACTATTCGAGAGATTTAGTAAGAAGCTATGCTGAGAACATAGTTACTTGGGGTAACGTTGTAGGAGATTTAACAAAGACTATAAATAAGCTCGTGGCGGATTTGGGTATAAAACTTAGCTTAGACCAAAAGTATTTCAACGTTTACAGGTTTGTTGCAGACTCTCTTAGGAGCATATACACCGTTCATAGAATAAGAACATGGATAAGGTATCTACTATACAGGGTTTACGAAAGGTTTTCGGAAGGATACATATCGGACAGCGAAATAGACGATGTAATAAACGAACTCGCAAGCTACGGTAAATTCACTCCGCAAGAAAAAGAATTGTTTAAGGAGATAGCAGAAACTCTAAAAGACACGTTCGTAAGGAGGACGAAAGCGAACGCCATTCTAAAGCAGTTATCGAGAGGAGCTATTACGAAAGAGCAAGCTAAGAGCAAGTTGATGGAATTGGGGATAAGCGAGGACGTAGCGGAAGCACTCATCGAGGAGAAAGCTAAGACTTACGTTCTCTCGATTAGCACCTTGCTAAGCTATGCAAGAGACATTCAGATACCCGAAGACTTCTTAAAGAAGAAACTCGACCTAATGGGAGTTCCAAAGGAAGACCAAGAAATAATCCTTCAAGTGTTCAACGTAAGGCCGATAAAGGACGAAATAGCGAAGCTAATATCTGCCCTCATGAAAGACTTTGAGGAAGGATATCTTACGGAGCAAGAATTCAGAAAGAACTTGGAGCAATTGGGTAAGAGGAAGGAAGAGATAGACATTCTCGTCAATGCCGTAAACTTCCGCAAGATGAAGAACATTTCAAAGATGATGGTTGACTCCATACTTAACAAACTTGAGAGAGGACAAATAACTCCCGACGAAGCTAAGAAAGAGCTTAAGAAATACATAAAGGACGATAACGTCGTTGAAGCTATGGTCGCTAAGAGCATTAAGTGTTACGCCTTCTCAGTGGACAAACTCGTATCCATGTCGGAATACGTCCCGGTTGACATTAAGAAGATACAGGATAGAGCAGTTAACTTGGGTTATCCGAAGGACGAGATTAACATGCTACCGGCATACAGGTTGGCGAGAAATCTCAACGAAGAAATCACGAGTGCTGTAAGAGAGTTAATAATGGATTACGCTAAGGGCAAGATAAGCAAGCAAGAATTAGAGAAAGAGATTGATAATCTTAGGACATTATGGGGAGAGGTAAAGAAGTATGGTGTAGATTGGATAGTTGTTGACGACGACGAAAAGAAGATATGGATTCAGTTAGCAGAATGGAGAAGAAAGAGGTATGAGAAGAGTGGATGAGGGGTGGTGGTTATGCCATCTCTAAAAGATAGGATTGACAATCTGAGGTTGAAGACCGGGATGGTTATAACCGAGGATTTCTTCACCGGTTTAGCAGACGTAATAGAAGATATGGCTTTCTACGGTGCGATAACCTATGACGGTTACGTTAGAAAGGATTTAGAACCCATACAGGATTTAGCTCTTAACTTAGGTAGCGAGAATTTTCGTTTTGATGAAATTCATGCGGGTTCGGGATACTTCACGTATAACGTCCTCGTCCAAGGAAAGCCGGTCATAAAGGACGGAGACCCTATTAACATAGCCTATTTCTTCGACCAAGCCTTAGACCAGCTACTTAATACATTAGGTAGTCTGAAACCCATTGAAGTTGCGAGAACAATCGGTTATCAAGCTCCTCCTCTTGCGGACATATTCGCTTCCGACGTAGAAGTTAGTAACGACGGAAGAATAAGGGTTAAGATAAAGTCCGATGCGAGCGTTTACGTTTACCTTAAGTGGTATCCTTACGGTGCTCTATCACCAGATATAGGATTGCTAAACGAAGGAAATCCTATCCCTTCAAACGTATTCAAAGAATTCGACAGCACCGTTAGCAAAGGTGATAAAGTCAACGTCAGAGTTTACCCCGGAGCGAAAGTTACGGTGTTTCTATTCAACATTCCTTCTGCTTGAAATTAAAAGCACTATGGTTATTATTTAAAACTATGCTACAACGTGTCCGTATAAGATTTTACAATTCTCTTATTTTTATATATTACTTGATTGTAATAGTTTAAACCAATAGTGTTCCGCAATATTTACTTAAATGCGTAAATTTTATATACTTCCTATGTAACTAAGTCAATTATGGATTCGGAGTTAGGTAAGAAGTTGGAATACATAATCTACGAACCGACGAACTTAGACGAAGCTATAAAGACTGCAAGGTTGCTTATGTTCAACGAATTGATAGTTGAACTTGAGAAAATAACCGTATTTAACGAAATCTTCGCATGCGAGATGGAGAGAAAGTCGATGCAAGTTTCGGAAACCTTCGGAAATACGATTAGGTTTTTGGAAATGAAATACTTAAAGGAACTCTTAGCGTGGTTGATAGACAAGCTCGATGAGGAGATAGAAGTAGAAAACAAAGACGATAAAGAATTTCCTAAAGAAATGAAGCTCATATCGGTAATAATAAGCATTCTAAGAGCAACGCATAGGATTGGTGTAGAATTGACCGAACATCTAAAAGCAAACCTGACTCAGGAAATATATAAGATGGGTGGTGTTAATCTTAAGGATATAAAGTATGACGAATAAACCATTAATTTTTTAATTCTTTTTTGCACAAACAGTAATATGGAACTGAAGAAGGACGACCGTATAGGATACGATTTATGGTTTCATCTTACCTATACGACGGTTGGAGATGTAAAGACGGTTGCGGAATACACGTTACGAACGTATCTCGAACAGAACCTCGTTCGCTCTATTCTTCAGAGGTTCGTAGGGAAAATCAGAAGAGCTTTAGACTACGGTTGCGGATACGGTCGATTAACTTGTGTTTTAGGCGAATTTGCGGAGGAAGAAGTAGTAGGAATCGACATGAGGGAGAACGTAATACAGCTTGCGAAGGCAGTTTACAAACCGTGGCCTAAATACAAATTCTTGAGCTTTACAGATTTGCCGGATTACTTAGGTAAGAGCACTGAAGTGGTGAAGCTACCATTCGAGGACGGATACTTCAACCTGACTATGACCTTCACCGTCTTACAGCACATACAGAACGTCGAAGATTGGTTAAAAGAGCTAAAAAGAGTTACTTCCAAGTGGTTCTTGGCGGTGGAGGAAGTTAAGGGAAAAGTATCCAAGCATGAGTTTCCGAGACCGGTTGAAGAATACGAAGAACTTATGAAACCTTTTAAGCTCATACACTACGAACCGAGAAGGTTATACAATACTTCTTGCAGAGGAGATACCGCAATGGCTATGTTGTTTAGGAGGGATTGATATGAATTCTGAAATATGTTACATATATCCGATATATAATCGTGTAAGTTTCCATTACATAGCCAAGAAGCACATAGAGTATCTATCTAATTACGTAAGAGTTCACGAAATAGATGAGAACGTCTTAGACCACCTCATGTGGGCTAATAGGAAGAACATAATCATTCATCCGGCTCTCTATCCCTTAGTGGGTTCATCGATATACTCTTACCAGAAGAAAATCCATAGATTGCCGAAGCTCCTAAACGTTAAGAAAAGGTTAGGTGGTTTTGAAGTTGCCGATACGAACAGGGTAAGCGAAATAGCGGTAAAAGTTCTAAACGAATTCGACGTAATCTTCGTCCCGAGTAAGTTCTCGAAGCAAGTTTTAGAAGAGAGCGGAGTTACCACTGAAGTGGAAGTTATCCCCCACGGACTCCCTAATTCTTTCTTGAAGAGCGATAGGAATATAACCGACAAAACCCTCTTAGAACTTAAAGAGCTTAAAGAGAGTAGAGGTTACATCTACGTTTTACACTTCCTACTTCATAGCGGTTTCAGAAAAGGCTCGGATTTAGTTGCGAAAGTAATGGGCAAAATACAGAGTGAATTTGACAACGTAATCTTGGTAGTTAAGAGAGAGAGGTTGATAGACCCGTTCATCCACCAGCTAAGAAAGCTTAAGATGATAGAGATAGACGCTTGGTTCGACGAGGACGGATTGAGACAACTATACGATTTGAGCGATATAGTGTTAGTCCCTTCGAGAGGAGGAGGATTCGAACTCAACGCAATAGAAGCAATAGCGAGAGGTATTCCTACCGTAGTTCCTAACGCCGGATGCTTCCTCGATTACATACAATACACAATACCCGTTAAAGTAGGGAGATGGGTTAAGGTTTTCTCGGACAACATAGTTCACGTAGGAGAAGGCCACGAATGTGATTTGCTCGACTTATACGAAAAGCTAACCGAAGTGATAGAAAACTTGGATAAGTATAAGCGAAAGTTCTCCCGCTACGCTAAAACAATCAGGAAGAAATACACTTGGGAAAAAACAGGTGAATTGTTGTTAAAATATTTAGAAGAATACGGGTTTCTTAACGGAACGGGGGTTTGAGCTATGGAGGATGTGATTGTAGCGTGCATCTATTCGCATGAATTGGCGATATGCGATGAAGAATGCCCTTTGTTTTACAGATGTTGGGGGAGGGATAAGAATGGGGATAGAGTTCATAATCCACGGAGATTATAGACACGGAACTACTATAATGTGGTGGTTGTATAAGCTCGAATACCCCGAAGCTATACACTTATACGAACCTCTACACCCTGATTTATTCAACATATTGAGCAAGTGGACGAGGGGAAAAGAATACCCGTTGCATAAACTACCCGTTCTCGATGATTACTTCGACCTACCTAAGCAGATATTGGACGAGATGAAGAAATACCATAAAGACTTCACGAACGTTTTTGACCCGAACGAAGTATTCCCTTATCTGGACGTAATCAATAGGTGGAGTAACATGGTTAACAGAAAGATATTCCTACAACCTAACAGAATGCACTTCATACTCACTGATGTGGCTAAAAAATACAACTGTCCTTGCATCCACATCGTCCGCAATCCTTGCGACGTATTCCTTTCTTATTTCCCCAAGTCTTTAACGGAGAACGAACAGCTTATTAGAGCAATAATAGAAGGAAGAGTTCACGAGTCCGTTTACGCCGGAGCTTTCTATCTTCCCGTAAGATACAAAGCGATATCCGAAAGATACGGATTTAAAGTTCCAGAAAACGATTGGCTCGCAAAGTTTGCGGTGGTATGGAGCATAGGAAACGGCGAAGCTGTTAAAGCTGTATGGAAATACGAAAAGGGGACTGTGGTTTACTATGAGGATGTATGTATGATACCCTTAATGGAGTTCAAAAGAATAGCAGAAATAACGGGAATTCGCCCTCCTCTAAGATTTATAAACTTATTGAGAAGAGATAGAATAGGAAAATACCCTAAATGGTTAATGAACGAATTTCTGAAAAGAATTGAGGAGTATTCATTGGAGCAATTCTTAAAAGGATGGTTTATCTATTCATAAACATGCATTACACCATGGATGTATTGTTGTTTATTTTTCATGGATTCTTGGGTGGGTTATTGTGGTTGCTCGTCAAATGGAAATGGGAAAAAAGAGCAGTGATACAGCATACGATAGTATCTATGATATGCGGATACATCTATTACATCCTTCACCAAGAATACAACTTGCCAAATTCGGTTGCAACCATAGTCGCCGGCTATTTTTCAGTGGACTTCATACAAACGCTAATGGACAAATACCATAAATTAATGCACCGTTAAACCGTAAAATTTACATACATGATACATATTAATTAAGGACATGGATTCGAAAGCGATAGTTAGAAAATTCGTAAAAATGCCACGGAAGTTGAGGGAAGCTGGAGATTTGCTGATAGATAGCGGACTATACAACAACATGGCCGACATAATAAGAGATGGACTGAGGATGATACACGAGGAAATTAGGGAACAGAAGGAATTATTCGACGGGGATGAATTGGACTTGCTATATTATACCATTCAGTTGAGCAAGGAATCCGAAGTAATGTTCGATAAGATTCTGAAAAGCGGTAAATACGCAACCGTTTCCGAGATTATAAGAGATGCGATTCGTAAGGTAGTTGATAAGAATTACGACCACCTTAAGAGTATTATTAAGAGGTGATTTATGATGGAAGTTAAAAACAATCTAAAAGAATTGTTGTTAGAAATAGTTGATAATTGGAAGGACGAAGCTCTTAGGAGTAAGAGTAAATACGTAGATATAAGGGAGATTCTGAACCTCGACATGAATAAGGCGAACAGCATTATGCAAGCACTGCTCGAATCCAACTTCGTTCCCGACGGATTGGAAAAGGCGATAGAGGAAGTTAAAGACATTAAAGAAACGCTATACTTATTCTTCCTTCTCGGGCAAATCAGCACCGGAGCATTAGATTATCTCAGAGCGAAACCAATCATCAAATACGAAGAGGAGTTCAAAACCTTCTTGGAAGAAAACGGTTTGGATTTGGAAGAAATAGATAAAAAAGTAAAGGAGATATTCAGGGTGGTTAACTTCAACGAAAAAGAACCTTCTTATCCTATGATGCTTAACGAAGCTTCGAGAAAGGCAGAGGAATTGGGACTTGACTTAGAATCTTTCATAATAGGAGCAACCGTTGCGAGTCTATTGAAGGAATTGGTGATATACCACGGACTTAACGACGACCCAATATCTTTCCTCTCTTTCCTTAGAGATTTCACGTCTAACGTTTACATGTTCTACAAATACTTAAGGAACGCGGAGGAGTAAGCTATGACCTTGAAGCTGAATTTAATTGTAATAACGGACGTTAATAGGAAGTTCGACGACATATACAGGGTTTACGAGGAAGTATTCGGAGAACTCGACGAGTTTACCGCCACACTTTATTATGAACTAATGGCTCTGAATTTAGCCGGTTTCGAGGTCAACGAAAACGTAACATACTTAGGAGAGTGGTCGGACGTAGGACTGCTAAGCGATTACACTAAAAAGCTGTTTCCTATACCTACATACTACTTGATTTATCCGATAGGCAAAGAACATCCTATTATCATCTTTAAAGAAGTGGGTTACAAATACGAATTCAACGTCATAGACATGCAACCAAACGAAGAAAGGCTAAAACAATACGAAGCATTCCTCTTGGGAGTTCAAACCGGAGTTCACCGAATCATAGGAAAGATAAAAGGAATGAATGTAGCTGAGTTTGCGAGATGGATAACAAAGTTAAAATATTTATAGCCTTACTATTTTATTAATAGCATGGCAATATTGGCAGATTTGGACAATGCAATAAAAAAGTTGAAACGAGTTTCTTTTGGAGATTACGTAATGCCATACGATGTAAATTCCTTAGTTAATTGTATGGTTATTTTAGCTGACGTATTTAACAATATGGTAGTTTGTCCAGACTTACAAGATAAAGTATCAAAATTAAGACTTGTTAAGATGGATGATATTATTCTTCCAGAAGACCACAACAATTTAGTAGATTGCATAACAACTATCGTAAATTGTTTAGAAGAATCATTATTACTTAAAGAAGAATTATCTAACGTAAAAGAAATTGCTTCAAAGTTAAGAATTGTCAAGTATGGTGATTATGTGTTATCAGACGACCACAATAATTTAATTGATGCAATTAAGGCTATAAGGGATATCTTAGCAAGTTTTTATTATATTTGGAAAATGTTATCTCATGATTGTCGTCATACGGGACGAGCGTATTTTAAAGGTGCTATATATATAGGAGATACTGTTGCGTATCTATATTCTTTTAATACGGATGGAACTCTTAGATGGAAATTTAAGACGGGAGGTGGATTATATTGTGTATGTAATGAAGATTATTTTGGTAACTTATATTTTGGAAGTGATGATACTTATTTATATGTTTTGAAACCGGATGGAACTCTTAAATGGAGATTTAAGACCGGAGATTGGATAGAAAGCGACCCATTAGTAGGTCTATTAAAAATATTTTTTGGTGGTTATGATTTTTACGTATATTGTTTAGATTTTGATGGAAATTTACTATGGAAATTTTTAACTAATGATAGTGTCGTCTCTTCTCCATCATATTATATTCCTAACATTATATATATTGGAGGAGAAGATAGTTATTTATATTCATTTTATGATGATGGAACTCTTAGATGGAGATTTAAGACCGGAGATT
>Ga0256840_1002709_pt1 | contig 15318 bp, 9 predicted proteins | sample 355202metaG_FD_185969 | JGI IMG/M metagenome (GOLD analysis project Ga0256840, IMG submission 185969) | Hydrothermal vent microbial communities from Mid Atlantic Ridge, Atlantic Ocean - 355-202 | ecosystem: Environmental > Aquatic > Marine > Hydrothermal vents | place: Atlantic Ocean: Mid... | reverse complement strand
TATAACCTTGAACAAATAAATTCATTAGGCTTAGCAAGCCCAATAAAAAGACTTTTAAAAACCAATAACAAGAGAATATTATGACAAGAATGGTAAAGTGTTTAAAACTTGGAGTAGAAGCTGAGGGTTTAGTTTCTGTACCTTTCCCTGGGCCAAAAGGACAATTCATCTATGATAATGTGTCTCAAGAAGCCTGGAAGGAGTGGATGACCATGCAAACGATGATTATTAATGAACAGCGCTTAGCCAGTTTTGATCCAAAAGCAAAGAAGCTTTTAGAAGATGAGCGTGAAAAATTTTTATTTTCAGGCGGCTTTGAAATGCCTGAAGGGTATGTACCGCAAAAAGATTAACAATAAGCACAAGGATAAGGGGGTAGAAATAAACAACCAGCCAATCTTGGACGGTTATTTATTTTCAGCCACCTAAGGAACGAGGATTCAATAATACCCTCGTTCCTAAAGGTAATAGGTTATTTGCTCTATGCACTTTTACCTTTTACCTTTTACCTGATTTTATTACCTTTTCATTGAATCAAAAAACTCTGCATTGGTTTTAAAGTCTTTCAGTTTTCCTAGTACAAACTCAGAGGCTGACATCTCATCCATAGGCTGCAATATTTTGCGTAAAATCCAAGTTTTTTGTAACTCTTCTGGATTAACGAGGTAATCTTCTCTACGTGTCCCAGAACGGTTAATATTAATGGCAGGATAAATACGTTTCTCAGCAATTTTTCTTTCAAGGTGTAATTCCATATTACCTGTTCCCTTGAATTCTTCGTAGATAACCTCATCCATTCTAGAGCCAGTATCAACAAGCGCAGTAGCTATAATAGTCAAACTGCCGCCTTCTTCGATATTTCTTGCCGCACCAAAAAAACGTTTAGGTTTTTCTAAGGCATTAGCATCAACACCACCTGATAAAATTTTCCCTGATGAAGGGGTAACCATATTGTAAGCTCTTGCCAAACGAGTCAAAGAGTCTAACAAAATAACTACATCGTGTTTATGCTCAACTAATCTACGCGCTTTTTCGATCACCATATCTGCAACCTGAACATGTCTAGTTGCTGGCTCATCAAAAGTACTTGAAACTACCTCGCCACGCACACAGCGCTCCATCTCGGTCACTTCTTCAGGGCGCTCATCAATTAGTAGGACGATTAGATAACATTCAGGGTTGTTTTCTGCAATGGCGTGAGCCAAACTTTGCAGAATCATTGTTTTACCTGCTTTAGGAGGTGAAACAATTAACCCTCGCTGCCCCTTACCAATGGGGGCAATTAAATCAATAACTCTACCCGTCAGATCTTCACTAGTCCCATTGCCTTGTTCAAGGGTAAATCGTTTATTAGCAAAGAGAGGGGTTAGGTTTGAGAACAGGATTTTATCTTTTGTATTTTCGGGGGCTTCAAAATTTATCTTTTCAACTTTGAGCATTGCAAAATAACGCTCATTATCTTTTGGAGGCCTTATTTTCCCACTGATAGTATCTCCAGTACGTAAGCTAAAGCGCCTAATTTGACTAGGAGAAACATAAATATCATCAGGGCCAGCTAGGTAAGAACAACCCGGGGATCTTAAGAAACCAAAGCCATCTTGTAAAATCTCTAATACACCATCACCAAAAATATCTTCGCCGCTTTTCGACTGTTTTTTTAGGATAGCGTATATAACTTCCTGTTTTCGGGCTCTTGCTATATTTTCAATACCAAGAGATTCAGCAATAGCTACAATTTCACCAATTTGTTTCAGTTTTAATTCGGACAGATTCATATATTATGAGGATTTAAAGAAATGCTAGGCGGCAATAGCCGTCAAAAAATAAGATAATGTTGGGGAGGAAAATCTAATGTTGTATTTAGAAGCTCTGAGATGAGCATACTTAGAAGTATAGACTATTAGCTAGGAGCGTGCAAATGTTTTATGCTCCTAGCTAATAAAATCATTAAAAATGAAGAGGTTTTTTTCTAGCCTCTACATTTTTAGTGCAAATTTCAGATATTATTATCAATAAAATCAGACAGTTGAGATTTAGTTAAAGCGCCTACTTTAGTTGCTTCAATCTCACCACCTTTAAAAATCATTAAAGTTGGAATGCCACGCACACCATAATGTTGAGGTGTTGCAGGGTTGTCATCAATGTTTAACTTAGCAACTGTTAGCTTTCCAGCATATTCAGTAGCAATTTCATCAAGTACAGGGGCAATCATTTTACATGGGCCACACCATTCAGCCCAATAATCGACTAATACCGGTTTTTCTGACTTAACAACTGCTTCATTAAAATCAGCATCCGTTACATGAAGGACAGAGTCACTCACGTTATTCTCCTAAATTTTTAAAGGCTAACTATAGAATTGATTGTAATAAGTTGTCAATCAATTTCAGACAAATGCATTTTTACGTTATCCTATACCTTATGAATAAAACGCATCTAACAAAAACACGATTTAGTAATCTAGAGCTATCTGACTCTATTATCAAAAGTTTAAACCAAGCTGGATATATTGATTGCACCCCCATCCAAGATAAAACTTTACCGCTTTCCTTGCGAGGCAAAGATATTGCCGGGCAAGCTCAAACAGGGACGGGGAAAACAGCCGCTTTTTTATTAGCTACTTTTCAACATTTAATAAATGATGAAAGTGAAACCATAAAAAACCCTAGGGCGCTAATCCTTGCCCCTACCCGTGAATTAGCCATCCAAATACATAAAGATGCATTATTGCTCGGCAAGCTACTTAAATTTAAATATGCCTTAATATACGGCGGCACAGACTACAAAAAACAGCAAGACTCACTTAAGGGCGATGTTGATATAGTCATTGGTACGCCTGGGCGAGTCATTGATTTTCAACGACAAAACATACTTAATCTAAATAATATTCAAGTCACTGTGATGGATGAAGCTGACAGAATGTTTGATTTGGGTTTTATAAAAGATATTCGATACTTGTTAAGGCAAATGCCAGAGCCTGAAAAGCGCTTAAATTTACTTTTCTCAGCGACTTTATCTTATAAAGTAACTGAACTTGCTTATGAACATATGAATAACCCTGAGCTTGTCAAAATAGAGCAAGAAGAGGTGACTTCAAAAGCAATAACCCAAAGTGCATTTTGTCCAGCCAATGACCAGAAAATCCCATTACTTCTCGGGCTATTAAAGAAACACCAGCCAGAAAGAGCTATTGTTTTTGTAAATACTAAACGATGTGCAGAGCAATTAGAAGGCTATCTAGTTGCTAATGGGCATAAGGTTGCTGTTTTAAGTGGTGACGTCCCTCAAGATAAACGTCAACGGCTATTAAATGACTTTCAAGAAAATAGAGTCAACCTAATGATCGCAACAGATGTGGCAGCCAGAGGCTTACATATTGCAGCTGTTTCCCATGTGATTAATTATGATTTACCTCAAGATGCAGCGGATTATGTACATCGAATAGGCCGAACAGCACGTTTTGGTACTACTGGCGTTGCTTTTAGTTTTATTTGTGAAGACTATGCTTACTCTATGCCTGATATAGAAGACTATATTGGCGATAAAATACTTGTTAGTACAATTACTGACGAGCTTTTAGAAACTGAGATTAATCCACCAGCAAAAAGAGCCCCTCGCCAAAGTACTTATCAAGGTAAAAAACCACAATCAGCCAATAGAAAGCCGTATAAGCCGAGAGATAAAAAACAGTTTAATCAACCAGCCATTAAAAAAGCTGTAGATACTAATCCATCAACAGTTAAAGCTGCATCAACGACCGAAAGTCCTCAATAGCTGGAAACCCGATAATCTCTCGTTTAGCCAATTGAGAGTCCGGCTTGCTAATTGAAATTAAATACTTTATGCCATAAAGTTTAGCTGACTTTAAAACGGCTAAGCTGTCATCAACCAGCAAAGTTCTTTGTTTATCAAATGGCTGGTGTTTATAAAGCTGAGTCCAAAATGATTGCGCCTCTTTTGGCGCACCGTAATCATGAGAACTAATGATTTGATCAAAAAAAGGTGATAAACAAGTTTCCTCCATTTTTAAATCAAGACTGTCTCTGTGTGCATTTGTCACTAGAATAAGTTGCTTAGGTGATTGTTGAATTGCTGTTAAAAACTCAGTGACATGAGGTAAAACAGCAATCAACCCCGCTATTTCAGCTTTTAAACCCGCTATATCAAGCTTTAAAGTTTTACTCCAATAATCAAGACAATACCACTCAATTTTGCCTTCCATCTCTTTAAATTGAGGAACCAGTTGTAACTTTGCCTGCTCTATAGTCAAGCCATTTTTTTGTGCATAGCGCCTAGGCACAAATTCCAGCCAAAAATGATTATCAAAATTTAAGTCCAGTAAAGTGCCATCCATATCTAATAAGATGGTATCAATGTTTTTCCACTCTAGCATTTCAGTCTGTTATTTAAAGGGTTATAAAATAGTACGCTTATAATGCTTACTAAGGAACGTGCATGAAATAACTTCCCGATTTCTAACTTGTCTTTTTGCTCCAGATGGAATGATCTCATTCGTTGCGTAGCTTGCTATGCGCCTCATGAGATCATTTCACCTGAAACAAAAATCCTACGTTATAATTTCGGGAAGTTATTCCATACACGTTCCTAAAATTAAATGCGCACTCAAGTCTACCAGCATCCACTCAGCATAAAAAACTATTACAGCAACTTAATTTTAAGACACCACTTAAAACGGGACTCATCTTCATGCAAAAAAGTAGGGTGGGCAGAAAAGATTGTCCGCCCTACAGTTTATATTTTGATAAGTTCTTGGGCAGCCTATTGTAGAAATAGATCATTTAAAAGGTGTTTTGATTGATAGCTACCCTCATGCAAAATAATTTTCCTATTAAATTATAGTTGATCCAAAATGATAAACTCTTTACCCTTCTTAAATATCAAATACCAGCCCAAGCAACAACCCTATGTTTCAAATGCCCCACCACACCCTGTTTATTATTTTTTGTCTACTCAACACTACTATGGCTTTTTCCCAAACTGAAAAATATCAAGTCTCTTATCCTGCTAAACTGCAACAACAGCTTACCTCGGCACTAAAATCAAAGGGCGTTGACTATAAAGCCAGAACTCATCATTTCACCCTCAATCACCCCAGCTATACCAACCGCCTGATATTAACGGACTCGCCTTACCTTATTCAACATGCCCACAACCCCGTTAATTGGTTCCCTTGGGGAACAGAAGCCTTTGCAACAGCAAAACGAGAAAACAAGCCTATTTTTCTCTCTATTGGCTATGCAACTTGTCACTGGTGTCATGTAATGGAAGAAGAAAGCTTTGAAAACATTGAAGTCGCAAAAATACTGAATGAACATTTCATTTCAATAAAGGTGGACAGAGAACAACACCCAGATATAGATGCGACCTATATGACAGCGGTTACTCTTCTGACGGGACGCGGAGGCTGGCCGATGTCATCCTTTATCACCGATGAAGGAAAACCTTTTTTTGGTGGAACTTATTACCCTAAAGCTGATTTTATCCAATTATTACAACAAGTAAAGACTGCCTGGGTTGAACGCCATCAATCTATACTCGCCTCGGCTAACCGCCTAGCAGACGCTGTAAAAAGGGAAAGCACCACAAAACACTCCGTCACATCTCTGGAACAAACAACGGTACAATCCGCCATACAAAGCCTATTGACTCGCTATGATAATAAAAATGGGGGTTTTAGTGCTGCACCCAAATTTCCAAATGAACCCTCTTTATTATTACTGCTGCAAATTGCCGAAAGAAATAATGACCTTCAAATAAGAAAAGTACTTGAAATCACCTTATCAGCGATGGCTGAGGGAGGGATTTACGATCAAATTGGTGGGGGTTTCCATCGTTATTCAACCGATGATAAATGGCTAGTGCCGCATTTTGAAAAGATGCTTTACAATCAGGCCTACCTTGCCAGAGTCTATGCCCAAGCCTATCGCTTAACTCAAGACCCCAGCTATGCACTGATAGCAAAACAAACACTGGACTACGTTATTTCTGAAATGAGCAGCCCCCAAGGGCTATTTTATTCGGCAACGGATGCCGACAGTGAAGGTGAAGAAGGCAGCTTTTTTGTTTGGAGCATAAAAGAAATTCAACAGCTATTAAATGCCGATGATGCCAAACTGATAATCAACCTTTTTGGTCTAACTGAATCCGGTAATTTTGAAGGCAAAAATATCTTATTTTTAGCGCAATCATTACAACAGGCAGCCTCTCAAGATGGCCTATCTTTTAATGCATTTATTGACCGTATTAGCCCTTTAATCAAAACTTTACAAAAATATAGAAATACCCGCCCACATCCTCTTACTGACAATAAGGTCATTGTTGCCTGGAATAGTATGTTTATCACCGCACTGGCAGAAGTGGGCGATATTTTAAATGAACCTAAATATATCGACACAGCTAAAGCAGCTGCCCTTTCTTTATGGCATTCTCAGCGCGAAAAAGAGGGTTTACTGTGGAGAATCAACCTTGATAATCAACCCTCTATCATGGCAAAACAAGAGGATTATGCTCATTTTTCTGAAGCCTTACTCACCTTATACGATGTAACAAGCGACCGCTCATATCTACAAAAGGCCGAACAACTAAGCTATGAAATGACCAACTTATTTATGGATAGCACATCAGGCACCCTAAGAATGGGCCAAGACCCTCTATTATTTGCCCAGCCCAAAGAGGCTTATGATGGCGCACTGCCATCCGGTAATTCCATTGCCGTACGTGTTTTTAATCGTTTATTTAAACGTACGGGTAAACAATCTTTTAACGATCAGGCCACACAAATACTACACTCCCTTTCCAGCAATATTACCCAGCAACCTGCTGCATATGCCTATATGCTAACGCAGTTAGATGAACTTAAAAAAGGGGAAATCAGTTCACATCAATATGCTGCCCGAGGTGCAATCAAGATTGATGCAAGTATTCAGAAAAAGCACCAACAACAGCTTACTATCCATTTTAAAACCCAGCCAAACTGGCATATCAATGCTCATGTCCCTTTACAAAAACAATTGATCGCCACAACCATCGACACTATTAATAAACAACACTGGCAATTAAGCGATATTAATTATCCACCAGCTAAATTGGTAAAAACTAATTTTGACAAGCAATCCCTAGCACTTTACCAAGGCGAGTTTACAATCACAGCCACGCTTATCCCCAATTCTAAATTAAACCAAGAAACACTTAAAATTAATTTAAACCTACAAGCGTGCAACCAAAATAGCTGTTTAGCACCTGAATTATTAACCTTCTTTGTTAACCCAGTAAAGGACAACTGATGCAAAAAGTTATCTCTCTAATCCCTCTGATTTTTTCAAGCTATGCTCTGGCTAATCCAGCATCGGAACAGACACTATCTTTTCATTTTAATAAAATAGCACCAAACCATTCAAATATTGATTTCAACAACCAGATAACAGAAGACCAAGTCCATAATTTATTCAATTTCTCTTATATCTATAATGGAGCAGGGGTTGCAGTCGGGGATATTAATAATGATGGCTTAGTTGATATTTATTTCTCTGCCAATCAACTACCTAACCAGTTATATCTCAACAAAGGTAATTTTAAATTCAAAAAAATGCCTCCTACCAGCTTCAATAAGATAGATAGCGGCTGGAAAAATGGTGTTACCTTTATTGATATTAATAACGATGGTTTATTAGATATTTATGTTTGCCGCTCAGGGCTTTACCAACATGATAAAGATAGAGAAAACTTACTTTATATAAATCAAGGTGATTTAACATTTAAAGAAGAAGCCAAAAAATATGGTTTAAATGATGCTGGCTTTTCAATTCAAGCCTATTTTTTTGATTACGACCGTGATAATGATTTAGACATGTTCCTTATCAATCATCGTTATGATTTTGAAAATAATAATTTAGTGACCCCGCGTGAGCAAATTAAATACACAGCTGACCGCTCAGACCAGCTTTATCAAAATAATGGCAAAGGCCATTTTACCAATGTTACTCAAACATCAGGCATTGTTAATTACGCATGGGGACTGAGTGCTGTTATTCATGATTTTAATAATGATGGTTGGGATGATATTTATGTAGCCAATGACTATGTAGAGCCTGACAACTTATTTATCAACAACCATGATGGCACATTCACCGAGAGCATAGCCAAACATATGAAGCATACCTCTTTCTATAGTATGGGATCTGATCTTGCTGACATCAATAACGACGGCAAGCAAGATTTAATCGTTTTGGATATGGTTCCCGAAGACCATGTCCGAGCCAAACGCCTCATGGCACCGATGAGTACAGAAAATTTCTGGCGCTTAATCGACAGCGGATTGCATTACCAGTATATGTTGAATACTTTGCAGTTAAACCAAGGTAATGGCCTGTTTAGCGAAATAAGCCAATTATCTGGCATTGCCAAGACTGATTGGAGCTGGGCCCCCTTATTTGCTGATTTTGACAATGATGGCTATGCAGACTTATTTATCACAAACGGAATAAAACGTGATATTACCGATAATGACTTCTACAGTCGTCTACGTAAAAAAACTGAAATAGCTCAAAAAGCATTAACTTTCAATGAAATGATTGCAGAAATGCCAACCAGCAAACAGCGTAATTATTTATATCACAACCAGAAAGACTTAACTTTCAAGCAGGTTAATGAACAAGGCAATATTACAGAATTAACCAATTCAAACGGTGCTGCTTATGCTGATTTTGACAATGATGGCGATCTTGATCTGGTGATTAATAACCTTGATGATGCCGCTTTATTATATGAAAATATCTCTAATCAACCCTCTCAGCAAAATTTTATCAACATCAAACTGGCTGGACCCAAAAATAATAGCCAAGGCATTGGAGCAACCGTTACCCTCAAGCTAGGGGATACCTCTCAAGTTAAAAAACTAGCCTTAAACCATGGTTATCTTTCATCCGTTGACCCCAGCTTACACTTTGGCATAGCCGATAAAAAACGCATTAATGAAATCTCAGTGCTATGGACTGATGGGAAAACAAGCGTCGTTGAAAAAGCTGAAGCCAATTCAACCTTAACGATTAACTATACCAACCTTACGGCGCCTCCCCCTGCACCGACCACAAGCTCTTTATTTAAAAATATCAGCGCCCGTGCTGCAATCAATTATCTGCATAAAGAAAATACCTACAACGACTTTAAAAAGGAAGTCTTACTCCCTCACAAACAATCAGAACACGGCCCTTATCTTTCTGTAGGTGATGTTAATGGCGACCACCTAGAAGATTTCTTTGTAGGAGGATCAATGGGCTACTCAGGTAAATTATTTATCCAGACCCAAGCTCAAAAATTTATTGAAAACGACTCTCAACCCTGGGAGCAGCAAGCTAAATCAGAAGACCTTGGCTCTCTGTTTTTTGATTTTGACAATGACGGCGACCTCGACTTATACGTTTCCAGCGGAGGTAATGAACTTGAAGCTAATAACCCAGCCTATCGTGACCGACTCTACAAAAATGACGGTCAAGGTAAATTTACAATAACTGAAGGTATATTACCTGATTTTATAAGCAGTGGATTACGGGTTACTTCTGGAGATTATGATAGCGATGGCGATATTGATCTCTTTATCGGTGGCCGAGGCGTACCAGGACAATATCCAACCACACCTTCTAGCTATTTATTGGAAAATAGGGGGGGTCGGTTTATTGATGTAACTGCAACACTGGCACCCACACTTAATAAAGTAGGCATGGTCACCGATGCTCAATTTGTTGACTATGACAATGATGGCGATCTCGATTTAATGCTGGTAGGTGAATGGATGCCAATCACTCTATTTGAAAACCAGCAAAATCATTTTGTAAACGTGACCCAACAAAAAGGCCTGTTAAACAGTACTGGCTGGTGGCTTAAATTAGCTCAGGGTGACTTTGATCATGACGGGGATATTGATTTTGTGGTGGGCAATCTTGGCAAAAACAATAAATATCATCCCAGCCCAAGCAAACCGCTCACAGTCTATGCAAATGATTTTGACCAAAATGGCAGCCTAGATATTATTTTAGCCTCTAGAAAAAACAATAAAAACCTGCCTATTAGAGGTCGTCAATGTTCTGCAGAACAGATGCCGAACTTAAACTCAAAGTTTCCCACCTTTCAATCATTCGCTGAAGCCGATATGAATACAATTTATCCCGCTGACAAGTTACGAAATGCACAAACACTTAAAGCGGAAACATTTAGCAGTTCACTCCTTATAAACAATGGCAAAAAGGGCTTTACAATTAAAGCACTCCCCATGACCGCCCAGATTTCGCCCATAACAGGCATTTTAATACAAGATTTTAACCAAGATAGCCACCTTGATATTCTTTACACAGGCAATTTTTACGGAACTGAAGTTGAAACTGTCCGTTATGATGCTGGAATCGGCGGCTTGTTATTAGGCGATGGAAAACTTGGCTTTAAATCACTTCCCCCTCAAGAGAGTGGTTTTTTAACCACAAATAATGCACGAGACTTAAAACCCATTCAATTAAGCGGAGATAGCAAGGTATCCGCTTTAGTCTCTAATAATCAAGGGGCTCTTCAACTTTTTCAGTGATTACCGCAGTAAATACCATGCCATCACATCTGCCCAGCGTAGGAATGCAGCTTGTGATGCACAAGTACCACCAACCTTCAGAGCGCCACTCTAGGAGGTTGTCCGAGAATAGAGAACCTGCTACGGAAAAAGCCCTTTTAGCCACTTTTTCCGTTCATTTTCGTTAAATAGCACAACTATTCGCCTCAAATGAACGAAAAACTGACTCAAAAGGCCTTTCCCTCGCGACGGTTTCTATTCTCAATTAATTCATTGGGGCGCAGTGTTTGTATTATCCTTACCTTAAGCAGGCCTAACTGCAAAAGAAAGCAGTCATAATTCAACTGTGTTATTTAACCTACTCAGCTCAGTTATTTGCCCTACCATACCCTCACTCTAACATTCCACCCTTACCTCTAACACGTAACATTAACACCCAACTTATACTTTAAAATCAATCAAATAAAAACAAAAATAACCAAATAATAATGAATAGCAATACTGGAATAGAACTTGCTTTTGTTTTTGCACAACATTTTGTTGCATAACAATACAAATTTTAAGGCTTTTATGACTTCTAAATCTACTTTAGCCCTGCTCTGCATACTCCCTAGTATGTCAGCAGTCGCCGAATCAGACATCCACCATGGTGAGGATATGATTATCACCACAGCACATAAACTTTTTCCAAATACCACTATTGCTACGCCAAGTTTTAATATAAGCAAAGAAGATATGGAAAAAACAAACGTTACCAGTTCTGAAGATATTATCAGAATGGCACCTAGTGTCCATGTAAGAAGGCGCTTCTATGGTGATACCAACGGGGTAACAGCAATTAGAGGCTCAACCAACTTTCAGACTGGCCATTTCAACATGTATGTTGATGGTTTGCCATTACACAACCCCGTACAAACCAAATGGAATGGTGCGCCTAAATGGAATTTGATAGCACCCAATGCATTAGAATCTGCAACCGTTTTTTATGGTCCCTATTCAGCTGAACATAAAGGCTCTTTTGGAGGTACGTTTGATCTAAAAACACGTTTGCCAGAAAAATTTGAAATGAGTATGGAGGCCACAGGCATTATTCAGCCTTCCAGTCAAAATGGACAAAAAGAAGAGGTTCTAACGGGCCATAAAGAATTTATTTCAGCAGGGAACCGCTTTGGTGATTGGACTATTTTTGGTTTTTATAATCATTTAGAGAATGAAGGGCAACCTCAGTCATTTGCTGCAAGCACTCCCACTACAGGAACCACGGGAATACCTGTCACAGGGGGCTACTCAACACAAACTGTAGCAGGTGTCCCTAGTATTCTTACTGCAGACAAAGGTATCAATGAAAATATAACTGATCTTTATGAAATGAAAATTAGTTACGACTTTAATGATGATCTTAGAGGTTTATTTACTTTAGCCTTTGAAGACACGGAAAGAAATAGCCAATCTAGAACTTATTTATCTGACGCTGCAGGCAACCCTTTTTGGGGGACAAATGTAACCGTCACTGAAAATGGACAAGACTTTACTGCCAACCCTTCTCGGTTTGGCAACCCAACCTTAACGGGAAGCGAAAACGAAAGACAAACTCTAGTCTATGGTTTTAACTTATCAGGTAAATTAACGGATTCTTGGGATATTGATACTACTGCTAGTTTCTTTGATGCCTTTAACGACAGAACTGTAACCTCCGATTTTAGCCAAAATGACCCTAGGTATGCGACTGATAAAAAAGGAGATGTTGTTGATATTGAAGTATGGTGGGTTGATTACAGTGTTAAACTGGCAACACAAAGCTTGTTTGGTCGTAATGACTTAGGCATGATGTTTGGCTACCAGTTTAACCATTCATACCTTGATATTGATAGACATGCTATTCTTTCAGACGGTTCAACGGGGATACTTGAAGATGCTGATGGGGGCTCAACTCAAACTCATAGTGCTTTTATGCAAGCTGACTGGGATTTTATTGAAGACTGGAATATTATGGCAGGATTACGCTATGATCACTGGTCTACCTCAAGAGGGCATATCAACGACCAAAATGGAACAGGTGGTCTTGATGACCGTGATGCCGGTAGGATTTCTCCAAAAGCCTCTCTAAGCTTTACTCCAACAGATGAGTTAACCTTGCGTTACTCGTTTAGTAAAGCCTATCGCTTTGCTGTAGCTGAGGAACTATTTGATAGTTCTAGTAACGCCAATGCTGTTAATATTTCAGACCCTACTCTAGCACCTGAGTCTGGTTATTTTCATGACTTTAAAATTCAATATGCATTAGATGAAGGCTACACCAGTGTTTCCTTGTTTTACAATACCATTGAAAACGAGATTATGAATACTCAAACGCTAGAAAATAATGGTAGAACACGCAATAGAACTCGAGGAATAGATAAAACTGAAACTATCGGCGTTGAGTTTGTTTATCAGCAAGATCATATTATGGATCTTCCTGTTGGCTTAAATGTAAATGGAACTTGGTTAAATAAAGAAATCAAGGAAGATGCTAATAACCCTGCTACCATCGGTAATGAATGGGTTAGAGTTCCAAGATGGCGAGCTAATGGTACATTAACTTATCACGCTACCGAGCAATGGGATAACAGTGTTGCGGTGCAATATAGAAGTAGACAACAAACTAATGCTGATAATGCCGACATTGTTGGACATGTTTACGGCGCATCGGATGAATACGTACTGGTCAATTTTAAATCAGCCTTCAAAATGGATGTAGGTCATGATATAACCGCTAAATTCTCTGTTGGTGTCGATAATATTCTTAATGAAAAATACTACGACTTTCACCCTTACCCACAAAGAACTTATTTCGCAAGTATTGGTCTAGATATTTAACCTATACTTCGCGCGGTCACGACTGCGGTTTTCTAACCGCTGAGTTTTTGCCGATAGCTGCGTTGCTGAAACAGTTTCGTAGCTTGCTATGCGCCTGTTTCAGCGCCTTGCTATCGACAAAAATCAGCAGCTTATAAATTCCGCATCCGTGACCGCGCGAAGTATACCTTATAGCTGTATAAGATCTAAAAAGCTCCCTTGTTTAGCAAGGGGGCTTTTTTCATTTAAAGCAATAACAATAAAAATGGCTTTCCTAATGAATAAACACTTTTTTTATCTTTCCCTTTTACTAATTCTTAATGCTTGTTCTGTTTCTCCTGAAGCTGAAATTTCAGCCTCTCAACAGCTTAAACCCACGGTTGTAAAACAACAAAAACACCAGCATAAATCTACTGATGGTGTTATCAGTGTTGATATTTTTCAGCAAAGTAACAAATTACACCTATTAACCGGAAATCTACAAGCACATAAAAAAACACTTTGGTATCAATACAGTACCGATGGTGGAAAAAACTGGTCGACAGCCAGTAAAATTTTAAATGCTGATAATTTAGCTATAAAAATGACGCGAGGTAATGATGCTCAGATTGCCGTCCAAGGTAGTAATATTGTAGTCAACTGGACTCGCTATAATGAATCAACCCGCTTTAAAGCAGGTGCCATGCAAACGGTTCGCTCAACCGATGAAGGTAAAAACTGGCAATTGACCCAAACCCCACCCGACTGGAAAAAAGGACCTCATGGTTATTTAGATATGGCTGCAGATAAAAATTCCATCCATACTGTCTGGCTTGATAGTCGGCTAGGTTCAACAGGTATAAATGCTACTCAAGGCTTATATTATGCAAAATCTACAGATGGTGGCCTAAGCTGGCAAGCCAATATAACACTGGATAAAGTAACCTGTTCTTGTTGCTGGAATACAGTTAAAACAGATTTTGATGGTAAGCCTTATGTACTCTACCGTGACAAACAGCCTTCTGATTTTTCAATAGGTGTTATCAAAGGTGATCAGTGGCAGCGTTTAAATTATGTCGGTGCTTTTAACTGGCAATTTGATGGCTGTCCTCATATTGGTGGAGGCTTAGACTTTCAAAATACCGCAGGCCATAAACGTTTGCATAGTATTGTTGGTACAGGGCATCAAGATCATCTAGGGGTACATTATCTCTATTCAGATGATGCCGGTAAAAACTGGTCGACTGCAAAACAATTAGGCACTGAATCGGCAATTCATGCAGATATTGCCTCTCATAATGATGGTCGAGTTGTTGCTGTCTGGGATTCGATGACTGCAGAAGGTTTAAGCGTATTTATGTCTGAGTCAAAAGACCAAGGTATCAGCTGGTCTACTGCAAAACAACTATCTCAAGCAAACGTGAGAGCCTCCCACCCCCGTATTGTTAAAACTGAAAATGGTTTCTTTGCATTATGGACTGAAAATAATGGACATAAATTAGTGTTAGTCACCTTATTGTTGTAATCAATTTTGGGGCGCAGGCTTTAGGGAGCTTAAAAGAATGAATTTACCCACTGAGAGCCTCATTGCCATTAAGGCAACCAGCAACAAAAAACCTGCACAATCTGGGTGGGTTATTTATTACCAGTTACCTAAAGGTAATGGTAATAAGTAGGATGTGCAGACGATAGGAAGCGCATCAACAGCAAGCGATGCGCTTCCTATCGTCAGCACATCCTACATGAACTTGCTTAATTTAATGCTTTTACCTGTTAAGAGAGAGTACATTTACAGTCTCTTTAGCCCTGCAACCTTCCTTACTATTCATACAGGCTAAAGCATGCGCCCCAGCCACTAGACTGGTTTTATATGCTATAACTGCTGAGACTTTAAAGTCTGTACTTTACCATCCGTACTCTGAGTCCAAACAACC
>Ga0256840_1002708_pt1 | contig 15318 bp, 13 predicted proteins | sample 355202metaG_FD_185969 | JGI IMG/M metagenome (GOLD analysis project Ga0256840, IMG submission 185969) | Hydrothermal vent microbial communities from Mid Atlantic Ridge, Atlantic Ocean - 355-202 | ecosystem: Environmental > Aquatic > Marine > Hydrothermal vents | place: Atlantic Ocean: Mid... | reverse complement strand
TATTTTTGAATCCGAACTGGTACTTACAAAATAGCTCCCTAGAATATTGATATTGTAAGCCACATCATAAGAACCAGAGACCTTAACGCCTTGGTCGATATCAAAGTCATTAATAAAAGAATAATCTATTTGAGCATAGTTATAGTTAAAAGTATTAGCATAAGTGCCTGTTAAGCTACATAAAGCCAGTATGCTAATTGCTGTTTTATTCGTAATAAGGGATAGTAGTTTCATGGGTTTCCTTGAAAGTTATAAAAAATATGGGGTTTTTCTGGATTATAGGTTGTTTGCTCAAGTATACAATTATATAGATTAGTATTTAGGAACATGCATGGAATAAGTTGAGCAATTATGACGTAAGATTTTTGTTTCTAACCCAATTATCTCAAGACTTAGTTGAGCTTTAGCGAAACTTAGAAGCTTCAGCAGAAGCATAGTTATTCTACGCGACGGTTGAGATCATTTGGTCAGGAGCAAAAAGGCAAGTCAGAATGATCAAGTTATTTCATGTGCGTTCCCTACCTGAATCCATTAAACTAAACTTGTTGGAGTACTAGACTCATGCCTCTTTATTTATGCTAAAATTCTTCGCTTGTTGAGAGTTGTAAAGTTGTGATCTTTATTTCACCTGAATTCATGAGTCTACTACGACATGATGAGCAAGTTATTGATTCCATTATGAAGCCAATATCTTATTCTTCATATCTGTATTAGTCTCACGGATTCAGGTTTCACTCCTTATAATATACTAGGGTAAAAAATGGATAAGAGTCGTTATACAATTGAATATATAAATCCAGAGTCTCCAGCTTCTGGATCTTCTTCTTTGAAATCAATTATATTTTTTCTGTTAGGTGGCTTCATTGTTTTTTTTGCCACTTTATTTGGCTACAGTGCTTTATCTAATACGGCTATATCAACAATAATTACAAACCCTAGCAACGTCGCAAAGGTCATTAGTGATCAAGGAGCAGTTACTTCTGAGAATTCAAAAAAACTTGCTGTTACAAAAGAACAATTAGCGACAATGAAGCAAGAGAATGAAAAACTAGCCCTAATGCTAAAAAAGAAAGAAGTTCTGGCACAGAAAATAAAGCAAGAAAATTTAACAATAATTCAGAAAAGCCAACTCAAACTCAATCAAATGGCTTCAAGAATCCAGAAAATGGAACAAATAACAAAGGCTCTATCACTTGAAAATAAAAAACTTGGAAAAATGGCAAATACTTCATTGGTTGAGAACAAAAAAATCTCACAATCAGCCAGCTCATTGATTAATGAAAGTAAAAAAAGCAAACAACAGATAAATAAGCTATTAGCTGAAAGAAAAGAATCTAAAGAGAAAATAAGTGCTTTGCAAGCTGAATTGAAAAAAGATAAAGAACAGCTTACTAGATTAATTCGTAACAAAGATGAAAGCCAAAAAAAGATACAAACTTTATTAGCAGAAAATAAATCAATAAAAGAAAAAGTTGCGGTATTGGCTCAAAAAAGTAGTACTTTGGAGTTAGAGCTTAAGAAAGAAAAGGAGAAAATGACTGCGTTCAAAGGTAGCGATACTAAAAGTCAGCAGAAAATAAGCTCATTATTATCAGAAAATAAAACGATGCAGCAAAAAATTAAAGCTTTATCACTTAAAAATAAACAGTTGGTGCTTGAGTCAAATAAAATCATTGCTAATAATAAAATACTAGCGGGAAATATAAACGACGTATCTAATCAGTTGCAACATGAGAAACAGTCTAATGCCAATTTGTTTTATCAGCTTAGCCTCCAAAAAACTGAAAATGTACGTTTATCAAATGAAATAAAGAAAGTTGCTCCAACAACCGCTAATTTATTTAAAAGTACGATTAGTAACGAAATAAAAAATACAAAAGGTTCTGAGAAAAGCAATATGGCTGGAGTGGTGAAAATAAAAGATAAAAAACCTGAAAAGAAAACACCAAAAAAAGAAAAAAATAATGATGTAGCACCCATTGAAAAAGAAAGTTCCAAACAAAAATCTACTATTGATGACATTATGTCTGCAATGGATAGTGTAAATACTAGCCCACCTGCAAGTCTTGAAACTAAGCAGAAAAAAGACTTTGTGGTTGAAGTCCAGTCTGGTGAGAATACTAAAAATTTACAAAAAGCATTTGATGATCAACTTGATGAGCTAAGTCAGTAATTTCTGAATCTGTGAGGCTACTAAAGGAAAACCTGATCAAGTCTAATTATTTTTAGCTTGCCAAATCTGCCGATATTTTTCTGCGCTAAATTCTAATCGACTTAATTAGGTTTTCCTTAATTCAACTAACTATCGTACTTTGTCGGATTACGCTATCGCTAATCCGACCTACAAAAACACAGATTTAACCCACTACCAGCCAAGCAATCTCTCTCAAGTTTGGAAAGGATTAAAAACTCTGTGGCTCTCTATGTTATAAAAAATGTAAAAACAGGGGGGGATGGGTCTCCATCAAACCAATGTTGATGGAGTACTAGGAGGCTGTCTGAGAACTAGGATTGAAACGAAAATTTCAGAAATATTATAAGTGGGCTTATCCCTTGTGTTTGTATTGATCTTGCAGGTTCAGGTTACTTTCCCAATAACTTTGGCAGGGCTACCTGCAACGATCATATTTTCTGCAACATCTTTTGTTACTACTGAGCCTGCACCGACAATGGCATTTTTGCCAATATTTCCTTTTATTATTACCGATAAAGGGTTAATCACTGCACCGTCTGCAATATTCACCGCATCTGCAATGGTAATAAAATGATTAATTGTCACATTTTTGCCAATTCTGGCATCAACATTAATTACCGTTCCTTTCAGGTGATAGATAATTAAGCCTTCACCAATCTTCGTTTCTACGGGAATCTCCATTAAATAGACAGTTGATAATATCTTGTAAAAGAGACGCATTAACAAATAAATAGGGAATAAGAATAAACCAAACTTATATCTTTTTAGAGCCTGTTTCAGAAAGCCAGACAAGCGAAAAGTAATTAAAAAAAGGATAACTTCATAGTTTCCTTTGTTGGCTTTAATATCTGCTTTTATTATTTTTAGAGTATTATTCATTGCCCCATATTATCAAGTATTTATCTTTTTCGACACTAAATGCAGAAATACGGCACTTGATATTCCACCTGCTCCAAAAAGCATAGCCATGACCATAATCTGATAGCGAACGGCAATTAAGGGATCAACACCTGATAGTATTTGCCCTGTCATCATACCTGGCAAAGAAACTAAACCAACAGCAAAGAGCGAATTTGTTATAGGGATCATGGCAGCTTTAAAAGCTATATTTCTTGCCTTGATAGGGCCTACATCTCGATTAATTTCTTCAAAAAAGCGTTCTGCGGCAAGGCTCACGCTGTTCATGCTGTTTGAAAAAATCATACCCGCCAAAGGAATTACATACTGAGGTTTATACCAAGGTTCAAAATCTAAAACACTTTGGGTAACAAATGCCAAAGTACTAAGACCACCAAGAATCAAAGACAATAGAACATAAAAATAATACTGTTTTCTAAATTTTTTAATAGAACGCAGTGCAATCCAGCTTGATGACAGAAGCATTACCGACAGCATTAAAATAATAATCCAAGCTTGGCTGGCATTAAAAATATAACCCAGAAAATAACCTATAACCAATAACTGAGCCAACATTCGAGAGATCGCATAGATCCCTTCTTTATAATCTAAAGACCATTTATATTGCACCCATAGAACGACCACAACAGGGATTAAGATAAACAATAAAGAGCTAATTGGAATAATTGAAATTGTATTTGTCATAATTTTCTATTTAACCATTGATTTATTATCACACTATCCCTAAAAAGTATAAAAAAAGGGGGGGATGGGTATTTATATATATTACCTGAAACCATGAGTCTAATATGAAAATCAGGTAACAGGTAATCAATGACTTGTTTTCTATTTCGTAGTAGTCTCACGGCTTCAGAATCTAATAAAAAAATGGTTACCTATATGACACAATCGATTCTCCAGCAATCAAAACAACATCTGTTAGACCCTGCTGGTATCACAGAATCTCAACTAGATCAGGTTTTCTCGTATATGCAAGGAGCTGATCTAGCTGATCTTTATTTTCAATCAACCCGCTTTGAATCATGGATGCTAGAAGAAGGTATCATCAAAAATGGATCATATAGCATTGATAAGGGTGTTGGTGTACGCATGGTGATAGGCGAACAAACAGGTTTTGCTTATTCTGATGAGATTACTTTTGATTCATTAAGTGCATTAGCAAAAGCAGCTTCAGCTATTGGAAAGTCAGGACAGACGGCAAAAGTTAAGGCTTGGCAAGCGAGAGAAAAAAATAATATTAAGCAGCTTTATGCAACAGATAGTCCACTAGCATCAATGACGGAAGATGAAAAAATTGCCTTGCTGAACCTTGCCGACAAAGAAGCCCGCGCTGCCAGCCCTTATGTGCAACAAGTTATTGCTAATATAGCAGGTGTGCATGAGCATATTTTAGTAGCAGATAATGAAGGCAATCTAAGTGCTGATATTCGCCCATTGGTGCGTATGAATATTACTGTTATTGTTGAAAAAGATGGCAAACGGGAGTCAGCTGGAACTGGTGGTGGTGGTCGTTTTGGTTTTGATTATTTCACGCAAGCAGATCGAATTCGTGAATATGCCAATGAAGCAGTACGCTTGGCATTGGTAAATCTTGAAGCCGTAGCAGCACCCGCAGGCTCGCAAACTGTTGTGCTAGGCTCAGGCTGGCCAGGTGTGCTACTGCATGAAGCCATAGGACATGGTTTGGAAGGTGATTTTAATCGTAAAGGAACTTCAGCATTTAGTGGTCGTATCGGTGAAAAGGTCGCCGCCAAAGGAGTTACCGTCGTTGATAATGGCACTTTAGATAACCGTCGTGGTTCACTAAGTATAGATGATGAAGGTACACCGACAAACTGCACCACCTTAATTGAAGATGGCATACTCAAAGGCTATATGCATGACAAGCTCAATGCGCGTTTAATGGGAGTAGAGTCAACAGGCAATGGTCGTCGTGAGTCTTATGATCACTTGCCTATGCCACGCATGACTAATACTTATATGTTAGCAGGTGAGCAAGATCCACAAGAGATAATAGCTTCCGTTGAAAAAGGTTTATATGCCGTTAATTTTGGTGGTGGCCAGGTGGATATAACCTCAGGAAAGTTTGTCTTTGCCGCCTCAGAAGCCTACCTTATTGAAAATGGCAAAGTTACTCGTCCTGTCAAAGGTGCAACTTTGATTGGCAATGGTCCTGATGTATTGACTAAAGTTAGCATGATAGGTAATGATTTAAAGCTAGATACAGGTGTAGGTGTTTGTGGTAAAGCAGGGCAAAGTGTCCCCGTTGGTGTTGGTCAGCCCACATTGAAAATTGATGGGCTAACCGTTGGTGGAACAGAGGTGCAAGGCTAATGAATATAATCGAAACAGAACAGAAACTACGTGAAATATCAGAACTCGCACTGAAACTTGCAAAAAAACAAGGTGCTTCAAGTGCTGAACTAAGCCTCAATAAAGGTGCAGGTTTCTCTGTTGAAATTCACAAGGGCAATGTTGATAAACTTGAATACAACCGTGATCAAGGCCTAAGCCTGACTGTCTATATGGGGCAGCATCAAGGCTCAGCAACAACGGGAGATTTATCTCCACAAGCGATTGAAGATACCGTTAAAGCTGCCTGTAATATCGCTAAGTTCACAGGTGAAGACGAATACACTGGCTTGGCGGATGCTGATCTTATGGCAACTCAAATTGGTGATTTAGATCTTTACCACCCTTGGGATTTAGATACTGCTCAAGCAATAGATTTGGCAAAAAATTGTGAGCAGATAGCGCGTGATTTTGATGCTCGCATCGTTAATTCTGATGGCTCAAGTATAAGCACCTATAGTGGCATTGGGTTGATGTCAAACTCGCACGGTTTTACGGGTGTGATACCATCAAGTCGTCACTCTATAAGCTGTTCAGTTATCGGGCAAGAGCCAGGTAAAGAAGATATGCAGCGTGATTATTGGTACAGTAGCAGCCGTCTCAATGAAAAATTAGAGTCAGTGGAAGCTATTGCTAAAAAAGCAGCAGAGCGCACATTAAAACGCTTAAATGCCCAGCAACTTAGCACTCGGCAGGCCAATGTATTGTATTCACCAGAAATGGCACGCAGCATAGTGAGTCATTTTACCAGTGCCATAGCAGGAGGCGCACAATACCGTAAATCCACTTTTTTGTTAGACACCATTGATAAAAAAGTCTTTCCTGATTTTATCCATTTGCATGAACAACCTCATATTTCACAGGCATTTGGTAGTCGTTATTTTGATAGAGAAGGGGTTGCTACAAAAGATCGAGATATAGTCGCTGATGGCATTGTGCAAGACTATATTATGAATAGTTATTCAGCACGACAATTAGGCTTGAAAACAACAGCAAACGCAGGCGGAATACATAATCTCACACTGGATTCCACGGGTCAGGATTTTCAAGAGCTGCTTAAAATGTTGGGAACAGGTTTCTTAGTTACAGAGCTAATTGGCAGTGGTGTTAATAGCATGACAGGTGATTATTCACGCGGAGCGGCAGGCTTCTGGATAGAAAATGGTGAAGTCCAGTTTCCTGTAGATGAAGTGACTATCGCAGCTAACCTCAAAGATATGTTTAAGAACATTGTAGCGGTAGGAAATGATGTTGATTATCGTGGCGGGACTCGTACAGGCTCTATTTTAATAGAAGGTCTAACAATTGCGGGTAGTTAAGGGATGAGCATTTTTCAGAAAGTAAATGCTAATAGTCCACTATCAGGCGTGATTCGCTCTTGTCCTGAAGATTTTCAAGTAGACGAAATTCAATCATTCACTGCCTCAGGGCAGGGCGAACACGTTTGGCTACACATCAAAAAAACAGGTGAAAATACCGATTGGGTTGCAGGTCAACTTGCTAAAATTGCAGAAGTCCCGCGTCGAGATGTTAGCTTTGCAGGTATGAAAGATCGTAATGCTGTTACCACTCAATGGTTTAGTGTGCAGATGCCTGGTCGTGAAGCACCTAATTGGCAAGCATTTTTAGCTGATTCTATTGAAGTGTTAGATGAAAAACGTCATGACAGAAAACTCAAACGTGGCACACTTGAAGGTAATCATTTTAGAATCACGATTCGAGAATTTAAAGGTAGTGAAGAACAGTTAAAAGCCATTATTGATCAAATTAAAGAACAAGGTATTCCCAACTATTTTGGTGAGCAACGCTTTGGACATGGTGGCTTCAATATTCAGAAAGCTGAGCAATGGTTTAAAGGAGAATTTAAAGTAAAAAGCCGCCAAAAACGTAGTATCTACCTGTCAGCAGCACGCTCATGGGTTTTTAACCATGTTTTATCTGAACGTGTAAAACATGGTAGTTGGAATCAAGCACTTGATGGTGATGTGTTTATGCTAAATGGCACTAAATCTAGCTTTTCTGAAGATATAGATCCGACCATTATTGAACGAGTAGCTCAACAAGATATTCATCCTACAGGTGTTTTATGGGGTAGGGGACGGCTATTATCAACAAATAAAACAGCCGAGCTAGAACAAAAAATAGCTGATCAGCTTCCCGTACTATGTGATGGTTTAGAAAGGAATGGCTTAAAGCAGGAGCGTAAGTCACTGCGCTTAACAGTAAAAGATTTGAGTTATGATATTACTGATGCACAGAAAGAAAACTCAAGAGTTACACTAAATTTTACTTTGCCTGCGGGAGCTTATGCCACTTCTGTTTTAACTGAAATTGCTTGTTTTAGATAAAATGTAGATCACCCATGTTGTCTATTTAAACCCTTATGGATCAATAAATTGTTAATTTTGTCATAGTGGTTTATTGATTCAGGTTAAGGTTTATGAACTATATTTTTTTCTAGCACTCTAATAAGTTTGGATTTGGGCAATAAAAATTATTATTGTATGTTCTCTTATACCCATCCCCCCCCCTTTTTTATACTTTTTGTGAATCATTGTGAATAATTTATTATCAAAACTTTTAATCATTATCAGCCTATCGTTTGTGGGCTTGATAGAGCTTGCGAGTGCTGCTGATATGACTAATTTGCAATTGGCAATGTTGACATTAACTGATACAAAAAGTGTTTATGTAAAGCCAATCAAAAACAATAAAAAAATAAAAAAACAGCAAAGCAAAGTACATAAAGACCCTGTAATTATTTATCCCACTAATTGCTTAAAATGGAATGCGACTCAAATAAACCGTAAGGCTAAAACTCACAGTGAATCTATCACCAAGTATTCACGCTTACATCGGGTTGATAGCAATCTGATAAAGTCAATTATCACTGCTGAATCATGTTTTAGAATCAAAGCATTATCAAATAAAGGCGCAAGAGGGCTTATGCAGCTTATTCCTGCTACAGCAGAGCGTTTTGGTGTTAAAAATATTTATAGTGCTGAGCAGAATATCCGTGGTGGTACTAAATATTTAAAATTTTTATTAGCACGTTATAAAGGTAATCTCAAAAAAACAATCGCGGCTTATAATGCGGGTGAAGGGGCGGTTGATAAATATAAAGGCATTCCACCTTATCGTGAAACACAAAGCTATGTGAAAAATGTATTAAAAATCTACCGCATGTTGATCCCAAAAAAGAAGAAAAAAGTAGCAAAAATAGTTAAGACAAAATCAAAAAAGACTAAAAAGCGTGTTCATGCGGTTTATCAGCCGCCTAAGCTGGGTAGAAAACCTGGGCGATATGGTTGGAAATACAACAAACGATTAGCACCACATCTTTATAAGCACTGATTCATAAACACTCATCTTCTTTTCATCTGAAATAAAGACTTTCACTCTTATGCTGGCTGGTAGATAATACCGAGACTCATAACCCCCGCGCTTTAAAGATATGTTCACAGGCATAATTCAATCCATTGGCACAATAGCAGACCTTCAACCCAAAGGCGGCGATATGGCACTTGTGGTGAACACCGCTAAACTTGATATGTCTGATGTCAGTTTAGGCGATAGTATAGCGGTTAATGGTGTGTGTTTGACTGCAATAGCCATGACAGATACTAGCTTTACGGCTGATGTGTCTCGTGAAACATTATCTCTGACTTCCTTAGGTGCTTTGTCTAAAGGTTCTGAAGTGAATCTTGAAAAGGCTCTAACATTGCAAACACGCTTGGGTGGTCACATGGTAAGTGGTCATGTGGATGGTTTAGGGGAGGTTAAATCACGTCATAATGATGGGCGTTCAGAGCGTTTTGTGATTACCGCCCCTGTTGATATTTGCCATTATATTGCAAACAAAGGCTCAATAACCATTGATGGCGTAAGCCTTACAGTCAACAAGGTTAATCCAATTGCTAGTGGTTCTGATTTTGAGATTAATATCGTTCCACATACCATTCAGGAAACCATTATTAGCCATTATCAGGCTGGCACTAAAGTAAATCTTGAAGTTGATGTAGTGGCGCGCTATCTTGAGCGACTTGTTCAGGGTGGTGCTATTAAAGCAGACTCTACCAATATTACTGAGGCGTTCTTGGCTGAGAATGGCTTTTACAAATCATAGTAAGTTATAGATACAACAAGTTATAAAATATGAAATTTAATACCATTGAAGAAATAATCGAAGAGCTTGCTGAAGGTAAAATGGTCATTATCGTTGATGATGAAGCCCGTGAAAATGAAGGTGATTTTCTCATGGCTGCATCAAAAGTGCGCCCTGAAGATATTAACTTTATGGCGACACATGGGCGCGGGCTGGTGTGTATGCCAATTACGGCACAGCGTTGTAAGCAACTTGATCTGCCGTTGATGGTCTCTGAAAATAATGAAGAATTTGCAACCAATTTTACCATTTCAATCGAAGCGGCAGAAGGTGTGACTACAGGGATTTCAGCTTATGATCGCTCTTTAACCATTCGTGCAGCCGTAGCCCCCGATGCAGATAAAAATAGTATTGTTCAGCCAGGTCATATTTTTCCACTTATGGCACAGCCAGGCGGTGTATTAACTCGTGCAGGGCATACCGAAGCGGGTTGTGATTTGGCACGTTTAGCGGGTTTTGAACCTGCGGCGGCAATTGTCGAAATACTCAATGAAGATGGCACAATGGCGCGCCGTGATGATCTTTTTAAAATTGCAAAACAGCATAATCTTAAAATTGGTACTATCGAAGATTTGATTCGTTATCGCGTGCATAATGAAAAAACGGTGCGACGTGAACACGAAGTTGTCATGAATACTGAGTTTGGTGAATTCAATGTGATTGCTTATTCGGAAGATGCGAGTAAGCAGACACATTTGGCTCTAGTCAAAGGTGAAGTGTCTCCTGAACAACCCGCTTTAGTGCGTGTGCATCTTGAGGATCGACTCTGTGATCTGCTTTCATTAGATGAGAAGGGTTGCGGTTGGCCATTGCGCAATGTTATGCAAACTATGCAAGACGAAGGTGAAGGCATTGTTGTTATTCTGCGTAGTAATAATCAAGTGAATTTGCTAGATCGCCTCAAAGAAGTGGATAAAAATTATGAGCAAGAGCCTGAGAAAAATGATTCACCTTCTGAGCTAAAAACCTTTGGCATTGGTGCTCAAATCCTAAATGATTTAGGTGTTCGTAAGATGCGCGTAATGAGCGCACCTATGCAATTACATGGTTTAGCAGGCTTTGGGCTTGAAATAATTGAATATGTTGGAAAATAAAACACAGAGCAACAGAAAACTGGGGAAATTAAAAGATGAGCAATATTAAAGAACTAGCAGGTGATTTTAATTCAGGTAACGCAAAATTTGCAATTGCCGTTGCACGGTTTAACTCATTTATTGTAGAGAGTTTGTTAGAAGGTGCGGTTGATGCATTGCAACGTCATGGTGTGGATGATGAAGCCATAGAGATTGTAAGAGTGCCAGGTGCTTTTGAGCTTCCTGTAATAGTTCAGACAATGGCAAAAAGTGGAAAATATGATTCAGTGATTGCACTAGGTGCGGTGATTCGTGGCAGTACACCGCATTTTGATATTGTTGCTGATGCATCGGCTAAAGGCTTATCAACAATCGCTTTAGATACAGGCTTACCCATTATTAATGGAATATTAACCACTGATTCAATTGAGCAAGCAATAGAACGTGCTGGCACTAAAGCAGGAAACAAAGGTGCAGAAGCGGCTGTCACAGCTATTGAAATGGTTTCATTATTGAAGAAGTTTGGCAAATAGTAAGAAGAAATAAACATGGCTTTAGACAAGAAAAAACAGTATATATCTGAGCGTCGAGTCGCACGTAAACTCGCGCTTATTGCTATTTATCAGTGGCAAATGACAGATAATTCTTATCAAGATATTTATCTGGGGCTACAAGAAGATAAAGACTTGTCACAAGATATGAAAAAAGCTGATATGGCATTTTTTCAAGCACTCACAAAATGTGCAATGGAAAAGACAGAGAAAATTGATGCCGAACTTGAGCCTTTTCTGGATCGAAAGCCAGAACACCTTGATCAAATCGAACGTGCCGTATTGCGTTTAGCTACCTGTGAGCTTATGAATCAGCCTGAAGTACCGTATAAAGTTATCGTCAATGAATCTGTCAATCTCACCAAAAAATTTGGTGCAGATCAGGCGCATAAATTTATTAATGGCGTACTTGATAAGGTTGGCGAAAAACTTCGACCAGATAATAAAGAATAATTATGTCGGATTAGTGATAGCGTAATCCGATAGATTGTGGCAATTTATTGGGTTGCGCATCTCAATACTAAGCTACCGCGTCATCACAACAAATATATTTAAAAATACTTTGCACGAATTTGACCTAATAAAAGAATACTTCACATGGGGCAACTCGCCTACTGATGTTATCAAAGGCGTTGGCGATGATGCTGCGATTCTTGAGATTCTTCCGCATCAACAATTGGTTACTTCCATTGATACCTTTATTTCGGGTGTGCATTTTCCTGAAAATACACCTAGCGAAGCGATTGGGCATAAAGCATTAGCAGTTAATTTAAGTGATCTTGCGGCAATGGGGGCAACACCGCGCTGGTTTACACTGGCATTAACTTTGCCTGATATTAACCCAGAATGGCTTACTGGATTTAGCCTAGGGCTGAAAACACTGGCACAAGAATATAACTGTTTTTTGGTGGGAGGTGATACCACCCGTGGTTCTTTGAGTGTCACGATTCAAGTTATGGGTGTGGTGGATAAGGGTAAAGCACTCATGCGTAGCGGAGCTAAGGTCGGAGATAGTCTTTATTTAACAGGCACTTTAGGTGATGCCGCGATAGGGCTAAAAACCATTCAAACTGATTTTTCTATGCAAAAAGAACATAGAGATCATTGTCAGCAACACTTAAACAAGCCCATTCCACGACTCAAGGAAAGCACAATAATCCGCCAGTTTGCCTCCTCCTGTATTGATATATCTGATGGTTTTTTACAGGATCTTGGGCATATCTTAAAAGCCTCAAACGTTGGCGCACAAATAACACTTGCAAACTTGCCGTTATCCACCGCATTAAAAACTTTACCCAGAAAAATAGCTATCAATGCAATGTTATCAGGTGGAGATGACTATGAATTACTATTTACCGTCCCGCAAAAAAATAAAGAGTTATTTGAAAAATATATAAAAAAGGGGGGGGATGGGTATTACAAAGAATATTACAAAGAAATAGGTGTCATTACCCACCAAGCAGGAAGTATTATTGATGGGACAGGTAAAAAATTAAGTCTTACAGGGTTTAAACATTTTTAGGGGTAAATGATAGCAGAATCTGTGGATTTATTACGGTACGGTAAGCAAGGTATTAATTCATCAAGAGTTTAATAAAAAAACTGCTTAAGTTGATTAGAATTCACGCTTGCCAAATCTGCCGATATTTTCCACGAAGATCGACGCAATAGAATAACTATTACGTCTCACTTCATGAAAAATAGCGACAGAGATTTTTCTGCACTAGATTCTAATCGACTGTATCAGGCTTTCCTTAAGCTATAGCTGAGACCAATACCTTATCCTTTATATTCCTATTATCCTCACGGATTCAGGTATTAATTTATCATTTTTGAAAGATATTTATCTATTTCTCTATCACTGATAGAACCATTGCTAAGTGCCTTTTCAAGTGCTTTTTTTAACTCTTTTTGAGTAGTAGGGATTTTAGTATTGTTTTCCTTGGTAGGCGAAGCAGAAGCAGAAGTGGCGGTAAATGACTGGGCAGAATCTACCTGTTTAGAATTTTGTTTTTTATTATTTGTATTCTCAGCCCGAAATTCTTCATTTGCTCTTTTTTTTGCTTTGTCCTTTGGGCCAGCCTCATTGCTAGTATTTTTTCCTACCACTATACCTCTAGTTGTTTGTACTTTCTTCTCTTGTTTTAAGACATATTTTGGAATATATCCATTTTTGGGATCTTTAATATTTTTTAGTTTTGTTTCTTTATTATTAATCGGGCAAGGTTTGTCATTATAGTAAACATCACCTTTTTTATTAATGCATTTAAAAATAGCGGCATTAGTCAACGTTGGTGCAAATAAAAGGGCTGTTATTATCACTAAAGATAAATAGGAAAATTTGTCATTGTTATTTTTCATAATATTTTCTCAAGAATAAGATTAGGATATTTATCCTGAATCCGTAATAGTCTCACAAGTTCAGAATTTATAATTATTTTTGATCATGGTTAAAATGTGTATTTTGTAGGTCGGATTAGCGATAGTGTAATCCGACCTCTATTCAGGCACAGGTTTAAGTCATTTATTTTTGTACAGGGTCACTCCAATAAACAGACTCCAAACGACAGGTATCATAACCAGTTACTTGTGATAGCTTCTTACCAATACGGATATCTACAGGGTGCTTGCATGTCGTCACTGCACCTTCGTCATCTTTAGTAATTTCAAGCTCATTAAAGACAACTTGAGGGTTTCCTGGTGGTTCTTTAGATATGGCTGCTGAGCGCACCTCAGAATCAGGTATTGGTTGATTTGCATCAGCAGAACCAGCTGCTGGTACTTCATTATTTAAATATAAACCTGCCTTTCCCGTTAATATATTAATGGCATAAAAGCGCCCTTGTACTGCTGGGGCTGCACATGGGTCAATCCCCACACCTGTTAATAAAGCATCAGGAACAAGTGTAGTGAAGGTTATGTTTCCATCAAAAGCCAAGGCAGTTGATAAGACTTTTTCACCTGATTCAGGGAAGTTTACTTGCCAGCCACGTTTATCGTTATCTTTAATTGATCCGTCAAGAGTAATACTTGCTCCACTGCCATTATCTGAAATACTAATACTTGCCAAGTCATCTTTTGTGATTGTTTCATAATTGTCTGCATCTATAGGTTTATAGGGTGAACTATCAACCAACATAAAGAGTTTATCATCTATGCTTTTATCAAGTGGGTGTGCTCTGAATCCACTACCAATGGATATAACAAAGACTAATTTACCCTTAAGCTTCATCATTGCAACATCAGGCTCGTTATAAAACTTACGTGCATCAGCACCTGAGCCACCTAAAGAGGCAAGTAAAGTAAGTTTAGAAGGGGTATCGGAATCACCTATTTTTTCACTTAGATCAAGTCGCCAAACATGGCCACCTGTATCGGCAAAATAGAGACGATCAATTATATTGTTATAATTGGTGTCAAGATATCTTATACCTCCTGGAATACTGTCGGTAACTACATTGGGGAATTCAGATTGCAATGACCAAATGGGTGCTCCACCATCACGAGCATCAACAATAAAAATATCATTACCCATAGTTGTGGATACAGTCTTGCTTGCACTTTCTAGGATTCCAGGTTCTTCTGCTAAATCTCTATCTTCAATAGGGTCATAACCACCACTGAAAATTACCGCAGCTTTACTCTCTCTCTCTCCTTCTGAATCAACACCAACTTTGCCTAAATAAGGAACAGACCATGTTTGCCCTAATTTAGCATAACCTGTATCTTCATTATTGATTCTCCAAGCAAACTGTGGGTTATCAACATCAGTCACATCTAAAGCGTAATAAGAGCGTCCGCCGCGACGCATTCCAAAATATAAATAGACTTTTCCTTCTTCTGTGTCATGCCATAAATTTATTGCACCATCAATACCATATAAATGATCTATTGCTGTACCTTCATTACGCATTTGAGGTTCTATATTTTTTAATAACTCTTTGGGCATAAAAGCAAATTGTTCTTCACCTGTTTCAGTATCTAGTGCATGTATAAAACCTTCATTGGTTGCTGCAAATATGGTTTGATGCTCTTCAGAATAGTTATAAACATAAGGCTCTGAAT
>Ga0256840_1002707_pt1 | contig 15321 bp, 14 predicted proteins | sample 355202metaG_FD_185969 | JGI IMG/M metagenome (GOLD analysis project Ga0256840, IMG submission 185969) | Hydrothermal vent microbial communities from Mid Atlantic Ridge, Atlantic Ocean - 355-202 | ecosystem: Environmental > Aquatic > Marine > Hydrothermal vents | place: Atlantic Ocean: Mid... | reverse complement strand
GATAGTGCGATATCCCTGATTGTCCATAGCGGCCTCCAGAAGAATGAAAAATTTTTCTTCTAGAGGCCGCACCTTCAGAGCTTTCAAAATAACAATCGCTCTGAAGGTGCGGCCACGCACTATGGCTCAGATGTCAACCTTTTTTTGACGTTTTTTTGCATGCTTCAGCAAATTTTCAAAGATCATGAAACTCTAAACTTCAGTTATTTAGAATGCAAACATCAAAACACCCTTTAGTTTCTTCAGTAACTTCCTTAAATATCCGTCTATTTCCCATGTGATTTTTGTGGAGTCAAGTTCATGAGACGTACCCTTCCGAGCCGCAGTGCTTTACTTGCTTTCGAATCTGCGGCACGCCATCAAAGTTTTACCAGTGCTGCCACAGAACTTTCGCTGACAGAAAGCGCTATTTCAAGACAAGTTGCTGCATTGGAGGATCAACTGGGGCTTAAACTATTCAACCGGATAAAAAAACGAGTTATCCTGACAAAAGCGGGACTGTTATACAGCAAACAGGTCAGAAAGTCGGTGGAGCAGATGGAACAGGACATGTTGAATGTCATGTCCCATGGTGGAACGAGGGAAATCATTGAGCTGGCTGTTTTACCAACCTTTGGTTCGCAATGGCTGGTTCCCCGTTTAGGGGGATTCTATCAGCAGTACCCCGACATAATGATCAACACGGCGGCACACTCGGTTATGTTCCTGATCAAAGAAACCCCTTTTGACGCAGCCATCCACTTTGGACAACCGTCATGGCCAGGAACCGTTGCCGATTTTCTGTTCAAAGAAGAGCTGGTTGCTGTTTGCAAACCAGAACTGATCGAGACAAAACAGCTTGAGCAGATAGACAGGATATTGACCTGTTCTCTGCTGCAACTGACTTCACGACCGAATGCCTGGCGAAATTGGTTTGAGAACGCTGGTCTTACCGGTATTAATGCGCTGCACGGCTCACGGCATGAACACTTTTCCACTTTAATCAGTGCAGCCAGCTCCGGACTCGGAATTGCCCTGATCCCCCGTTTTTTGATCACGGAGGAGCTGGAGAGGAAACAGTTAGCCGTTGCCTTTGATATTCCCCTGAAGAGTGACGATGCCTACTATCTGGTCTACCCGGAGGAAAACTTATCCAGCAGTGCTTTGCAGCAGTTCAGAACCTGGCTGCTTGCGGAAGCAAAAAAATCTCAAGCCGAAGGAATTAATTCAGAAACTGCTCATAACAATCAATCGTGATTCCTCGCTTAGACAGCTCTTCTATAAAGTCTTCAGCCGGGATATCAATGGTAGGCGACAAAAGACCCTTCCGCGTTATTTTTCCTTCAGCAAGCATCTGCGCAACAATACTTGCCGGATAGCCAACCCCTTTATTCATGGCAAACAGTCCGCTCTCAAGATCTCTTTCAATCAGAAGGTTCATGGTCAATCTTTTCCGCTGCCCCGCTTTGATCCCGGCAAAAACATTCTGCATAGCAACAATATCTTTTTCCGTATCATGATACTGCACCTGCGGGCCAATCAGAGCACTCAAAAACTGCCGCGGGCTGACCTTACAGCCAGAGACATTGAGCGGCTCATCAGACAAAAATCCCAGCTGTTTTAATGGTCGCCAAAAGTCACTCCAGCCGGGCCAACGGAGCGCATAACGGGTTGTTTCCACAACCGTATCAGCAATTCCTAACATATCCATGTAGATAGCAGCATCACCATTGGGAATTGCTTCTAGCTCACCCAGGCCGGGAAAATCAATTTTAGAGGTATTATTTTGATTATGCTGTTCAGCCGCCGGAATAAACAATTTTCTACCATCCTTGACAAACACTGAATCCCGGTTGGAACTGGTTAAAACCATATCCCAGTTCCAGGTCACCTTGTAGTTCAGTGGGTTATTACAAGCATTTTTTTTGGGGAAACCACCACAACAGGAATGGAGTTCCGTAACCTTATCAAATTTTCTCACACCATAACCAAACAGCACCAGATCGATTCCCGGATCAAGTCCGCACTCCGGCATGAGACTGACACCAGCGTCCAGAGCGGGTTGATGTAGGTGACGCAACGGGTGTGCATAATTGGTGCTGACCAGTGGCACTTGGGCAGTTATTGCCGCTTCAAAGGCATTGAGCATGAATCTAAGCGGCAGCAGGTCGATCGCGGCAGCAACGTCTTGCCGTAACAACTGAACCAGCACATCGGTAGAGGACGCATCAATTTTGATTGGGGTAATTTTCTTTGTATCCACGGTTGCCGCAAAGCTGTCCCAACTGTCAAGATTTGCATCAGCACAGATAATTTCATCGACAGCGGTGCTATTAACGAGGTCAAGCAAAGCACCACGACCCTGTGAACCCAAACCACCAAATACAACAATTTTCATAATATATCCTTCTGAGTAACTTCAGCATAAGGACCTGAAATCACACGACGTCAAAAGCTTAAACCTTCCCCCCTCCCTAACCCTCCCCCACAAGTCGGGGGGAGGGGATTTTAGCCCCTTCCCCGCTTGATGGGGGAAGGTTGGGATGGGGGTGATCGCGAAGCGATATGTTTTCCCTAGGGTGTGGGTCGCTAATATTGGAGAATAGAGATTAATCTAATATCTCGGAAAAAAACCGCATAAAATTACCACCAAGAATTGCAATAATATCATCGTCAGAATAGCCACGGATAATCAGTTCACAGGTAAATTCACCGAGTCCGGCATGGGTTTTAATCACATCACAAGTCTCTATCGTGGAACCAAGCTGAGAATAATCATCAAAGCCATCACAGAGATCAAAACCAAGACCAACATGGTTCAACCCGGCAATATTGACAATGTGATCGACATGGTCAATGAAATGTGATACCTGGACATTCGGCTCGTTATCACGGATAAAAACATCGACAGAGTTCATTCCGATGACACCACCATTTTTGGCAATCGCCTTAATCTGATCATCGGTAAGATTACGCATGGTTCCAGCGAGGATGCGGCAATTTGAATGGGACGCGATCAGCGGTTTGGTTGCCACATCGAGAACATCCCCAAAACCCTCATCATTGAGATGACTGACATCGATAAACATTCCGAGTGCCTCGGCCTGTTCAATTAATTCGATCCCGAACGGTGTCAGTCCTCCTTTCCGACCTTCACGGGTTGCAGAGAAGAAAGCACCATCAGCGACATAGTTACGCCGACTCCATACCAGCCCCAGCCCTCGTACCCCGAGTTCATAAAAAATACGCAGTAGCCGCAGATCATTCTGTAGTGGTTCAGCCCCTTCCAGTGAAAGGAAAATAGCTATTTCTCCCACAGCTTGAGCGGCAGACGCTTCTGCTGTCGAACGGCAAATCCTGAACTTTCCCGGTGTTTCATCAATCTCTTCATGGAGATAGCTGATTTGATCCAGAGCCCTTCTCAATCCCATTTCCGGAAGAAAAAAATCATCAATAAAAATTGCTGAAACAATGAGGTTAATGCCACCCTGTTGAAACACTGGGAGGTGGGTTGTCTCGATAACCTTTCCCTGTCCCCTGTCACGGCGATTGGCAATGTCGTAAGTCAGATCAAAGTGGGCATCGACAGTAAATGCTCGACGATGAATATCTGCCACATGTTCTAGATATTTCTTTTCCAAAATATTTTCCTCATAAACCAGATCAATGAAGTAGCAAAGCTGCTTAAACTGGCACCATTTGAGAGACGTCCTTAAACTTAGAGCCATAATTTACGGTTTTGCAGCTATCCCACCGATTCGATACCGAGGCCGGGAGCATCTGCAAAACAGACTTTTGAGCCCTGATAAGAAATCCCCCCGACCGCCGGGTTGATACTGCAGAAAAGTGGTGCATCAAGATCGTAACGTTTGATAATCGTCCGACTTGCTGCCAGATGGGCTGCCGCTGCCACGCTGATAGGGGATTCCATCATTGAACCAATCATACACGGAACACCAGCCGTTTCAGCAATCGCAGCAATCTTCAAGGCATTATAGATACCACCGCACTTCATCAGCTTGATATTAAGTCCATCCACGGCATCCATCCCAACAAGATCCAGAGCATCCCGAGGAGAAAAAACACTTTCGTCGGCATAGACTGGCATGCTGACATGTTCACGGACGTAGCGTAAACCTTCAAAGTCACGAGCTGGAACAGGCTGTTCCATGAGTTCGATATTGACTCCTTTGCGCTCCAACTCCTGACCTACCTGCACAGCCTCTTTGGCACTCCACCCTTGATTAGCATCGATTCTGATAAGTGCATCACTGCCAATAGCTTCTCTTATCGACTGAAGACGTTTGATGTCGAGTTCCGGATCCCCTCCAACTTTGATTTTTAGAATGTTAAATCCACCATTCAGCTTTTTTCTACTTTCACTGATCATCTTTTCCAGAGTATCAAGGCTCACGGTTATATCTGTTTCCAGCGGATTAATCATGCCTCCAAGAAGCTGATACAGAGGAACTTCAAGTGCTTTTGCCAGCAAATCATAAATCGCCATATCGACGGCAGCCTTTGCCGACGAATTACCGATAATGCAGTTGTTAAGCCGCTGGAAAATATTTTCGGATTCGGTGAAATACATTCCAACAATATTATCTCTGATATGCTCAATGGCACCGCAAATGGAGGCAGTTGTCTCACCGGTTATAACTGCTGTTGGAGCTGCCCCACCAAAGCCGACCAACTTGCTATCGGTGGTTATGGTCACAATAATATTTTCTATCTGGTCAACCGAACGCAAAGCAGTTTTAAAGGTTGTTATCAGGGGAATATTAACAACCTTAATATTTATAGCGGTAATTTTCATCTCTCTACCTCAAACTGAATATCTGTTGAACCTTTTGCAAAACCTTTTAAAGGCCAGTGACCGTCATTCCCGTGCAGACGGAATTCCAGAGGTTTCCTGGGTTCAACAAAAAACTGGATCCCCGTTTTTACGCGGATGACGACTTTTGCAAGAGGCTCTGTTGACAGAAATAAAAGTGTTTAACAGGTCTTGACTGAAATCCCTGTCGGTCTCCTTGAAACTGTTCAATCGCACCCACCCTCTGGCATGAATGAAACGCTCATCCCCGAGCGAGATTGCAACATGGGTCACATTCTTCGGCTCCGCTCCAAAAAACAGCAGATCGGCAGGTTGTGCAGTACGATAGTCGCTGGAAACCAGATTGTTCTGCTGTTGCTGCCAGGCATCGCGGGGCAACAAGCAGCCGTTCAGGCGAAAGACCGTTTGCACAAATCCTGAACAGTCAAAGCCCTTTGGTGTACAACCTCCCCAACTGTATTGATAACCGAGAAACTCCCGCGCCAAGCTGACAATATTTGCTGGCGAATAATTGGGGAACGCGCCAAAATGTCTCTTCTCAGCCCAACCAATGGAACCATCGGGCAGCAGAATCTGATACCAATTATTGTCCACGTCGTCAATTGTCTTAAGAGTCGAGCCAATGACGGCATCTCTGATTCTATTAGATGATGGTGAGGGATTGGCATAAATGGGGATAAAATGACGTCTGACAATAACTTCATTTCCCGGCAATGGCTCTTCCGTAATAACCTGTCCGGTTGACACCCAGCTCTCGTAGCCATCGACCTGGCGAACCTTGGTAAAAGAAGTTCCCTGCTCCAGTATTGCAACTTTTTCACCAAGAATCCCTTGAGTTATAACTTCACTGGAATAAGAAGGATCTCGATATTGATTACTGACGCTGACATTGATTGTGCCATGTAAGGTCATATCTTTCTCCGTCGGGGGACACTAGAAATCCTGAAACAGATCAATCGCCGCTCGATCATACCCCTTGCTGGCAGTAAACAACTGTTTGGTATAGTTTTGAGTCAGGTCACCACTTTGAAGCTGTTCAGCGCTGATCATTTCAACCACAGCTCCCTGACTCATGACCGCACAATTCTCGCACATATAAGAAATGACCGCCAGGTCATGGCTGACCATGACATAAGTCAGGTTCCGCTCTTTGCGGATATCCTGCAGCAGATTTAAAACTTCGGCTTGAATAGACACATCAAGTGCTGAAGTTGGCTCATCCAATAAGATGATTTCCGGCTCAAGAATCAGCGCCCGAGCAACGGCAACTCGTTGTCGCTGACCACCTGAGAGCTGGTGCGGGTAGCGAAAGCGAAACTGCGATCCAAGGTCTACTTCACTCAGAACCTTTTCGACTCGATGATTTATATCGGTGAACTTGTGGATGGCAAGTGGTTCTTTGAGGGTTCTGTCGATAGTATGGCGCGGATGCAATGATCCGTAGGGATCTTGAAATACCAGCTGAACTTTGCGGTAAAAAGCCAGATCACGTTTTTGTGAAACCACCTCACCATCAACTTCAATCGTCCCCTGCCAGTGGTTCAGCAGTCCGGAAATACAATTAAGAACCGTCGATTTTCCGGATCCCGATTCCCCAACAAGACCAAAGCTCTCGCCCCTTTTAATTTCAAAAGAGACATCTTTAAGGGCATGATTTTTTTCGCTGCCGTGGCCAAAGTAGATATTAAGATTTGAGATATTCAGCATGTCAAATAATTATCCCGTCACTGTCGTTGCTGTGCCAAAAATCAGCATCAAGCCAGGCATCATCCCGCACCAGGGTCGAAAGACGCTCATTTCTACCTTCGATTCGGGGCAAACAATTTAACAGCCCGCGGGTATAAGGGTGAGTAGAGTTATGCAGATCCGCAGCATTAATGACTTCCATAATCCTGCCACCGTACATGATGATGACACGGTCACAAAAAGAAGCGACCAGCTCCAGATCATGGGAGATAAAAATCAGCCCCATCCCCCTCTGGGTGACTAAATCATCAAGGATTGCCAGCACCTGCAGCTGCACCGTGACATCTAAAGCCGAGGTTGGTTCATCTGCAATCAGCAGACTCGGCTCAGGGATAAGCATCATCGCAATCATGATTCTCTGCCCCATCCCCCCTGAAACTTCATGGGGGTAAAGTTTATAAACCTGTTCAGGATTTCTGATTCTAACGGCAGTTAACATCTTCAGAGTCTGCTCCCGTGCAACCGACTTTGAAACCTTGCTGTGGACAATATAGGCTTCACTGATTTGTTGACCAACCGTTCGTACCGGATTGAGGGAATATTTCGGATCCTGCATCACCATGGAGATTTCCTTCCCCCTGATGCGGCGCAGCTCTTTTTCACTAAACGAGAGGAGATCCTGTCCCTTGAAAGAAATTTCTTCTGCCGAAACTTTTGCATAAGGAGGCAGCAGGCGCAAAATGGCACGCCCCGTCACCGACTTTCCCGATCCCGACTCGCCAACTAGACCAATTTTCTCTTTCCCCAGGGAAAAGCTGATATCTTTAACAGCATGAACATCTCCCTTTGGCGAAGGAAAAATAATATTGAGGTTTGTAACCTGGAGGAGTTGATCTTGCTGTATCATATTGAAGTATCCATCAATCATCACTCTTGGGATCAAGAACTTCGCGTAAACCATCTCCAAGAAGGTTAAATGCAAGACTGACAACAAAAATAGCCATTCCCGGCATGGTGATCAGCCACCAATGATCAAGAATATATGCACGTCCACTTGATGTCATAGCACCCCATTCCGGTGATGGTGGCTGTGCTCCAAGACCAAGAAATCCAAGCCCAGCGGCAGTGATAATAATACCAGCCATATCCAGGGTCACCCGAACGATGAGGGAAGAGAGACAGAGTGGCATGACATGTCTAATGATAATCCGGATTGCCCCGGCTCCCTGAAGTTTGATAGCACGAATAAAATCAGAATTTCGAATCGTAATTGTTTCGCCCCGGGCAATTCTGGCATAGGGTGGCCAAGAGGTAATTGCAATGGCAATAATAGCGTTTTCTATTCCTGGGCCCAATGCAGCAACAAATGCCAAAGCAAGAATCAATTTTGGAAAGGCGAGAAAAATATCGGTTATTCGCATCAGTACGGTATCGACAAAACCACCGAAATAACCGGAAACTGTTCCAACAATGATCCCGACCGGAGCGGCAATGATTGCAACCAAGCCGATGATATACAATGTCAGACGTGAACCCCAGACCACCCGGCTAAAAATATCTCGGCCGACCTCATCGGTACCAAAAATATGTTCCGCAGAAAACGGTTGTAGACGCTGGCTCAAATTGGTAAGGATTGGGTCAAAGGGGGCTATATAGGGGGCGAACAGAGCAATAAAAACCAGCGCTATGATAATAAGCAGACCCAGCACTGCCAATCTGTTTTTCAGAAATTCGAGCAACCCAAGATAAGCACGACCTGCCGCGGCCTGAAATGCTGACGCTGGAGTATCGGTCAACAGCCACTCTTTTGCACGGTTATAAATTGTTTGCTGATCTGCCATGAGTTTATTCACACCATATTGAGTCTCTTGCAAAAGTCGTCATCCTCGTGAAAACGGGGATCCTGTTTTTGACGAACCCGGGAGACCTCTGGATTCCCACCTGCGCGGGAATGACGGCCACTGGACTTTAAAGAGTTTTGCAAGAGCCTCTATCATTAATAATTAACGTGCCCTGGGATCGAAAACCTTGTAAAGAATATCTGAAAAAATATTGATCCCAAGAAAAATACTGCCGACGACAATTGTGCTCCCCAACACTGCATTCATATCAGCATTGAGTAATGAATTCGTTAGATAAAGACCAAGCCCCGGCCAGGCAAAAATTGTTTCAGTGAGAACCGATCCCTCAAGAAGCGCCCCGAAACTGAGGGCAACGACCGTAATGAGGGGAATAGCACAATTACCAAAAGCATGCCCCCAGATAACCTTCCACTCAGCAACCCCTTTGACGCGAGCAGTCAGGATATATTCCTGACGTAATTGTTCAATCATAAAAGAACGTGTCATCCTGGAGATATAGGCCATACTGAAATAACCCAGCAGAGTCGCGGGCATGATGAGGTGATAGAGGGCGTTCCAGAATATTTCCCACTCCCCGGCCAGAATAGAATCAATCAGCATAAAGCCAGTCACTGGTGTGACAATACCATCATAGAACACATCAATCCGACCCGGCCCTGGAAGAAGGTCAAGCTTGGCATAAAATATCATCAGAGCTAAAAGAGCCAGCCAGAAAATCGGCAGTGAATACCCCAGTAGGCCTACCACTCGGGAGACGTGATCCAAAAAACCTCCCCGCTTAACCGCAGAGATGACTCCCAAAGGGATACCGACTAAAATACCAAATAGCGTTGCGAGAAATGCCAGTTCCATTGTTGCCGGAAAGACCCGGAGGATATCCTCAAAAACTGGCTTTGCCGTTAACACTGATGTTCCAAAATCACCCCGCAAAACACTACCGAGATAAATCAAAAATTGTTGCCACAGGGGAAGATTTAATCCCATTGCAATTCTGGCGCGTTCATAAACTTCATGAGATGCTTTATCACCGACAACAGCAAGGACGGGGTCAATAGGAACGACCCGCCCGATCAGAAAAGTGATCAGCAAAAGTCCTAAAAAAGTAATTGCGACCATAAGGAGAAATTTTAAGATTTTGAGCGCGGTTTTTTTAAGACGCTTCTGTGTAAGGAATTGTGTCATTGCGGGTAAGCCTGACTGGATATCGTCCGTTTATCTTATTAAACGGGATTTTATATTCCAGCGGCTACCGATAAATGGGTAGCCGCTGGATTGGACAGGGGGATCCTTATTTGGTTACATTCCAATAGAAGTTGCTATCAAAACTTGGTCCGAGGATAAAACCTTTAACATTGGCTCGTTCAGCTAGAATTTCAATATCCTGGAACATGATAACAAAAGGAGAAACCTGCTGGTGCTCCCGCTGTAAATCAAGATACATTTTGGCTCGCTTAGCCGTATCCCGCTCAAGAACAGCCGCATCAGCTTTTTTGGTCATCTCAGGAATATCCCAGGCATTTCTCCAGGCTAATGGCTTTGATTTAGCATCATCAGAGTTGTCTGGATTCCGTGCAAAAGTATCGGCATTGGTGTGTGGATCCATATAATCCGGTCCCCAGCGGCCGATATAGATATCGTGATTACGGGCACGATATTTAGTCAATGTCTGCTTTCCTTCACCCGGGATGATTTCCAGCTTGATCCCAGCAAGAGCAAACGTCCCCTGAATCGCAATGGCCATTGATGTGGTTGGCTCATTATTACGGGTATCCATGGTGACAGTGAAACCATTTTCTAAACCAGCCTCTTTTAACAGAGCTTTCGCTTTGGCGACATTGAGAGAAAATGGCGTTTCCTCCAGAGCACCAAGAAAACCTTTAGGTAAGAAAGCCTGATGGATGGTTGCTTTGCCGTTCAGGATGGTTGCCTCCATACCTTTGTAGTCAATCAGATACTTCAGTGCTTGGCGCACTTGTGGAATTTTCAGATATTTATTTTTCTGGTTGAGACCTAGATACCAGACAGCACCTTTCGCTTTTTTACGGATAACAATATTTTTGTTTCCAGCCAAGCCCTTAATATCATCGGGCCCCAGGTTTCTAGCGATATCAACATCCCCTTTTTCGAGAAGTAAACGCTGAGTTGAAGATTCAGAAATATGGCGAGTAAAAACCCGCTTGAGCTTTGCTTTGTTTCCCCAGTAATTATCATTACGATCCAGAATCAGAGATTCTGAGGCTTTCCATGCTTTGAGCTTAAACGGGCCGGAACCAGCGTAAGCTGTTTTTAACCAACCGTAGCCCAAATCGCCATCTTTCTCGTGAGCCAGCACATCTTTTTTATCCACAATTGAACCAGCAGTTGAGGTCATACAATAGAGAAAAAAGGTTGGCGCGTAAGCCTTGTTCACCACCACTTTAACCGTATAATCGTCAACCTTGGAAATCTTTTCAGCAACATTTTCGGGGGTAAAGCCGAATTGCGAAAGGATAAATGCCGGGGACTTATCAAGTTTAATAACCCGCTGCAGCGAAAACACCACATCATCAGCAGTGAGTTGATTTCCTGATGCGAATTTGATCCCCTTTCTGATCTTAAACACATAGGTCTTGCCATCGGGAGAAATAGTCCAACTTTCAGCGACAACACCATAAATATTGCTGACGTTATCAACATCATAGCCAATCAGTCGGTCATAGGTGTTACCAGCATACTCAGCGCCGGAGAACTCAAAAATTTCGGCAGGATCAAGAGTAATAATGTCGTCGATACTGTTGGCAATAACCAAAGTATCTGCCGGGGTTTTAGCTATGGCTGTTTGAAATGAAAAAAGGAACAAAACAATCGCGAGAAAACAGAGTTTTTTCATATTTTACCTCCTTTGTTTGATGATCACTTAACCGTGAGCACCCAATGAATTTATAAGAGATCCCCGAGCAAAAATCGTCATCCTCGTAAAACGGGGATCCAGTTTTTTTTTGATGAACCAGGAAACCTCTGGATTTCCGCCTACGCGGGAATGACAGTCACTGGACTTTAAAGGGTTTTGCAAGAACCTCAAGAGTATACTGAATATTCAGCTAATAGCGAATTTTTAATGGGTCAAAATCTTACTGATAAAATCAGCGGCTCGTTCCGTTTGCGGGTTGTCAAAAAAGTCTGCCGGTTTCCCAATTTCGATAATCTTTCCCTCATCCATAAACAGAACTCGATCCGCAACTTTTTTGGCAAAACCCATTTCGTGAGTCACAACACACATGGTTATCCCTTCAGTTGCGAGATCGACCATAACATCCAGAACTTCACCTATCATTTCTGGGTCAAGCGCCGAAGTTGGTTCATCAAACAACATAATTTCCGGAGACATCGCCAACCCACGGGCAATTGCAACTCGCTGCTGCTGCCCACCGGAAAGCTGTACCGGGTGAGCATCCGCCTTTTCTGCCAGACCGACACGTTCAAGTTTTGCCCGAGCGATTTTTTCCGCCTCAGTTTTGGAAATTTTTTTGACATTAACCGGTGCCAGCATAATATTTTGTAAAACCGTCATGTGGGGATAGAGATGGAATTGCTGAAAGATAAATCCGATTTCTTCTCTAAGCTTTGTCAGGTTCGTCGATGATTTATGAACCGACATCCCATTGACAATAATTTCGCCCTTCTGAATTGGCTCCAGTCTGTTGACACACCTGATCAAAGTCGATTTTCCAGAGCCACTCGGACCACAGATAACCAGAACCTCACCTTTTTGTACCATCAAATTTACATCGTTAAGGACGTGGAGCTTACCAAACCACTTATTTACACCTTTAAATTCAATCATTTGCTCGTGAACCCTTCTGGATATTTTACAATAATTGATACGCTTTTGGAATTACACAGTCATTTTCTTTTCAAGATAGTTGGAAAGAAGAATCAGAGGGTAAGAAATCATAAAATAGAGAATTCCAACCAGTGCAAAAACCATCAAGCCTTCCGGGATTCGAATGACTGTAACCCATCCAGCCCGGGTTAATTCCGTGACCCCGATAACCGAGACAACTGACGTATCTTTAATCAACAGAACATATTGACCAACCAATGGCGGGACAATGACTTTCAGTGATTGGGGAACAATAACCAGGCGTAACTGTTGTAACTTGCTCAGACCCGATGACGCTGCTGCTTCCCACTGTCCTTTAGAGATCGAACTGATTCCACTGGCAACAATCTCACAAACAAATGCTGAACCCATGATTGCCATAGCGACTATGGCTGCAGGAAAAGCATCAAGCTGTAATCCCCATTCAGGAAATATAAAAAAGACGATAAAAATCTGGACGACGAATGGGGTTCCACGAGCAAACGCAACATAAAAACCGATAATACGCTTCAAAAAAATATTATGGCTTGCTCTCATCATCCCGAGAATGAAACCGAGGATTGTACAAATAATCAGACTGAGGAACGCAATCTTGACTGTCATCCACAGCCCGGTCAGAAAAAATGGAAAAATTTCAACCAACCGCCCAAAATAGAAAGACATCATAGTTAATAAGCCTCTCTAAAGATCAGTTTTTTCTGCGACCAGTCGGCGAGAGGCTTCAAACAGAAATAAATCACCATATAAAAGAATGCGACGGTTAAGAAAGCTTCTGACGGCATAAATCGTTCGGAGGTCATGGTTTGACCACTGCGGGTCAATTCCATCACTGAGATAAGTGAAAGAAGTGCCGTATCTTTAACCAGAACAATGGCTTGGCCGAGTAACGGTGGAATCGTCACTCCCAGTGCTTGTGGCAGGATAATAAAACGCATTCGCTGAATATAATTTAATCCCGAAGCATGTCCTGCTTCTATTTGTCCTTCATCGACAGAGTTAATCCCGGCACGAATAATTTCAGCAATATACGCACCAGAATTGAGCATCAGAGCAAAGATACCGGTCTGAATTTCAGGAACCGTGATTCCAAGTGTCGGCAAGCCAAAATAGAAAAAGTAGATCTGTACCAACAGAGGGGTTGATCGAATAATTTCGATATAGGCGATTGCAGGATATTTAAGAACTTTAATCCCCGATATCCGGCAGGCACAGGCAATAATTCCAACAATCAGGGCAAGAGCAAGGGAAACGATAGCAATAATAAAAGTATATTTTAATCCGGTTAAAAATAACGGTAGATATTCGAAAATGATCCTGAAATTAAAATTAGCGAGCATGTTGATTCCCGTGATCTGTCGGGCATATTCAGTACCAAAGTCCGAATATGCCCGACACAATTATCATTTCAATTTTAAGCTATGCTTCATGAATTAATGATCTTTTTTCCATTCAATCCCTTCCATCCAGTAAGCGATATTCTTATCATATTCACCATTGGCTCTAATGGTTTTAAAGTAGAGGTTCAGCCACTGCCACAGATTGACTGAATCAGGTCTCACTGCAAATGCTAGCGGATCTTTTCCCTGCCCAAGACGTTTGTCAAGAAGACGAATAGAGTTTGGTGGGAAATCAGGAAGCACAGTCAGAACAGCAAGGTCATCATTAACCCCGGCATCAACATGACCAGCAGTTAGAGCCTGAACAATCATCCGTCCGCCACCTTTGTATGATTTAATTTTTGCGTTGGGTAAATATTTTTTCGCAATAACCTCGCCTGTAGAACCGAGCAGAACACCAACAGTGACCCCAGGCTTATTAACATCAGCCAGAGTCTGAAATTTTGCTTCTGTTTTGGTAAAGATACAAGGCTGAACATAAATCCATGGATCGGTAAATGTCACTTTAAGTGCCCGTTTTAATGTCGGGGTCATATCAGCGGCAAGAATATCTGCTTTACCAGAGAGAAGCGCAGGAATCAGACCATCCCAATCATAATCGAGAATTTTCAACTTGACGCCCATGGCGTCCGCCATTCCTTGGGTAAAATCAACCATTGAACCGGCAGGAACACCAGTTTTATCAATAAATGCATACGGTGGCGCACCAGACTGAACAGCAACACGAAGTTCACCTCGATTAACAATGTCTTCCAGATTACTGGCAAAGCTGGTTGCCGTCAAAAAGACGGTAAACAGCAGAGCAAGAACGATTGACACAAGTTTAATCTGTTTCATCTCTCTCTCCTTTTTTTTGCTTGCTTCAATACAAGCAGGGTTAATAATGATGGCGTCGCAAAAAGTCCGCCTCACGGTGTTGCAGCGGTTTTGCAAGATCTCGACATACTACATATATGCCTTCGTCCTAGTAAAACCACTCCGCCTTGTGGGACAAAAATTTTGCTTAGCCATCTCATCAGTTTTTGCGAGGGCATCAGATATCAAACTTGATTCCCTGAGCTAGCGGAAGGGTTCGACCATAATTAATCGTATTGGTCTGGCGACGCATGTAGGCTTTCCAGGCATCAGAACCCGATTCACGACCGCCGCCGGTCTCTTTCTCTCCACCGAAGGCGCCACCGATCTCGGCACCGGACGTACCAATGTTAACGTTTGCGATTCCGCAATCAGAACCAACTGCGGAGAGGAACTCTTCCGCTTCAAGAAGATTTTCGGTAAAAATCGCCGAGGAAAGTCCCTGAACAACATCATTGTGGAGGGCAATCGCATTACTGACATCACCGCGATATTTAATCAGATACAAAATTGGGGCAAAGGTTTCTTCTTGAACAATTTCATAGTGATTTTCAGCTTCAACAATAGCTGGAGTAATATAGCAGCCCGATTCGTAACCTTCACCTTTGAGGATCTCGCCACCGTAGATCACTTTGCCGCCTTCTTTGACAACTTTTTCGAGAGCCAGGGTGAAATCGGTTACGGCGTTTTTATCGATCAAAGGACCGACGTGGTTACTTTCATCAAGGGGGTTACCAACCTTCAGGCCACTGTAGGCTTTCACCAGAACCTCCTTGACCTTGTCGTAGATCGATTCATGGATAATCAGGCGGCGGGTTGAGGTACAACGTTGACCGGCCGTACCGA
>Ga0256840_1002706_pt1 | contig 15324 bp, 13 predicted proteins | sample 355202metaG_FD_185969 | JGI IMG/M metagenome (GOLD analysis project Ga0256840, IMG submission 185969) | Hydrothermal vent microbial communities from Mid Atlantic Ridge, Atlantic Ocean - 355-202 | ecosystem: Environmental > Aquatic > Marine > Hydrothermal vents | place: Atlantic Ocean: Mid... | reverse complement strand
GTTTAGCAACTTTAGCAGGTTCATGGATTGGTGGTGGAGCAAATCAAACTGCCATGCTAGAAGTTTATGGTTTTAATCAGAAGTTATATGGAGGAATGGTCTTTGTAGATATTGTTGTTGCCAATATTTGGATGGCATTACTACTTATTGGAATTGGAAAAACAAAAAAGATTGATAAATGGCTAAATTCCGATACTTCTGCTATTGAGGCTTTAAAAGAAAAAGTATCTAAATTTAGTGCAGAAGTTGAACGAAATCCTACAGTTACTGATATGATGATTATGGCTGCAATTGCCTTTGGAACGGTTAGTTTTTCTCATTTTGGAGCAGGCTATTTAAGTAGTTTTTTCAAATCAACTTTAAGTGCAATGGAAAATGAAACACTTAAAAATTCCTTTACATTTTTAGGTTCGTCCTTCTTTTGGATGATTAGTATCGCAACTATTATCGCCATTGTTTTATCATTTACAAAAGCACGAAATTACGAAGGTGCTGGTGCAAGTAAATTTGGTTCTGTTTTTATCTATATTCTTGTTGCAACTATTGGAATGAAAATGGACTTAACCATGATTTTTGACAATCTAGGCTTGGTTGCAATTGGTGTAGTTTGGATGACCATTCATGCTGTACTCCTTATTATTGTTGCCAAACTGATTAAAGCTCCGTATTTTTTCTTAGCTGTTGGAAGTCAGGCGAACGTTGGTGGTGCAGCCTCTGCTCCTATTGTAGCCTCAGCTTTTCATCCGTCTTTAGCAACTGTTGGTGTTTTATTAGCTGTGGTTGGTTATGCTGTTGGAACTTTAGGTGCAATTATAACTGCTGAATTGATGCGTATTGTTTCTGGAGGGTGAATTTTTTAGTATTCAGTCTTCAGTAGGCAGTAGGCAGTTTTCAGTTTTCAGTAGGCAGTAGGCAGTCATTAGTGTGCAATATTTAGTATGCAGTTGATGATTCTATATATAAAACTAAATGGTATTCGATATTGAAATTAATTCAGCATGACGTTTTATTGGTCTTTGGTCGATGGTCTTGTCGTTAGAATGTTATGCTTACAAATATAAACAGATTCTGAATCAAGTTCAGAATGACGAACACTTTCAACTCCCTTACCTCCAAACCTCCTTACTTCCTTTCTTCCCTACTTCCAAACTTCCCTACTTCCCTACTAAAAATATTGATTTACGTCCCAAGCTTCTAAATAATCTGCTACTTTTTTAACAAACATTCCGCCTAAAGCACCATTTACTACTCTATGGTCGTAAGAATGTGATAAAAACATTTTATGACGAATACCTATAAAATCACCTTCTGGCGTTTCAATAACTGCTGGTGTTTTTCTAATTGCGCCAAGTGCTAAAATTCCAACTTGAGGCTGATTGATAATTGGTGTTCCCATAATAGATCCAAAACCACCAACATTCGTAACCGTATAAGTTCCGCCTTGAATATCATCTGGACTTAATTTACCACTTCTAGCTTTTACAGCTAAACTATTGACTTGTTTTGTCATACCAACTAAATTTAATTGGTCTGCATTTTTAATTACAGGAACAATTAAATTTCCGTCAGGTAAAGCTGCTGCCATACCTAAGTTTATATTTTTATGTTTAATGATGTTATCACCATCTACAGAGATATTCATCATAGGAAAATCTTTTAATGCTTTAGCGATAGCTTGCATAAAAATAGGTGTAAACGTAATTTTTTCGCCTTCACGTTTTAAAAAGGCATCTTTTACTTTATTTCTCCATCTAACAACATTGGTTACATCAACTTCAACAAAAGATTGTACATGTGCCGAAGTCTGTACAGAAGCTACCATGTGATGTGAAATCATTTTACCCATTCTAGTCATTGCAATAACCTCATCACCATCTTTAAGTACAGTAGTTTTTGGACTTCCAACAGAAGACTTCTTACTAACAGTCGCCTGACTACTGCCAACTGCCGATTGCTCACTACCAACTGAAGACTGAAGACTGCCAACTGAAGACTGTCCTCTTCCTCCTTCAATATAATTCAATAAATCATCTTTAGTAACTCTACCATCTTTACCAGAACCCGAAATTGATTCTAATTCTTCCATAGAAATCCCTTCGGTTTTTGCAATATTACGAACTAATGGAGAGTAAAACTTACCACTTGCTCCTGTTTTTGCAATTGGAGTGTTTGTAGTTTCTTTTACTTGAGTAATTTGTTGTTCAATTACGGCAGCCGTTTTTGGCGCTTCTGTTGTAATTTCTTCTACTTTTGCAGGTGCTTCAACAGCTCCACCTTCTGTTTCAATAATTGCAATAGTTTCACCAACCGCAACTACATCATCAACATTATATTTAATTTCAACTAAAGTACCTTCAACTTCACTTGGCACTTCACTATCTACTTTATCTGTTGCAATTTCAACAAGTGCTTCGTCTAATTCTATAGTATCACCAACGTTTTTAAGCCATGCAGTAATGGTAGCTTCTGCTACACTCTCGCCCATTTTTGGTAATTTAATTTCAAATTTTGCCATAATAATATTCCTTAAATTTGGAGGTGCAATTTACAAAATATTGCTCAATCTATTTCCTTTTTTTTTAAATTAATTCTTTACCTTTTTTATTAAGTATTTAGTATTTTTGTTCTTTTAAGAAAAAGATGAAATTTATATACGATTTAAAATATTTTTTTGAACAACACGGCTTTAATGTACTTTCCCGTTTTGCTGATAGATTGGGAATGCGTGCAAAGAATGTTCGATTGTTTTTTATATACATCTCTTTTGTAACTGTGGGACTTTCATTTGGAGTATATTTAACTTTGGCTTTTTTACTTAAATTAAAAGATATGATTTACACTAAAAGAAGCTCTGTATTTGATTTATAATGTATCTTAAATTACTTCCGTTAAGAAAAAAATGAAATTAAAAAACAGTATATATAGAGCTATAATTCTTGCTATTATTCTATTAGGAATTGGTGTATTAGGCTATATGTTTATTGGTAATTATCGGTTTATTGAAGCGTTATATATGACTGTAATTACCATTTCAACGGTTGGTTTTGGAGAGGTACATCCATCAAATGACAATGAAAAATTATTTACCATTTTTCTTATTTTTACAAGTATTGGTATTTTTGCATATATTGTTTCTGTTTTAACGGAATTCATTGCAAACGGAAAGCTTATTAAAGAACTAAAAACAAAAAGAATGCACAAAAAAATTCAGACTTTAAAAGGACACTCCATTGTTTGCGGTTATGGTAGAAATGGAAGACAAGCAGCTCATAAATTAAGAAATCACAAGCAGACGTGTATTGTAATTGAAGGTGATAAAAAAATGATTCAAGAAATTGAAGAAGCTGGCTTTTTATATGTAAAAGGTGATGCTACCAATGATGAAATTCTACAAAAAGCAGGTATTAAAAATGCTGCAAATTTAATAACTACACTGCCAAGCGATGCAGATAATTTATTTGTAATTTTATCGGCTAGACAATACAATAATATTGCGACATTAATCAGCAGAGCCTCTAACGATACTTCTGAAAGAAAACTTAAAATTGCGGGTGCAAACAATGTGATTATGCCAGATAAATTAGGAGGAGATCACATGGCATCGCTTGTTGTTTCACCAGACATTATTGAGTTTGTTGATAAGCTCTCCCTTGATGGCGATTGTGTTACCAATTTAGAAGAAATTATTGTAAACGAACTTCCTAAAGAGTTTATACATCAAACTTTAAGAGATTTGGATTTACGTAAAAAAACAGGATGTTCGGTTATTGGTGTAAAAACTGCCGATAACCAATACATTATTAACCCAGAAAGTAATATTGAACTTGCTCCTAACTCCAAACTGATTGTTTTAGGAAGAGCAGAGCAAATAAAAAAATTAAGAGATTTATTTTAACATGGATAAAAACAAAGTATTAATAACAGGAAGTAACGGACTTTTAGGACAGAAATTAGTTAAACTATTTGTAGAAAATCATTTTGACGTTGTAGCAACTTCAAAAGGAAAAAATAGAAATACTTTTGATAAAGGTTACCAATATATTAGCACAAATATAGCTAATGAAACTGGTGTGTATAGACTAATTAAAAAGGCACAACCTCAATTTATCATCCATACCGCTGCAATGACCAATGTAGATGCTTGCGAACTCAGACAAAGAGAATGTAAAGAAATAAACACCAAAACAGTTAAAAATATTGTACTTGCTTGTAAAGAATTTGACATTCATTTAGTACAAATCTCAACAGATTTTGTTTTTAAAGGTAAAAAAGGATTTTATGTTGAAGATGATAAAACAAATCCTGTTAATTTTTATGGTGAGACTAAGCTGAAAGCTGAAAAATACATACGAAAATCTTCTATTGATTACACTATTTTAAGAACAATTATTTTGTATGGATACAACAAAAATTCTACTAAAAGTAATTTTGTTTTATGGGTTAAGGAATCATTAGAAAATAATAAAACAATCAATATTGTAACCGATCAATACCGAATGCCAACTTATGTAAACGAATTAGCATACGCTTGTTTACAAGTAGTGAATAAAAAGGCAAAAGGTGTTTATCACATATCGAGTAATGAATTATTGAGCGTGTATGACATGGCTATTCAAGTTGCAGAAACTTTTGACTTAAACAAAGACCTCATTTTACCTATAGATAGCAAAAAACTGAATTTAAAAGCTAAAAGACCCAAAAAGACAGGTTTTATGATTGAAAAAGCTGTAGCTGAATTAGGATTGAAATCAGAAAACTTCAAAACACAACTAGAAAGTTTTAAAGAAGAATTGATGAGAGAGTCTTAATACTAATTCAACATTAAAATACGCTAAATAGAATATATCCTTAGTTTCACTAAGCAACATTTTAAATATACTATGTAAAATAATACCAAATACACATTAAAATAAGCCTAATAAATCGTTTATTTTATCACTCCTTTTCTTCAAAAAATAGATCTACAACTAGGCTATGAATAGATTGTTACTCATCAATGAGTAATAAACTAAATCAATTTCTTTCAGCTCATTTCAAAATGTACTTGGTATAAGTATTTAATTAATAAAACCCTTATTCATAAACACCACTATACAAGCTAAATCATCCTTTAATTTTATGCTTAAACTTTTCAAATTTTGTTTTGGTATCTTTTTTTGGCCAAGCGTTGTTAGACGTATCTACATCAGCAGTTAAATTATCTGGATCAATAACAATACGTACTACTTTTTTATCTGATGCAAAGAGTTTTTTTACTTCTTTATCGTTGTATCTCCAAATTTGCGCTGGATAGTATTTACGCTCTTTAGTACCATCTTCAAAAACGTAATCTACGAGTATTGGCATAGGCATTCCTCCTGGTTTTTCAAAAGTAATTTCATAAAAATGCGTGGTGTTTTTAAGTGATTTTCGTTCTTCTGAACTAAAGTTTTTTTCTAAATACTCACTTAGTATTTTTATGTCTTTAGACGGATTTTTAACTTGTTTCATATCAGCTGTATATTCATCACTATCCGTATTAACTAAATACATTCTTGGTCCAAAATCTTCCACTTTCATACCGTAGGCTTTTGCCATGTTTTTTACTCGTTTTGTTGGTTTTGTTGTTACCACATAAGACTTTACGCCTTTAACTCCAATATCAACATAATCTGTAGTGTAAAACCATCCTCTCCAAAACCAATCTAAATCAGTTGCACTAGCATCTTCCATCGTTCTAAAGAAATCTTCTGGTGTTGGATGTTTAAATTTCCATCTTTTGGCATACGTTGAAAAAGCTTTATCAAACAATTCGTATCCTAATATAACTTCACGTAAGATATACAATCCTGCTGCTGGTTTAGAATACGCATTCATTCCATGTGAATAAACCGTATTTCCTTGGCTCATGATTGGTGCTACCTTATCTTGATCACCATACATATATTCTGTTACATCTTTAGGAAATCCTCTTGAAGGAAAACCTTTTTCAAAATTTTGTTCTGCCAACAATTCAGTAAACGTATTTAAGCCTTCATCCATCCAAGACCATTGACGCTCGTCTGAATTAACCACCATAGGAAACCAATTGTGTCCAACTTCGTGATGTATTACAGCAATCATTCCATTTTTGGTTCTTTCTGAATAAGTGCCATCTGCTCTAACTCTACCATAATTCCAACAAATCATAGGATATTCCATACCTTGTTGCTTTGCATTAACTGAAATGGCTTTATGATACGGATAATCAAACAATTCTTTTGAATATACTTTTAAGGTATTCACCACAGCTTTTGTAGAAAAATCTTCCCAAAGCGGATTTCCTTCTTTTGGATAGATAGATTCTGCCATAACCACTTTTTCTCCAATTTTTACCGCTTGCATATCCATTATATATTTTCTTGACGATGCAAAAGCAAAATCACGTACATTTTCTGCATGAAATTTATAGGCTTTTGTCTTATTTGAAAAAGTTTTAGATGCTGCTTCTGCTTCATCTTGAGTTACAACAATTACTGGTTTATCAAAAGATTTTAAGGCTTTTTGATATCGTTTATACTGTGCTTTAGTTAGCATTTCTTTTCTATTTAGCAGATGACCTGTTCCATCAAGTACATGATCTGCTGGAGTAGTAATATTTACATCAAAATCACCAAATTCTAAGGTAAATTCTCCTCTTCCCCAAAATTGCATATTTTGCCAACCTTCCACATTGTTATAAACTGCTAATCTTGGATAAAACTGCGCAATAATATAACCATTATTTCCATCTTTAAAATGCTCATAACCAGAGCGCCCACGCTCTACTAAATAATCTGGAATATTGTACCACCATTTTATTTTAAATTGGTATTGCGCTCCTGCTTTTAAGGGTTTAGGTAAATCAATACGCATCATGGTTCTATTGATCACGTAATTTAGATTATTGCCGTTATTATCTTTTACATAATCTAATTTAAAACCACCTTCAAAGGGTTTTCCTAAAAATTTTTGAGTGAATTTTTTCGGACTGTACATTACTCCTGGTCCTCCAGCTTTAATGTCTGGTGTTTTGGAGTTTGGAGCACGTATGTTTTGATCTAATTGCACCCAAAGATATTCTAAATTATCAGCGGAATTGTTATGATATGTAATGGTTTCCTCTCCATAAATTCGTTGGTTTTTATCGTCTAAGATAATGTCCATTTTATAATCCACTTTTTGCTGATAATAATCTTTTCCAGGTGCTCCAGAAGCAGTATGAAAAGTGTTTGGTGTGGCAAATCGTTCTTTTAATTGCTTAAATTTATTGATGTTATAATGTCCTTGCTTAGGCTTATTTTCTTTTTTTTCTTGAGAAATGGCTGTAAAAGCTATAAATAAAACCAAAAAAGTAGATACTAATTGTTTCATAATTGTATATTAGTTAGATGTCAAAAATAAGAAATTACTAGCAAACAAGGCGTTTTTTAATATAAATTAACAACCTTTAAAGCTTTTTTTGTACTGTTTAAATTGATTTTTAATTGTCTTAAAATGAATTAAGACCGCATTGCTACAACTCAAAGAAACCTACAAAATTATCCTCTTTTAATACAAAAGTTTTTTTCTTATCATTTAATTGTAATCTTATTACATTCTGCTGATCGTCAAACGATTCAAATAAGACTTTGTTTTCTATTCTAATTGATGAAATGTCAGAAATATTAGGTATCTCTAAATAAAAATAAATGATATTTTTTTCTATTTCTTTTCCTAAGTAGATAATCTTTTTATTTTGATGATTCACTTCAACTTTAAAATTACTAAATAAATAACCTTTTAAATACTGATTGGCATCTTTCAATTCTCTGTCATTACCTAATTCTAGTAAAATTTGATTTGATTTATTCAACGAATTTTCAATATCATCAACAAAACATCGCATGGTGATTTGCAGTGATTTTTCTTTTGTATTATAGATTATTTTGGTATTGCTTAAATGAAATTTATGCAATGCAAACCCAAAGAAGAATGGAATAATAAGAAGAATACTAATTTTTCTATACATACTTTATACAACACAAAAAACAGACCGTTTTTATATTTTTAACACTATTTTACTAAGCCTCTTTTTTCTTTTTAAAAGTAGTATAACCAAAATACAGGGCTAAAAACGCCAAGAAATAATATAGATATGATTTTGGCTTTCCGCTTCCTCCAACAGTTGTAAACAAGCGTTCTGTACGAATTCTTCCTTTATCTTTATCATAACTAAACCAAATAAATACAGGCTTTCCTACAACGTGATCAAAAGGCACAAATCCCCAATAACGAGCATCTAATGAATTTTGTCTGTTATCTCCCATCATCCAATAATAATCTTGTTTAAAGGTGTAATTGGTTACTTTTTTTCCGTCAATAAAATATTCATCTCCATTTTCAACAAAGCTTACTTCTTCATAACGCTTTAATAGATCTCTATAAAACGGAATTGTTTTCGGGTTTAATTCCACTGTTTTTCCTTTTTGTGGAATGTATAACGGTCCAAAATTATCAATTGACCAAGGATATTGGTAATCATGGGGGAAAATAGATTTATCAAATTTACCTTTTGGAGTAATCATCTTTTTGATACTTATTACATTAGGATTGTTTTTAAACCGTTTAGCTGTTTCATCATCCATATTATACATCAATTCGCCTTGCGCATTTCGAGTTGCCTCACGAATACTATATTGATTTTTTAAAGCCATTGGATCAGTTCCTGGTTTTACTTTTGTGATGTAGTAAAATTGTGGTTTGGCTCTATCTGGCATAATAGAACGCTTTCCATTAATATAAATATCGCCATCTTTAATTTCTAAAGTTTGACCAGCAATGGCAACACATCGTTTAACGTAATTTGTTTTTTTATCGATAGGTTTATAGGTGAATTCACCTGAATGATCTCCCCACATCGTCTTCAAAGTATCTGCAGGCCAATTAAACACCACAATATCATTGGTTTTAATTTTTTGTAGTGCAGGTAATCTAAAATAAGGCAATTGGAATTTTTTATTCTTAATATGCGATGGCAATCCAGAACTTGGAATTGAATCATGAACCATAGGTAAAGCCAAAGGAGTCATAGGCACTCTTGCGCCATAATGAAATTTACTAACAAATAAATAGTCACCTATCAACAATGATTTTTCTAAAGAAGATGTTGGTATTGCATACGGACGCATAAAATAGGTATGTACAATGGTTGCGGCAACAATGGCAAATAGAATAGCATTTGTCCAAGAAGTTACATTCTTTAAAATAACCTCATTGTCTTTTCCTACATATTTTGTTTTGGAATCAAAATTAATATAAGCCAAGTATAAGCCAAAAGTAATTAAGGCAAGTGCAGTATATCGTTTTTTTCGGTAGCCAAAAACATGTAAAAATTCATACACAATTACAATAACCATTATATTTCCTACAATAGGAACAAAAAGTAAAAATGTCCACCACCAAGGACGCTGAATAATTTGTGTTACTACATAATAGTTGTAAAAAGGCACGTAGGCTTCCCATGATTTTCTTCCTGCTTTCAAGAATAATTTAGAGAAAATAAGTACTCCAAAAATAAGTGAAAGTACTGCTGATAATCCGAATATTTGTATGTATGTCATTCTATTATTTTAAATGTTGAATGTTAAATTTTAAATTCCCAACACATCTCTTAGGGTAAAAATTCCTTGTTTACCAACGAGCCATTCCGCAGCTACAACAGCACCTAAAGCAAAACCTTTTCTGTTTTTTGCTGTGTGAATGATTTCTATTTTATCAATGTTGTTTTTGTATGTTACATGATGCGTTCCTGGTACATTTTCAATACGTTTTGCTATAATAGGTAGCTCATTATCTTGATCTGTTTCACCTAAAACCCATTTATTTTTGTTAATTTTTTCTAAAATTTGATTGGCTAGTGTAATAGCTGTTCCGCTTGGAGCATCCAATTTTTGTGTGTGATGAATTTCTTCAATACTCACATTATAATCTTCATAATTTGCCATTAACTTTGCTAATTGCTGATTGATTTCAAAGAAGATATTTACGCCTAAACTAAAATTTGAAGCGTAAATAAAAGCACCTTTTTCTTTATTGCATAAATTTACAATCTCATCGTATTTATCTAACCATCCTGTTGTTCCAGAAATTACAGGAACATGATTTTTAATACAAGTTGAAATATTGTTATAAGCTGCTGATGGCACACTAAAATCGATGGCAATATCTGCACGTTGAATGTGTTTTAAATCATTTTCATTTTCAACTTTTAAAACAATTTCATGCTTGCGTTGTAAAGCAATTTTTTCTATTGCTTTTCCCATTTTACCATATCCTAACAATGCTATCTTCATCTTAAAAACTAAAACTTACAGATGCACCGTAATTTACATTATTGGTTATAGGATTAATGGTAAAAGACGGCTTATATGAAATATTGGTGTCTATTTTTTTATTTGGCAAATGCGCATCTACATTGGCTTCAACAATATTTAAAATATAAATACCAATGGTAATAAAAAGCGATAAATCTCTATCTTTTTTGGTGGAATTAATTCCTCTTTCTAAAGCAGTTTTATCGTAATTAGGAAATTGATGAGGCTTTCCTGCCAATTCCAATTTATAAGCATCAACAAATTCATTATAGTGTTTATTATTTACGGTATAATAATACATGGAAGCACTCATTCCTCCATAAATTACTGGAATTAACCAATATTTTTTATTGTATGCTTGTCCTAAACCAGGTAAAATAGCAGAATAAAAAGCGGCTTTTGCTGGTGCTAAAGGGTTAATTTGGTAAGCTGATGTATTGGCATTGTTATTTTTAACAAGTATATTATTCTCTTTTTTTAATTGTTTTTTCTCTTCGTCTGTTTGTGAAAAAACAAGCGATGCTGATATAAATAAAGTAAAAAGAATGAAAAATCGAATCATTATTTTTCTAAGAGTTTTTTTATTCTGTTAAAATCTTCTTCCGATGTAAACGGAATGGAAATAGTGCCTTTATTATTTTTTGTGATTTTCACTTTAACATCATTTCCAAAAAAGGAATTAAAACTTTCTTTTGCTTCTGAAACAAAACTTGGAATTCTTGTGCTTTGTTTAGTTTGATTGTTTGTAGAAGAATCAGTTCCTTCTTTTAAATTTTTAACCAAAACTTCGGTTTGTCTAACAGATAATTTGTTTTTTATAATATTTTTATAAATAGCAATTTGCTGTTTTTGATCTTCTAAAGTAATTAAAGCTCTACCATGACCCATACTCAAAAAACCATCTCTAATTCCTGTTTGCACAATAGGATCTAGCTTTAGTAAGCGCAAAAAATTGGTTACAGCAGAACGTGATTTCCCTACACGTTTAGCCATTTCATCTTGAGTTAATTTAATTTCATCAATTAAACGTTGGTAAGATAATGCGACTTCTATTGGATCTAAATTTTCACGCTGAATATTCTCAACAATTGCCATTTCAAGCATTTCTTGATCGTTTGCTAAACGGATATAAGCTGGAATGGTAGTTAAACCTGCTAATTTTGAGGCTCTAAATCTTCGCTCTCCAGAAACTATTTGAAAGGAATTTCCTTCTAATTTACGAACAGTAATTGGCTGAATAACACCCAATTCTTTAATGGAATTTGACAATTCTTGTAAAGCATCTTCATTAAAATAAGAACGTGGTTGAAAAGGGTTTACCTGAATAGATTTTATTTCAATTTCAACAATAGTTCCTACTAATTTTTCTGCATTTTTATCTTGTGCGGAATTAATATCTTCATTGGTATTCTTTAACAAAGCGGACAATCCTCTTCCTAAAGCTTGTTTTTTAGTTGCTTTTGCCATTATTCTTCGTTTCTTTTTAATATTTCATGTGCTAAATTAATATAATTAATTGCACCTTTACTTGTAGCATCATAAGTTATAATGGTTTCGCCATAACTTGGTGCTTCTCCTAATTTAATATTTCGCTGAATGATGGTTTTAAAAACCATATCATCAAAATGTTGTTTTACTTCTTTTACAACGGAATTGGATAATCGTAAACGAGAATCATACATCGTTAATAACAACCCTTCAATTGCTAGTAACTCATTATGGATTTTTTGCACACTTTGTATAGTATTTAATAATTTTCCTAAACCTTCTAAAGCGTAATATTCACATTGTATTGGAATAATTACAGAATCCGCTGCAGTCAAAGCATTTAAGGTGATAAGTCCTAAAGATGGAGCGCAATCTATTAAAATATAATCGTAATCATCTTTAACTTCTGCCAAGGCAGTTTTAAGCATCGTTTCTCTATTTTGCTTATCAACCAATTCAATTTCAATGGCTACTAAATCTATATGTGCAGGAATAATAGCTACATTAGGAGATTCTGTTTCCACTATGGCTTCTTTAACAGTAGCTGAATGTTCTAAAACCTCATAAGTACCTACTTCAATAGCTTCAACATCTAAGCCTAAACCAGAAGTTGCATTTGCTTGAGGATCTGCATCTATCAACAATACTTTTTTTTCTAAAACACCAAGAGCTGCTGCAAGATTTACTGTTGTTGTAGTTTTACCTACACCTCCTTTTTGATTTGCTATTGCTATTATTTTACCCATTAAATTGTTTGTTTTTACAATGGCAAATCTAAGGATTTTTAATTAAAAATTAAGAATTAAAAATTAAAAAAAGGTTAAAATGAATGATGACATACGATTTATGATTACCAACTGAAGACTGCTTACTGTTTTTGTTACACAGAGTTTCACAGAGCTTCACAGAGAAGCACAGAGAAGCACAGAGTGAACAGAGTTTTTATTATTTTACTCGCTACCTCCATGTTTACTGAATACTGCCAACTGAACACTGCTAACTGAATACTGCCAACTGAATACTGCTAACTAAAGACTGCCAACTGAACACTGCCAACTGAACACTGAATCACTTCTTCTTAGTTCGTATCATCTGTTCTAACATATCCCACATTTCTTGCGGAATATCTTCTAACATATTCATTTGTCCTGCTCCTTTCAGCCATTCACCTCCATCAATTGTAATTACTTCTCCGTTTACATAAGCAGAAAAATCGGACATTAAATATGCAGCTAAATTAGCTAATTCTTGATGTACTCCAACTCTTCCAACAGGAACTTTCTTTTTCATATCAAACTTTTCTCTTAAATCTCCAGGTAATAATCTATCCCAAGCACCTTTTGTAGGAAAAGGTCCTGGAGCAATGGCATTTGTTCTAATTCCGTATTTTGCCCATTCTACCGCTAAAGAGCGTGTCATTGCTAACACTCCTGCTTTTGCAGTTGCACTTGGCACAACATAAGCAGAACCTGTCCATGCATAAGTAGTAACAATATTTAAAACTGTTGCTTTTTCTTGTTTACTATCAATCCAATGTTTTCCAAAAGCTAAAGTACAGTTTTTTGACCCTTTTAAAACGATATCAATTATGGTATCAAACGCATTGGCTGACAAACGCTCTGTTGGGCTAATGAAATTTCCTGCTGCATTATTTAACAAACCATCTACCTTTCCAAAAGCTTTTAATGTTTCTTGCAATACATTTTCCACTTCATTATAATTCCTAACATCACATTGCACAACCAAGACTTCACCTCCTGTTGCTTGTTCTAGTTCAGTTTTAGCTTTTTGTAATTTTTCTAAATTACGAGAAGTGATCACCACTTTTGCTCCTAATTCTAAAAAGTATTTGGTCATCGCTTTTCCAAGACCGCTACCTCCTCCTGTTACAACAAAAACTTTATCTTTTAAACTTCCTTCTCGAAGCATTGGCTCAGAATAATTCATAATATATTTTTAATTAGATTTTGTAAAAATACATTGAATCATTCATAAATAAAAGTTAATTTTTCTTAAAGGTAAAAAAATCATAAATTTGCACCATGAAAAAACAAATTTTAACCTTAGTTATTCTTTTGATAGGCATTAAGAGTATCGCACAAATTAATAATTTATAAGAAAAGTATGTGTTACCGCAAACACTTGAAGAAGGTTCTGGTCTTCTTTTTTATAATGACAAACTTATTAGTTTTAACGATTCTGGAAATCTTCCAAATTTATATGAGTTAGATACTATAACAAATCAAATTACAAGAACTATACAGGTTGCAAATGCTACCAATGTAGATTGGGAAGATATAGCACAAGATGAGAATTACATTTATATTGGTGATTTTGGTAATAATTTAGGTGATCGAACCGATTTAAAAATCTATATAATTGATAAAACTGCTTATTTAAATAATACTAGTGTTACTGCTGATGTTATTGAATTTTCTTATAACAACCAAACCGATTTCACACCCGATAACCAAACAAATTTTGATGCTGAAGCTATGGTAGTTGTTGATAATAACATTCATATTTTCACTAAAAATCATGGTGATTTAAATACTTCTGATTATGTTTTATCCAAAACCATAGGCAACCATACAGCTGTATTAAATGATACCTTTAACATTAACGGATTGGTTACTGGTGCAACTTATAATGAAGAAAATAACACTATTTTTTTATGTGGTTATAGTCCAATTTTAAGACCTTTTTTATCAAAATTAAAGCATATAGATAATGCTATTTTTAGTGAAGTTACCACATACCTTATTTATTCTGACATTAGCTATAACCAAATTGAGGGAATTGCTTATATTGATGACAATCATTATTTTATTTCTTCTGAAAAATTTGTATATAATAGTGTAACTATCTTACAAAAGTTATTTTCGTTTGATGATGCTGATTCTGTCAATACTGTAAATGATTTGAATACTACTATTCATTTTGATATTTATCCAAATCCTGTTTTAAATACGCTTTTTATAAAAAGCGATTTAAAGCCAATGGATAGTATAACAATCACCAATAGTAACGGAAAAATTGTTTTTGAAAAAGAAATTCGTTCCTCTTTTTATAATTTAGATATTCCTCAAAGCTTAGAGAAAGGATTGTATTTTGTTACTATTAAAAATGATTATTCTACAGCAACTCAAAAAATTATTGTTCAATAAAATTATTATACTGTTCATGAATTTATCATGAACTCATATTAAATACTCACACCGTGGCTGAAAAAAGCCACGGTGTGAGAAAATATTATTTTAAAGCTTCTAAAGCCTTATCATAATTAGGTTCATCAACAATTTCTGGAACTTGTTCAGTATAAATTACTTTATGTTCTTCATCCAACACAACAATTGCTCTTGAAAATAAGTTTTTTAAAGGACCTGTTTTAATAGTCAAACCGTATTTTTTACCGAATTTTCCTTTATTGAAATCAGATATTGTAATGGCATTTTCAATACCTTCTGCACCACAAAAACGTGCT
>Ga0256840_1002705_pt1 | contig 15328 bp, 19 predicted proteins | sample 355202metaG_FD_185969 | JGI IMG/M metagenome (GOLD analysis project Ga0256840, IMG submission 185969) | Hydrothermal vent microbial communities from Mid Atlantic Ridge, Atlantic Ocean - 355-202 | ecosystem: Environmental > Aquatic > Marine > Hydrothermal vents | place: Atlantic Ocean: Mid... | reverse complement strand
AGGGGAGTTCCGCTAAAGTGTGTACTTTTGTTCATATCTCTATTTTGTAGTAAAAATCAAGATATAAATAAAGCAGGAAATCCAAAATGGAAATCCTGCTTTTAAAAATGTTTATCGGACACTAATGTAAAAAATTAAAAAACATATAATTCAATGTTCTATGTTTTTTCGTATTTTTAACAAAACCCAAAGTTATCTTAGGTTAGTTTATGCTAAAACAAAGTTTACAATATAAGTTATTACAAAAATTATCTCCTCAACAAATTCAATTAATGAAGTTGATTCAATTGCCTACACAAGCATTTGAGCAACGTTTGAAACAAGAACTTGAAGAAAACCCAGCATTAGAAAGTGGTAAAGAAAAATTAGAGGAATTTGAGGATTCGCAACAGGAAGATGAATATGATACTACTGGAAATGAAAATATAGAAGTTGAAGACATTAATATTGATGAATATTTAAGTGATGATGAAATTCCTAATTACAAAACACAAGCCAACAACTATTCCGCTGATGATGAGGATAAACATATTCCTTACGCATCAGGAATTTCATTTACACAATCTCTTAAAAATCAGATAAATACTTACCGACTTACTGAAGAAGAAGAAATAATCACTGATTTTCTAATAGGTAGTATTGATGATAGTGGTTACATTAGACGTGATTTGATAGACATTTTAGATGATTTGGCTTTCACACAAAATATTTTTACAACTGAAAAAGAACTAGAGCGTTTACTAAAAATTGTACAACAGTTAGATCCAGCTGGAGTTGGTGCACGTAACTTAAGAGAATGCCTATTAATTCAATTAAAACGTAAAAAAGAAAAACCAAGTAGAACCTTAGCAATTAATATTTTAGAAAATTCTTTTGATTATTTTGTAAAAAAACATTACAAAAAACTAATACAAAAGTTTCATATATCTGAAGATGAACTAAAAAAAGCGATAAAAGAAATTGAAAAATTAAATCCAAAACCTGGTGGATCTTATGTTGGAAATAACAAGATTGCCGAACAAATTGTTCCAGATTTTACAATTAGAATTGTTGATGGTGAATTAGAACTCTCACTAAACTCTAGAAATGCCCCTGAACTTCATATTTCAAATGAATACAATAACCTATTGCAAGGCTATAAAGATTCTAAAGACAAGTCTAAATCACAAAAAGAAGCTGTACAATTTATCAAACAAAAATTAGATAGTGCAAAATGGTTTATTGACGCTATAAAACAACGACAGCAAACATTATTTCTAAATATGGATGCCATTGTGAAACATCAAAAAGAATATTTTTTAACAGGTGATGAGCGCAAATTAAAACCTATGATATTAAAGGATATTGCAGATACAATTAATATGGATGTTTCAACTGTTTCACGTGTGGCTAACAGTAAATATGTATCTACCCCTTACGGTACAAAACTAATTAAAGAATTCTTTTCTGAATCTATGAAAAACGATCAAGGAGAAGACATTTCAACAAAAGAAATTAAAAGTATTTTAAAAACTGTAATAAAAGAAGAAAATAAAAAGAAACCTTTAACCGATGAAAAACTAGCTGACATTTTAAAAGAAAAAGGATATCCAATTGCCCGAAGAACTGTTGCAAAATATCGAGAACAACTAAATATTCCTGTAGCAAGATTAAGAAAAGAAATGTAGTACCAAAAATTAGCCTATGAAATTCTCAAAATTTATATCATATTTTTTTCATCCAATAAACTTCCCAATTCTTGGCTCAATTTTATATTTCTTATTAGTTCCTGAATATATTTTCAAACAACAAGAACACCTTATTTTAATTGTACTTTTATTAGGTACATATATTTTTCCGCTATTCCTTTTGGCTCTTTTAAAACGCTCTAAAATGATTCACAGCTACCATATGGAAACCATTGAAGAACGTAAATTTCCTACACTACTTTTTATTTCAATATGCATTTTCTTAGGATATTGGCTTTTAAAATCTTCTGTAGTAAATATTTTATCTCTTTTCTATTTTGGATATGGATTGGGTCTTATTTTTTCGTATTTATTTTTATATTTAAACTTTAAAATAAGTTTACATACAGCTGCAATTGGAGGGTTAATTGGGTTTCTAATTTATTTTAGTTACTATTATAAAATAAACTTAATTATAATCATCTCTATACTTTTTATAATTAGTGGTTTAATTGCAACTTCAAGATTAAAATTACAAGCTCATAATCCTCGTGAAGTATATTTGGGTTATATTTTCGGAATTTTATCTCAATTTATTGTTTTCTTAATTTACATGATATAAAATTTCAATCCAATAGTTACATCTTTTAAATTTAAATTTTTTTCTTCAAATTGAACTTCTTTAAAAAGGGAATTCAACCCATAGTAGATATATAAATTCCAGGTACCATAACCTGCTGCTAAAGTTAACCCATATTGAATTCTATTAAATTCAGGTATATTTTTTGTAGTTATTGTTTCTGTTGTATTTATAAATTTTGTTTTAGATAATAATAAATAAGAAAATTTCATTCCTGTATAAACTCTAAAAAATTTATATTTTTGAGGAGATGAATTACGCCATCTCAACTCAATAGGCATTTCTATTCTTTTCAATATAAACCTATTAACCTTATAATTTTGCGCAATTTCAAATAATGTTGATTGATTTTCTTTCGTTATTTTCAAATTTTGAATATACACATCATAATTATACCCTAAACCAAAACCTAAACCTAAAGTTCTCTTTTTATTTATTGGTAAATCTTTGATAAACCCAATAGAAACTCCTCCTGAAAATCCGTTTTGAGTAATAGTATTGGGCTTATTAATTAAAATATTGTACGTAAAAGATAAATATATTTGATCTTCTAAATATTTTATATCAATAGAATCTTTATGAACCTGCGCTTCAAGCTTAGAAAATAAAAAGCACAAACCAATAATAACAACTATTTTATTCATAAAGCAAATATACCTTATAAAACTAAAAAAGCAATCAAATGTTATTTGATTGCTTTTTAAAAATAAATTAAAGTTATATTATTTAATAATTACTTCTCACATTGGTTCCTTTTGTTGAAAAACTAACTTTCAAAGCATTTATATCTCTTAGTTGTTCTTTAATATCTAGAATTGTACCTACATTAGCTTCTTTATCAGCCTTGATAGAAGTTGTCATATACTTGACTTCTTCTTCTTTACGCAAAGCTCTTTCAGAAAAAATAAAACTTGGAATGTCTTTAACATCAATAATTTTATCATTCACTTGAATTTTATCTCCAGAAATTCTTGCATCCTTAGATTTTCCTACATAAATAGTACTTACCAAGCTTTTATGTTCTAATTTTTTTACTTCAGTAGCACTAGGAAACTTAATAGGTTGTAGTAACAAATCAGTCTCTCTCATAGTTGTTGAAACCATAAAAAAGAATAATAGCATAAATACAATATCAGGTAAAGATGCCGTAGAAATAGCAGGCAACCCTTTTTTCTTCTTTTTAAATTTACTCATATTCTGACATTATTTTATAGGTTCTGGTTCAGATATAATCTGAGGATAACTTTCCTTCAAAAAATCTATCTTTTCTTTAGTCTTTTTACTTCCACTGTCTTTGTAATCTCTTAATAAATCTTTATAAGATCTTTTATATTTTTGCAAAGCCAATCTATTTCTTAACTCATTATATGCTGCTTCAATTTCATTTTGAATTGCAATATACATACCGTAAGTTGTTCCTCTATCACTCTGTAAAGAAATAATAGCCTTAGATGGATGATCTGAGGATGTTGGATCTTTTGCTCCTTTACAATAATCACAAGGTTCTCCTGGTTTTCCATCTTTTGGAGCAGATAGACCGCCTCCATTATCAATAAAATCCATTGCAATACGTTTAATATCTGTCACTTGAACTTGTTGATCACCTTCAACCAAAATTTGATTATTTCTATTTACAACAATATCAAGCACATTTTTTTCTTTAATAACTACTTCAGGAGTATCTTCGGATTTTTCAGGTAATTTACGTGAAATTCCTGAATCAACATCCATAGTTGTAGTTACCAAGAAGAATATTAAAAGCAAGAACGCAATGTCTGCCATTGAACCAGCATTAATTTCTGAATTTTCTCTTCTTGCCATACCTTATCTATTTTACAAGTGATTTAGCAAAGTCAAAAAAGAATGCTCCAAAACCAATAAGACCTAAAATAGCACTATAGTTTATTCCTGTACTTACCCATTTTGATATACTTCCCGCTTCTCCATCAGGTAATACTTTACCCATAGACATAACCGCTCCGTCATCAGCAAATGAATATGCTATCACTAAAATTATTAATAAAGCTCCTACTCCTATTAAAGTTCTTTTTAAAACTTGAGGGTGTTTTACCATATTTACTGCTGAAAATACTACTGAAATTAAAATTGTTATAATCAACAATATTTGTGCAAAATAAATAAAAGGTGATAACACACTGTTTTGTAATGCTACATCTGTTTCAAGTACATCATCTCCAATCATCAAAATCCTTATGAAAAAATAGAAACCTATTAATCCAATCAGTCCTGCAACTAACGTTAATATTTTTGAAATTTTCTTATTCATAATTATTCTTATTTTTTGTATCTAACCAAAAGGTCGATAAGTGAAATTGAAGCGTCTTCCATATTGTTTACAATACTATCTACTTTAGAAATAATGTAATTGTAAAAAACTTGAAGGATAATTGCTACAACTAAACCAAATACTGTTGTTAACAATGCTACTTTAATACCTCCCGCAACAACCGTTGGAGATATATCTCCAGCTGCCTGTATTGAATCAAAGGCACCAATCATTCCAATTACTGTACCCATGAAACCAAGCATTGGTGCTAGTGCAATAAATAGTGATAACCAAGAGATGTTTTTCTCTAATAATCCCATTTGTACTCCACCATAACCAACAACTGCTTTTTCAACATTGTCAATACCTTCATCCATTCTATCTAGCCCTTGATAAAATATAGATGCTACAGGTCCTTTCGTATTTCTACAAACTTCCTTTGCAGCTTCAACACCACCTGATTTTAAAGCTTCATCAACTTTATTTACTAATTTCTTAGTATTAGTTGTTGCCATATTTAAATAGATAATTCTTTCAATAGCAATTGCCAACCCTAAAATTAAGGCTACTAATACAATTCCCATAAAGAAAGGCCCACCTTCAATAAAACGTTGCTTTAATTCTTGGTGAAATGTTTTTGTCGGTTCTGTTGCGTCTGCAACTTGTTCAGTTTTTGCTGCATCTTGTGCAATAGCTTTAGGTGCTGCTCCAAATAACAATAATCCTGTAATCGCAAGGATAGTAAATACTCTTCTCATTGTGTAATAGTTAATTTATTAATTTTTTCGGTTCAAATATATAATAATTTTCACAAAACAATAAAACCGCTAAAACAATAAGAACTTAAAGTTAACAACTTATAGATCTTCTCATTTTAACATCTTTTTGCGATTGGCAAGTAACAAAAAAATGTTGAGTTCTAAAAATTTTAGAACTACTTTAAGTTATTTTTTTAGGAACTCTCCTCTTTTTTTAAATATTAGCAAAAATTAAACCAATTTAGATTGCTTTTTTGAAAATAAGTTTAAAATACTGATAATTAATTGAATAAAAATCACTCAATAATACTTATTTCTCCTCTTAATGAAGTCTCAAAAATTAATTTAAATTTATTTTTTTGAATATTTTCGCCTAATAAGTACATTAATTTAGCCAATGCTGATTCAGTTGTAATATCATTTCCATTAATAACTCCTATTTTTTCTAGTTCAACACTTGTTTCATATTGCCCCATAATTACATTTCCGCTAGTACATTGAGTTACATTTATAATAGGTACTCCTTTATCTATTGTTTTTTTTAATAAATCAAGAAACCATTTTTTAGTAGGTGCATTTCCCGATCCATACGTTTCTAAAATTACTCCTTTTAAATTGTTATTTTCTAAAATACTAGCAATAACGGATTCTGTTATTCCCGGAAATATTTTTAAAATAGCAATATTGTTATTTAAATGCTTCCTAACTTTTAATGGTTTTCTCTTATTTGGTGCATAAATTAACTGTTTATTAAATTTTAAATGAACTCCGCTAATTGCTAATGGCGGAAAATTGGGAGATGTAAATGCTTCAAAATGCTCTGCATTAATTTTTGTCGTTCTATTCGCCCTGTACAATTTATATTCAAAATACAAACATACTTCTGAAATTATTGGAACCTCATTTTCTTGGGAAGAAGCAATTTCTATTGAAGTAATTAGGTTTTCCTTAGCATCAGTTCTCAAGTCTCCTATAGGCAATTGCGAACCTGTAAAAATTACTGGTTTTGTTAAATTCTCAAACATAAAACTTATCGCTGATGAAGTGTATGACATAGTATCTGAACCATGTAAAACAACAAACCCATCATAGTTTTCATAATTTTCTTCAATAATATCAGCAATTAAGATCCAATTTGAAGGACTCATATTTGAAGAATCAATGGGTTCTTTAAATGAGGTACTACTTATTGTACAATTTAATTGGTTTATTTCTGGAATATGCTTTAAAAGCTTATCAAAATTAAAAGTTTTAAGTACTCCTGTTTTGTAATCTTTAATCATTCCTATTGTTCCTCCTGTATATATTAAAAGTATTTTTGGTTTTGTTGTCATTTTGTCTGTCTTCTTTGTTTTGGAATAATTTATGATGTAAATTTATCAAATTAAAAGACAATAATTAAAAAGAAAATATATGATAGGTTTTTATGTTATAATCGGAGCTATTTCACTTGTTAGCTGGCTAGTAAGTCAAAAGCTAAAAAACAAATTTAACTATTATTCAAAAATTAGGTTACAAAATGGTTTAAGCGGTAAAGAAATTGCAGAAAAAATGCTCCACGATAATGGTATTTTTGATGTGAAAGTAATTTCTGTTAATGGAAAATTAACTGACCATTACAACCCTTTAAATAAAACTGTAAATTTGAGTGAATCTGTATATAACCAACGTAATGCTTCTGCTGCTGCAGTTGCCTCTCACGAAGTTGGGCACGCTGTACAACATGCCAAAGCTTATAAATGGCTTCAGTTAAGATCAACATTGGTGCCTGCCGTAAATATTTCATCAAAATTTTCACAGTGGCTGGTTATTGGTGGTCTAATTTTGGGAGCTGCATCTAGCAATAGTGGTATTGGTTTTTTGCTTGCAATTGTAGGTTTAGGAATGATGGCTCTTGCAACCATTTTTAGTTTCATCACACTACCTGTTGAATACGATGCGAGCAATCGAGCTTTGGCTTGGCTAAAAACAAATAATATGTTAACAGATACTGAACAAGATGGTGCAAAGGATGCTTTGAAATGGGCTGCAAGAACTTATTTGGTTGCTGCTTTGGGTTCTTTAGCTATGTTATTGTATTGGGGTCTTAAGATTCTTGGATCTAGGAATTAAAATCAAACTCTTAGTTAAAAAAATTTATAATTTTATTTGCCGGTCTATTTGTTGATCCAAAGATATAAACGTCTCTGTTCTGGCGACTCCTTTAATAGACTGTATTTCTTGATTAAGCAGCGTCATTAAATGCTCATTATCTTTACATAAAATTTTGATAAAAATAGCATAATTACCTGTTGTATAATGACTCTCTATTACTTCTGGAATTTCTTTTAGCCTTTTTATGGCTGAAGAATATTTACTTGCTGCATCTAAAAAAACACCTATAAATGCTAATGTTTTATACCCCAATACTTTTGGATTAATTATAAATTTTGATCCTAAAATTAAACCTGAAGCCTCTAATTTTCGTAACCTTTGATGTATTGCTGCACCTGAAATTCCAATTTCACGAGCTATTCCTAAAATTGGAGTTCTAGCATCTTTCATCAAATTTTTTAAAATAATTTTATCTATACCATCAATATGTAACTCTTTTTCTTTCATAAGATTTATAATTGAAAGTAAATTTAAAAAAATAAAGGATATGAAAACTCATATCCTTTATTTTTATTATAATTTAAAATTTTATTCTTTTTCAGGCTGTAACTCAAAATCTTCCATAAATTTAGTTGTATAATTCCCTGCAATATAATCTGGGCTATCCATTAACTGTCTATGGAATGGAATTGTTGTTTTTATACCTTCAATTACAAATTCATCTAAAGCTCTTCTCATTTTACTAATTGCTACTTCTCTTGTTTGAGCAGTAGTAATTAACTTTGCAATCATAGAATCATAATTAGCAGGGATAACATAACCAGCATATACATGTGTATCAACTCTTATCCCATGACCACCGGGTATATGTAATGTTGTTATTTTTCCTGGCGATGGTCTAAAATCTTTATATGGATCCTCTGCATTAATTCTACATTCTATAGAATACAATTTAGGAAAGTAATTTTTTCCTGAAATAGGAATTCCTGCCGCCACTTTTATTTGTTCGTAAATCAAATCATAATCTATCACCTGCTCAGTGATTGGGTGCTCTACCTGAATTCGTGTATTCATTTCCATAAAGTAGAAATTTCTATGTTTATCAACTAAAAACTCAACAGTTCCTGCACCTTCGTATTTAATGTATTTGGCTGCTTTAACGGCCGCTTCACCCATTTTTTTTCTCAATGAAGGAGTCATAAACGGAGATGGTGATTCTTCAGTTAATTTTTGATGACGACGCTGGATAGAGCAATCTCTTTCTGATAAGTGACAAGCATTACCCAAAGAATCTCCAATAATTTGGATTTCAATATGGCGTGGTTCTTCAATTAGTTTTTCTAAATACATCCCATCATTTCCAAAACAAGCAAAAGCCTCTTGCCGAGCCGCATCCCAATTCTCTTTTAAATCTTCTTTTTTCCAAACAGCTCTCATTCCTTTTCCTCCACCTCCCGCAGTAGCTTTTAGCATTACAGGATATCCCATTTCATCCGCCAATTTATTAGCGTCTTCAAATGTTTCTAGCAACCCTTCAGATCCAGGAATTATAGGAACCTCAGCAGCAATCATAGTTGCTCGTGCTGATGCCTTATCTCCCATTTTACTTATCATATCTGCAGAAGCGCCTATAAATTTGATATTATGTTCTTCACATAATTTTGAGAATTTAGCATTTTCAGATAAAAAACCATATCCTGGGTGTATTGCATCTGAATTTGTAATTTCAGCAGCAGCTAAAATTGCTGACATTTTTAAATATGATTCACTACTTGATGCTGGACCTATACATACTGCTTCATCAGCAAAACGAACATGTAAACTTTCTGCATCAGCAGTTGAATAAACAGCTACTGTTTTTATTCCAATTTCCTTACAAGTTCTAATAACTCGTAAAGCTATTTCTCCTCTATTGGCAATTAATATTTTTTTAAACATAAGACCTTAACTTATTTTATAAACAAAAAACCTATCTCAAATAGGCTTTCGAAATTTAAATATTAAACTTTCTAAAGTAAATTTATGATGGATCAACTAAATACAAAGGCTGTCCAAACTCAACTGGAGTACCATCTTCTACTAAAACTTTAACTATTTTGCCTGATACTTCAGATTCAATCTCATTAAATAGTTTCATTGCTTCAATAATACAAACAATTGATTCAGGATTAACCGTATCTCCTACCTCAACAAAAACAGGTTTATCTGGTGAAGGTTTTCTATAAAAAGTTCCTATTATAGGTGAGGTAATTTCAATATATTTTGAAGATTCATCAACCTTATCAGTAGCTTTAACCTCTGTTGTATCAACTGGAGTTGAAACAGCAACAGGAACCTGTGGTGCTAGCGGAGCTTGTTGAACTATTGTAGTTGTTTCAGATTTCTCTGACCCCGTTTTAATGGTTATTTTAATATCTTCCATTTCTAATTTCACTTCACTTGCACCAGATTTGGCTACAAATTTAATTAGATTTTGAATTTCTTTTAAATCCATATTCTGCTTGTTTTAGTTGTTATTTTTATTATTAATTATATGCCCATTTAAAATAAATGGCTCCCCAAGTGAAACCTCCTCCAAATGCTGCAAAAATTATAGTATCTCCTTTTTTAAGTTGTTGTTCATAATCTGCTAAAAGTAATGGTAAAGTTGCCGATGTTGTATTTCCATATTTTTGGATATTCATCATTACTTTTGAGGCGTCTAAATTAATTCTATTTGCTGTAGCCTCAATAATTCTTTTATTCGCTTGGTGTGCCGCAAGCCAAGTAACATCATTATTTGTTAACTTATTTCGTTCTAATATTTTAACCGTAACATCTGCCATATTAAATACTGCATTTTTAAATACTGTTTTTCCATCTTGAAAAACAAAATTTTCTCTTTTATCTATGGCTTCCTTTGTTGTAGGATACAGAGATCCCCCAGTTTTAACTTGTAAAAATTCTCTTCCAACTCCATCACTCTTTAAATATTCGTCTTGCAAACCCAAACCTTCTTCATTAGCTTCAAATAATACAGCTCCTGCACCATCTCCAAAGATAATACATGTAGCTCTATCTGTATAATCAATCATAGAAGAACATTTATCAGCACCTATAAGTAGTATTTTTTTATACCTGCCAGACTCTATATAACTTGAGGCTACTGACATTCCATAGAGAAAACTTGAACAAGCCGCTTCTAAATCGAATCCAAAAGCATTTGTAGCTCCAATTTGGGTTGCTGTATAAACGGCTGTTGCAGCAGCTTGCATATCAGGTGTTGCCGTAGAAACAATTACCAAATCTATTTCTTTTGGGTCTAAATTTTTCTTTTTAATTAAATCCTTGGCTGCTCTAATAGCCATATATGAAGTTCCTTTTCCTTCTCCTTTTAATATTCTTCGTTCTTTTATCCCCGTTCTTGTAGTAATCCAATCATCATTAGTGTCAACTAATTTTTCTAACATTTTATTTGTTAAAATATCCTCAGGAACATATTTTCCAACGGCTGTAATTGCAGCGGTAATTTTTGTCATAATTTGTTTCTCTTTTAGTGAAAAAAGACGCTCAAAGTAATGAAATTTATTTTGATTTTTTACTGAATTTCGTCATTTTCTAGTCAATTTTAAGCTAAAAAATAAAAAAACCCTCAAAATGAGAGTTTTTAACGTATTTTACACTTAATTAAATTAAGCTTGAATTTCTTCTGAATCTATTACAATTTGTCCTCTGTAATACAATTTTCCTTCGTGCCAGTGAGCTCTATGATATAGGTGTGCTTCACCCGTTGTTGGGTCAATAGCTATTTGAGGTGTAACTGCTTTATAGTGAGTTCTTCTTTTATCTCTTCTTGTTTTTGATATTTTTCTTTTAGGATGTGCCATTACTTGTATTTTTATCTATTAATATATCTTTTAATTTATCCCATCTAGGATCTATTTCTTTATTTTCAGTTTCTTTTTCTTCTTTTATTTCTAATTCTTTCAATTTATCTAATACTAAAGAATGCAAAGTTCCATCATTTACACCAGGGTGAATTTTTTTCAAAGGTAATCCTAATATAATGGCTTCATAAATATATTGTGCTACATTCATTTTATGTTCACCGTAAGGCAATATTAACAACTCTTCATTTTCATCATTAAACTCATCACCAAAATTCACAATTAAATCTATTGATGTTTCAATAGGTTGTTTAAATAATTCATTTGTAACATCGCAGGCTACTTCAATCCAACCTTTAAAATCAAAATGTAGCTCATAGATTGTAGGCTTTTTTAAAAAGGATAATACCACCTTTACATTTGAGTTGCAAAACTCTTCATAATTAAAAAAATCAAAGAACTTCTTTTCTATTATGTAATCAAACTGATGTATTCCTTCCTTTAAACCTATAAAAGAAATATCAAACTCTTTTAAATCTTTCATTTAGAACTTCAATTTGAGCGTGCAAAGATATAAAATTATAAATAAATTTTTAAAATTTATTATTTTTCTTTTTGTTTTCTCACTTTTAAACTGTTTTTAGTCAAACTTTTATATTCATTTCGAGTTCTAAATATCTGAATTCCACTAAAAATAGCTTCTTTAAATGAATTAATATTAGCTGTTCCTTTTCCCGCCAAGTCATATGCAGTTCCATGGTCTGGTGATATCCTTATCTTATCTAGGCCTGCCGTAAAATTAACCCCTTTTCCAAATGACAATGTTTTAAATGGAGCCAATCCCTGATCGTGATACATAGCTAAAATTGCATCAAAATTTTTATAGTTTTCAGAACCAAAAAAACTATCTGCAGCATAAGGACCATAGACTAGCTTATTTTCATTTTGAATTTCTATAATTGTTGGTTTTATTATTTCGTCATCTTCACTACCAATAACACCATTATCTCCACAATGGGGATTCAAACCCAAAATTGCGATTTTGGGTTTTGAAATGGCAAAATCTTGAACCAATGTTTGATATAAAATAGCTACTTTTTTCTTAATCAAATCTGGTGTAATTGTTTCTGCTATTTTTGAGACTGGAATATGCCCTGTTATTAAGCCTATTCTTAAATTGTTTTCCATTAAAATCATCAAACTTTCTCCATTTAATTTTGATTCTAGGTACTCTGTGTGCCCTGGGAATTTAAAATTTTCAGATTGGATATTATCTTTATTTATAGGCGCTGTTACTAAAATATCTATTTCATTATTTACCAACGAATTAGTTGCTGCTTCTAATGATTTAAATGCGTAATTCCCAGAGGTTTCTGTAGGTATTCCCAAGTTTAATTTAATATCTTCATCCCAAATATTTAAGATATTCAACTTCCCATGTATTGCTCTATTTATTTGTTTTATGCCATTGAATGGGATGTTTAAATCCATGCCTTTTTTATAGGCTGAAATTAATTTGGTTGATCCAAATACAATAGGTGTACAAAAATCTAACATTCGTTTATCTAAAAATGTTTTTAGAATAATTTCTATTCCAACACCGTTAAAATCTCCTATGGAAATTCCTATTATTATTTTTTTAGATTTATTCATCAATAAGGTATATTATGCTTAATTTTGACTGCACAAAAGTAATCAATTAAATTAATAAAAATTATGTTTACAGGTATAATAGAAACATTAGGCATTGTTAAAAATATTATTAATGAAGGCGAAAATATACATATCACTATTGAAAGTAATTTTACTTCTGAATTAAAAATTGATCAAAGTATTGCCCACAATGGTGTTTGTCTAACTATTGTTAACATAAAAGGCAATGAATATACGGTAACTGCAATTAAAGAAACACTTGATAAATCTAATTTTAAACATTTAAAAATTGGAGATTTCATAAATTTGGAGAGAGCAATGGTACTTGGCGCTAGATTAGATGGGCATATTGTACAAGGTCATGTTGATCAAACTGCAATTTGCACAAATATTGTTGAAGAAAATGGCAGTTGGGTTTTCAGTTTTAAATATGATAGTTCTTTAAGTAATATTACTATTGAAAAAGGCTCAATAACTATTAATGGGGTTAGTTTAACTGTGGTTAATTCTGAAAAAAATAGCTTTTCTGTTGCAATTATACCTTACACGTATAAATTTACTAATTTTCACACCTTTAAAAATGGTTCAGTAGTTAATTTAGAATTTGATGTAATAGGAAAGTATGTGGCTAAATTATTAGAAAAATAATTATTTTTTTCTTTTTAATTCGTAAATCCCATACGCAACACCTGAAATAAGCAAGAAAGATAAGCCACCATCAATAGGTAAACCGGGGTTTGGGGGAGGGCCTGCTGGTAGAGGTGGTGTTTTTTGCCCAAACACAGATGAACATATTAGGACAAAGAAAAAACTTAATAAATATTTATTAAATCTACTTCTCATTTGGGGTTGAGGTTATTGGTTATTGTTATAAAACTACAAAAATACAAATATAGTCCTTTTTTTACAAACGTGTTATTTCTTAAATTATTCTAAATAAAAAAAATACGGATGTTAATACAGTCCCGAAAATATTATCTTTCTTTATTTCAACATCTATTCCTTTAATGAATCCACAATCTAAATTTCTTTATCATAGTTACTTATTCGAACAAATATAAATTTATTAATTCCATTATTTATATAATTTTAATTTTATTAAACCAACTGCATATTATGTAGTATAATTGGTTTGTTTAAAAAATAAACTTGTTACTAAACTACACTTTATTTGTATACTCTAATATTTTTTTAACTTTCTATTGTCTCCTTACTCACTAATTTACACATTTACAATAAAAAAACCCATCTCAATTGAGATGGGTATATTTAAACTTTTAACTAAATAATATGGTTAATCTATCACCATTTTGACTAATCATAATAATAACAATTAGGGACATTTGAATTTTTAGCCGCACGGTACAGTTGTGACCTTTCACCTCTGGTAATTAACTTGTCTTTTCTCCAGTAATATGTTAAACGAGCAATTCTTCTAACAAATTTACGATGAATAACTTTCCAATTATCAGTATTAATATCGGCACCTTGAGGAGGGGATTCCCATTCTCCACAACCGTATTCAATGTTCATTTCTCGAATAAGATCATCTACTAAATCTGCCATGGTAGAACCACAATTCACAAAAGAATTTTCTACCCCTGTATCAGTATAATAGCCAAATCTAATTGTTTCGCTCATATTAGACCATGGGTGTGCATCATCCTGATTAGGGCAACCATCATTGTCATAATCAAAAGTATCAGGCCAACCCTCTTCTGCTAATTTAGAAGATTGTATTTCTGTTTTTGAATTTAACTCAGCATTTCCTGCTGGGTCTAACGTTTCTTGTTCACAACTTGTAATTAATACTACCATTAATACTAGGCGAAAAATAATTGTTACTTTTTTCATAATGTTTGGTTTGTAATTAATAGTTTATCAAAAGTAATTATTTACTCTTAATGTTTTTATATTTATTTTTTTGAATGTGAGGGGGGAATTCAAAATAACTTCTGTTAAAAATCACCTTTTTGAAAGCGATTTTCTTTAAATTTGGCGTACAATTTACTACTTAATGTTTATATACACAAATTTTTAAATTAAAATCTTGCTTTAGTTCTATAACAACTAATACATTAGCGTAAATTAAGAGGTAATAATAATAATAATAATAATAAAACCACTTCAAAAATGAAGTGGTTTTTATAAGGTCTCTATATTTTATAGTTTATCTTTATTAAGTTATTTAACTATTTCAATCATCTAATATCACCATAATAACTGCAATTTGGTACATTTGAGTTTTTAGCCGCACGGTACAGTTGTGATCTTTCACTTCTAGTAATTAACTTGTCTTTTCTCCAGTAATATGTTAAACGCGCAATTCTTCTAACAAATTTACGGTGTATAACCTCCCAATT
>Ga0256840_1002704_pt1 | contig 15328 bp, 15 predicted proteins | sample 355202metaG_FD_185969 | JGI IMG/M metagenome (GOLD analysis project Ga0256840, IMG submission 185969) | Hydrothermal vent microbial communities from Mid Atlantic Ridge, Atlantic Ocean - 355-202 | ecosystem: Environmental > Aquatic > Marine > Hydrothermal vents | place: Atlantic Ocean: Mid... | reverse complement strand
TTCTTTTTCTTCTCTGCGTTTAACTTCGTAAACTCTTCTTTACAGTCTTAACTTCTTTAACATTTTCTCATCATAAGCAAGGTGCTTACGATAGACACATAACTATTTAATCAAACACATTTTATATAAAACAACCTTAAAAATAATAATTAACTATCACAGATAGTATGTATTAAAATTATAGTATGTCCTGAAAATATGTCTATTTGTCATATTTTTGAGAAAAAGAATAAAAATACTATAAAGTGCTTAAATATTATGTGTGTGTTAAGTAATTTTCAGAGAGTTTAACACTCACTTTGTGTGTTAAATCTTCTTTATCTTACATAACACACATAATGTAGCTTAAGTGAAGGATGAATTATGGAGACAAAAAAGAAATTATTGGATCTCGTTCGAGATAAAATTCGTTTCAAACATTATAGTTTTTCTATAGAAAAAACTTATGTTCATTGGATTAAGCATTATATTTTATTTCATAATAAAAAGCATCCTGTTGAGATGGGAAAAGCTGAGATAGAAAGTTATTTAACAAAACTGGCTGTCAAAGATAAAGTGTCGCCAATAACGCAAAATCAAGCTTTTTCGGCTATATTGTTTTTATACAAGGAGGTCTTAGGTGTTGATATGAGTGAGTGGAATATTCAAGCTTTTCGCTCTCAAGAAAGAAAACATATACCCGTTGCACTTACTTAAGACGAAGTAAAGAAAGTATTACAAAATATCCCTTTGGATTACAGCATTATAGTGCATCTTATGTATGGGTGTGGTTTGAGAATGAGTGAAGCATTGAACCTTAGAATATTAGTAGTTAAATTGCATAAAACGATTTAGACAATGGCATAAACCATCTTTAACTAAAAATTAACAGAATATTAAAATACCCTATCTAAAATCAATAAAACGCTAATTTAGTCAAAAATATGTCAGAATGCAATTAAATTGAGTTTTTATCATTATTTACAATAATATTCTTAAATAAATAATCTCCTTTTTGCATGAATTTTTGCGTTATTATAGATAAAATGTCTGTTAATTGTTAGATGTTGAGTTAAAAGGACATAATGTCCCTTCAACGAAAATGGAGTTAGTATTTTTATGGTAAACTTCATTTGAATTTTTTTTAATGATTATGATATTTGTTGTTATAATGTTTGTTTTGTGGAAGAGTAAGTAATGTTTATATAGAAGCCACTAAGATAGATTTAACTGATATAATTATTATATCAGTTAATAAAAAAGAAATGTATATACCACTCATTTATAGGATGTTTTCAGTTCAAAAAAAGGTTTTTTTATGAAAATATATCTTTTTTTAGATGTTTGGTTATTTTTACCTATTTTATGGGTGTTATTTTTGATTCAGGACTTAACCTTATGAAAAACATTTACATAACAGATCTTGACCACACATTTTTGCGTAATGATTTATCTGTAAGTCCATACACTAAAAAAGTTTGGAATGATAAAGCACATAACTCTATACTTAGCGTGGCAACTGCAAGAACATACAAGAAGACAGCGGAGTTTTTAAAAGAGATTCACATTAGTGTTCCTATGATTTTGCTTGATGGTGCTCTCATTGCTACTATGGATAGAAAAATTATAGACACTAAGTTTATCAACAAAGAGATTGGGGATGTTATTGTTGATGAGGGTTTAAAGTTTGGAATAACCCCTTTTATATTAGCGATGACTGATTCTCAAAACCTGAGTGAAGCTTTCATTTACTCAACTGTTTTAAATCAACATCAAGTGGAGGTATTATCCCGCTACAGAGGTGATGACAATTTACAAAAATTGAAAAATATCAGAGCTATGGATGAAAACTTTAAGATTGTATATATGGGCGAGGAGCAACTTTTACGCTCTTTACATATACATTTACAAAAAATGTTTGGTGATACTTTGAAGTTTATTCTCGCTCCCGAGGCGTATGTGGGATGTTACTTTTTAACTATACTGAATCTAGAGGCTGATAAATCCCATGGGATTGAGAGTGTGAGAGAGTATTGCGATTTTGATTTAGAAAATCTAAGTGTTTTTGGTGATAATCTTAATGATCTTGGGATGTTCAAACTTGCTAAAATATCCATCGCTGTGGCAAATGCTCATGATGAATTAAAATCTCATGCTGATATTATCTTGCCTCACACAAATGATGAAGATGGGGTCGCCAAATATCTTGAGGGGATAAGGTGAGTAAAGAATCTAGTATCTTTCCTTAAGGCTCATTTATCCCCTTTATTTTTCATTATGCTTTAAAATGGTATAAAATCACACCTTGGAGAACTTATGATTAGTTTAAAAAAAATGCAAAATAGATTTGAATATATCTCTATAGATAACGACTCAGCATCCGCAAAAATAGCACTTCAAGGTGCTCATATTTTTGAGTTTAAGCCTCATAATAAAAGAGCGATTCTTTGGATGAGTCAGGCAAGTGATTATGAGAATAGTAAGGCTATCCGTGGTGGCATCCCAATTTGTTGGCCTTGGTTTGGGCAACATGCAACTGATGAAAGTTTTCCCCAGCATGGTTTTGCTAGAACGAGTATGTTTTCGCATGTGGAGAGCAAAGAGGTTGACACTCATACGACGCAAGTCACTTTAAAACTCCAACACTACCCCCAATCACTTGCTATGTTTCCCTATCGTTTTGAGCTTTTAGTAAAGATAACTGTATCTACTATACTCAGTATCGAACTCACTACAACTAACTTGTGTGATAAGAGCTTTGAAATTACACAGGCACTGCACTCTTACTTTAATATTTCTCACATCTCAAATGTAGCGGTTCACGGTTTAGACAAAAAACGCTACTATGACGCTTTGACAGGTGAGCATCAGGAACAAGTTGGCGATATCACCTTTAGTGAAGAGCTTGACCGTGTCTATCAAGAGGTTGATAGTGTGATTTCACTTGTGGATAAAGCTAAAGTTATCAATATAGAAAATGAGGGTTCTGCATCTGTTGTGGTTTGGAATCCATGGTGTGAAAAATGCTCAAAAATGAGTGCAATGGAAAATGACTCTTATGAGACTTTTGTTTGTATAGAATCAGCAAATGCTTTGGATGATTTTATACTGCTAAAACCTAATGAGTCTCACACTCTAAAAGCTACTATTGCTTAAGTAGATTATGTGAATCATAAGCAAGTCTTAGTACTCCAACAGCGTAGTTAGAGGAGTTATTATAACGCATAATTTTTTTGGCATAGTCTCTTAAATACACAAGTTCATTTTTTCCAGCTGTAAAACAGTCATAAGTTTTGCCAGTTTTTTTACTCTTTTCATATACAAATGAGGCGTTTTCATGTTTAAATTCATAATCATACCACTGAGATTCTATTTTAGCCATATCAGGGACTTTATTCCAGTCTAAAAGAGTGTTGAACTTTGCTTTTTTATGTAAAAATTTACTAGCAGAGACTATGGCATCTTCCATATTTGTCAAGTCTGCGTACTTAGTTTTATACCCCTCAGCATACACAAAACTGTTTGGCATAAACTGCGGGATGCCAACAGCTCCAGCGTATGAACTTGGGAGTTTACAGTTCTCAGGATAAATACCTTTTTTATAACAGTGGGTGATTATGGAAGCCATATTTGTTTTACCCATCTTTAGTAACCATTTTTCCCTTTTTGAGTTTGGCTGGGTTCTTACAACAAGGGTGTTAAAAACTATAAAAGCGTCATGAGATGGTTTGATTTTTCCAAGTTTAGTTTCTTTCATGAGAATAGCCGCAATTATTTCACGATTTACACCAAACTTTTTTTCTGTATAGTCATAAACATCTTTGTATTCTTGGAGATGTTTCACTATTTTAGGGATGTGTTTTACTAGAACATTGTTAGCTTTTTTCTCACTTTTTCTATGGTGTTTTATATATTTTGGCTGGAGATATTTAAAGCTCACTTCATCAAACTTTTTCGTTCTAAAGTAGGAGAGTAAAAACTCGTTTGCATACTTGTACGAAACCCCATTTTTGACAACTTTTTCGCAAATATCTTCATAATGTTTATTTTTAAATTCGCAGTTGTCGTATTTGGCAAAAAGTAGAGTACTTAAAAGTAATGGTAGGATGAGTTTAGTCACTAGGTTTCCTTATTTGTTTTAGGTTCTAATAGTATCAAAATTAGATAAGCTCTTTGTTAACAAACTCCAATCTCTGAGGTGTACCTATGTCATGCCACATCTTTGTGTGTAAATATCCACTCACTTTTTCTTTTTTTATAGCATCTCGAAGCAGGGGAGCTAAGGCACTCTTTCCATAAGGTAAATTTTGAAATAGTTTAGGCGAGTAGTAGCCTATGCCAGAAAAAGTGTATCTTTTCTCACTATTGTTATAAATTCTGCCATCTTGCAGTCCAAAGTCACCTTCTAAGTTATGTTGTGGATTTGGAACTAAAATAAGATGAGCTAAGTGATCTTTGAGTTCAAAATTAGCATCAAATTCATAGTCGCACCAAATATCGCCATTGACCACTAAAAAAGTCTTATCTCCTAAAAGTGGTAGTGCTTTGAGAATCCCACCAGCACTCTCTAAAACCCCTTCCTTTTGTTCATCTGAGTAAGTTAATTTCACATCCCATTTGGAGCCATCGCCAAGTGTTTCAGGTATTTTGTAGCCTAGATATGCAATGTTGATGATTATCTCTTTAAAGCCAAGAGATGAGAGTTTTTCTATATGCCAAGCTATCAGAGGTTTACCATGAACTTCAAGCAGCGGTTTGGGGGTATGGTCTGTAAGTGGACGCATCCTCTCACCACGACCAGCAGCTAAAATCATCGCTTTCATTGAACGCTCCTTAAAAGTCTTGCAAGCTCTTTGGTCTCTGTATATCTACTTGCAGTATCTAGTAGGTATTTGAGTGTTAATGGTATATCTTTTAAGTAGCCATCTTTACCATCACGAAGATAAAGGCGTGAAAAAATCCCCAACACTTTTATATGCCTTTGCATCCCCATAAAATCAAACCATTTTAAAAATATTTCATCATCTACATCCAAGCCCATTTTGTCACGAAACTCTAAGGCAAGTTTTTCTATTGCCATGCGTTCATACACTATATAACAATCTTTTAAAAGTGAAACCAAGTCATAAGTTATAGCACCATTCATAGCATCTTGATAATCAATGATTCCGAGTTTATTATCACTCGTAATCATAATATTTCGTGAGTGAAAATCACGGTGAACAAAGAGATTTTGAGGTTGCTCAAGCACCACATTTGAGATAGCATCTAAAGAGGTGGCAATAATCTCTTTGTGTGAATCATCAAGAACAACTTTTAAGTTCCTCTGCAAGTACCACTCTTGCATCAAATCCATTTCAAAATGTAAAAAAGCTTTGTCATAAACAGGAAGATTACTAACATCCGCTTTTTGCATATCTATAATGAGATCCATCGCCTTAGTGTAAAGATTTTTATAGTTTTTTTCATCAAGCACATCAAGATAATGAGTGTTTCCAAAGTCACTGATAATCAAAAAACCATCTTCAAGGTTTTGCTCAATTATATTAGGTACATTCACACCTACATCCAAGAGTCTTTTGGTGACATCCAAAAAAGGGGACAAAGACTCTTTTTCTAAAGATGAATCCATTAAAAGCAGAATTTTATCATCTAAATATAACCTATAATATTTTCTAAAACTAGCATCTGCTGAGGCTATTGAAATAGTGTATGATTTGTATGGTGTAGTTTGTAACCAATTTTTTATTTTTTGCATATTTTTTGACATTTGCTTCCTTCATCTTGTTTATATTTTACTATATTTTTATAAATTTTGTCAGTGAAAATATCTAAAGTTAATCTATAAACGCACATTAATATCACATACGCTAAAATCTTCTTTAAAGGAAAAAAAATGCACCCAAATCAAGAACAATTTTCACAAGAGTTTCCAAAATTTCAATTAAAAATAAACAATTTTATTTTAAATCAAAACTTTACGCAAAAAACTAAAGAATATACAGAGATGTTTAATCAGATGGCTTCCATCTCACCTGATGATATGAAAGAGTATGCTCAAAAATCACCAGCATTCTTAAAAGCTAGAAATGAGAGCCTTGAACTGATGGAGCGTATAGTTGCTATTCATCTTGAACTCCAAGAGTTATTTAAAATGGATGAGGAGAGTTTAGGCAAAGCGTATGAGCATAATCTTAATGCAGTAGATGAAAAAATTGCAGCTAAACTTAAAGAGGCGGCAACTTTGTTACATCACTTTAACATAGCCTCAGAAAAAGGTCGTAAAGCCATAGAACGTGCTGATAATCCTTTTTTGATTTAGGACTTAGCTACTTTAAGTGTAAATAGCACCTAATATACTATCTTCTTTAGCTCCTGTTATGGAGCTAAGTTTTACAAATTCACTATGCATACGCTTATAAGCTAACCACGCAAAAGTCATAGCCTCCATAAAATCACCACTTACACCATACTTATCGCTACAAGCTACTTCTATATCTTGAAGTTCCTCTTGAAGCCTTTGCATTAAGAGAGTGTTTTTAGCACCACCACCACAAACTATGAGTAGTTGGGTTTGGCTTTTTTTTACCTCATTGGCTATGCTTATCACAGTGAGTTCAAGAAGGGTCGCTTGTATATCTTCATCTTTGATAGTTTGAAAAATTGGCATATGATTTGCAAGCCATGTTTGGTTGAAGTGCTCTCTCCCTGTACTTTTGGGGGGAAGTTTTTTAAAGTAATTATCATCTAGCATAATATCGAGTAGGTTTTGATTTGGTGTTCCACTTTTTGCAAAAGCTCCATCTTTATCATAGGGTAGATTTTTACATTGTGAAATCCACATATCCATAAGAACATTACCACATCCAATGTCATAACCTATGATCTTATCTCCTAAGATGCTTATGTTTGCCATCCCACCTATGTTTAAAACTGCTACTTTTTTCTCTAAAGTACCAAATATAAACTGATGAAATGCTGGTGCAAAGGGTGCTCCTTGACCTCCGAGGGCTACATCTTTTCCTCTAAAATCTGCCACAACGCTCATGCCCGTTTCTGCTGTTACAACATTTGCATTCCCAAGTTGCATGGAAAAAGGGTACTTTGAATTTGGATCATGCCAGAGAGTTTGACCATGAAGTCCTATGGCTGTAATAGTTGAAGCTTCTATCTCTTTTTCTTTTATAAAAGTGTTTATCTTGTCTGCAAATAATTTGCCAAGGCGGCTATCTAACTCTCCGACCTCTTTGAGTGTCACTTGATTTTCTATCATAGATAAAACTTTGTTTTTTAGTTCTGTATCAAAAGGGTATTCTTTGGCTGAGATAAGTTTGCACCCTAGAGAATCAATCTCACAAAGAGCTATATCAATCCCATCAAGACTTGTTCCGCTCATCACACCTATGTACAATTTACTCATCATTACTTCCCATTTGCATAATGCCAAAAGCTATAAGAGTTCCTATAACTATCTGCCATGAAAAACCTAGATTGATGCCAAAAATATAAGGCTGGAGTGCTAAAACACTCATAAAGCCGCCTATTAATGCCCAAAGAACAGTTTTTGAGTTACCTCTCGAAGTAAAAATTGCCGAGAAGAAAACGCCTAAAAGTCCAGTGTAGGCAAAAGCCATCACACCAAGTGCAAAGCTTACAAGTGAAAGCTCACTATATCTCTGCCAAAAGTAGCTCACAATCGCCATAAGTGAGAGAATTATTGCAAAAAATAAAACTGCTTTTCTTGAAGCTTTTACAAAGTGCATTGCATCAAAATCACCTTGTTTTAGTTTCCACGGCTTATAGAGGTCTTCAACAGCAACAGAAGCCATAGCACCTAAAACAGAGTTTGTACTTGAGAGTGCTGCAGCAATCGCTCCAACGGTTACTAAACCTTTTAATCCCTCTGGCATCTCATGTAAGATGTAGTACATAAAGATAGTTATGTTTTCTCCGTCAAAATTTTGAGTAACATCCGCTTGAAGGTAAAAAAGGTAAAGCAATGAACCTATGGCTAAAAACAGAAGTACAACGGGGATTGTAAGTAATATAGAGATTATTAAAGATTTTGCAGCCTCGTTTTTATCCTTGCAACTTAAAACTCTTTGTGTCATATCTTGATCGAGTCCAAAAGCGGCGATGTTAAGTAATAGCCATCCACTTAAAAGCCCAATAAGACTAAACTTTCCATCTAGTGATGTATCGATGAAGTTAAGTTTGTTGTTTTCTTGAAGTGTGTTGATGATGTCAATATTTTCTAAAGAGTAGCAGAGAAAAACAAGAACGGCGATACCAGCTCCTACATAGGTTATAGCTTGGATGATGTCACTCAATATGACAGATTTTACACCACCAAAGTAGGTATATGCTAAAGCTCCAAACATTAACACTAAAATAGACATCACAACATGAAAAAGAGCAATGTCACCAAACAAAATCATAGAAATAGCTAAAGCACCGATGTAGAGTCTCGCGCCACTTGCTAGAACTCGCCCAACCAAAAACATCACACCAGCTTGTTTTTTGGCACTCTCACCATAACGACTCTCAAGTAGTTCGTAAACTGTTACGGCTCTCATGGCATAAAACTTTGGAATCAAAACATAGGCTACAAATATCACTGCTAAAAGTGCAGAAAAATAAAAACCTATGAAAGTAAAGTCGTGTAAGTATGAGTATTCAGGAGCACCTAAAAAAGTAGCGGCTGATTGGGATGTGGCTAAAACTGAGATAGCCACGGCAAACATTGGCATGGAGTTTGAGCTTATAAAATACTCACGGGAAGATTTTATCTTAGCACGACTGAGCAAGTATGATGTGATACCAAGAATACTAAAGTAGGCTAAAAATACAAGCCAGTCTATGGTTGAAAATGCACTATTCATTTGTATCTTTTAATTTTAAGTATTTTACTTTATCTCTAACATTTTGCATAAACTTATCCCCTGGGTCAGCTTTTTGAGTTCTATACCCTGCATCTAACTCTAACCAAAGTTTGTTTTTTTCCATACCTCTATACTCATGGTGACCTATAAGATACTCGATGTTTGGATATTTCGCTTTGAGGTACTTAACAAGAGCGATATTTGCTTTTACTTGTTCTAAAGTTAAGTCCTCTTTAGCATTGTTTTCTCCACCAATATTTTCAATCCCAATGCTTGAATAGTTAAGACCTATCACATGACGTGCCATCCAGTTATCAGGCATAAGTTGGTAGATAGTTCCATCTCGCTTTACAAGAAAGTGAGCTGAAACATTAAGAGCACCAGCACTTGAGATGTCACTTCTATCGCTGTAAAGTTTTTCACTTTTTAGTCTTTTAAAACATTTTTCAAAGTCCATAACCGCTGTCCAGTGAAGTAAAATTATTTTTGGTTCTATCTCTATGTTTTTTACATCCAGACCATAGTGCTGTTTTATATAACCTTTTGTCATAGCTATTCTCTTATCTGTAAAATCTATGGGTTTATAAGTGATATTTGGCTTCAGATGAAGTAGTTCTATCCTTTTATTTGATTCTTTGATTCTATCATATGATATGTTGCCTTTTTTTATCTCTTTGTAGATAACATCTACTAACTCATCTATATCTTGGTTAGCAAGTTGGTTGCCAAAAAGAAGAATATCTACACCAGAGTTTATAGCTAAAGTAACAGTTTGTTTGAGTGTGTAGTGTTTGCTTATAGCTTGCATCTGCAAATCATCACTAATGATGACACCCTCATAACCCATCTTTTGTCTTAATAGTTTAGTATTTGTTTTGTAAGATAAAGTAGCAGGATATTTCTTGTCGAGTTGAGCGTTAAAAACATGAGCTGTCATTATCATCTCAACCTCTTGAGAGTCTATCAGTTTTTGATAAGGTTCTAACTCTATTTCACTCCAAGTCTCACTTACATCCACAAAGCCTTTATGAGAATCAGCGAGTGAAGAGCCATGACCAGGGAAGTGTTTTAAAACACTTTTAATACCTGCATCTTTTTGAGATTTTATTACAATTTTTGCATATTTAGTGACTGTATCACTTGAATTTCCGTAGGAGCGTTCAAGTCCAACGATAACTTTGTTTTTAGGGTTTACAGCCAAATCAACAACGGGAGCAAAGTTACAGTTTATCCCGTTTCTATTAAGCATTTTGGCTTGTACTTTATAGACTTCTTTAGTATCGTTTAGGTCAAGGAATGTAATATTTTTAGCTGAGGGTATTTCAATAAACCCATATTTAGGTTTAAGACGGGCTACTTTTCCACCTTCTTGGTCAATAGAGATAAGTAGTGGCTTATTTGAAAATGTTTTGAGTTTGGATGTAAGTTCTTGAAGCTGCTTTGGTGAAGAGATATTTTTGGTTTTACTTCTATCAGAGTAAAAACGGTCAAAGAGAATCACACCGCCCAAATCATACTTTTGAATCTGTTTTATTATTGTAGAGTTTATGTCAATCTTTTCATCAGGAAATCCAACAAGAAGCATCCGACCAATCATCTTTTTAAGTTCACTTTCGCTTTTAGAACTTTCAATTTCACTGGCACATAAAATTTGACTACTTAATATTAACGATAAAAATACAATAACTAGTTTCACTACAAAATCCTTTTGGTGATTATAGCTAATAACCTTAGCAAAATCAGCTATAATTATATAAAAATTATAGAAGAGATGTATGAGAGAAATATTTAGTAGAATAGATAATAATGAGTTGGTTAAAATAGAGATAGATGTCGATGCATCTGAGTATAAAGTTAATAATCCTTGGCTTTTTAGTGTGTTTTTAAAATATGACGGCTTTGATGAGTCAAAAGATGGTTATGAAGAGTATTTGGAAACTAAAGAGTCACTAATTATTGCACTTGAGTATGAAGATAAGGCTCATTACCTTGGGTGTAGAGTTGTTGATGGTTGGAGTGAATTTTATTTTTGTGCAAATGACTCCAAAAAACTTGACACAATTGTAAGTAAGGTTGTAACACCTAGTGGTTATGTTTATGAGAGTAATGTAGTTAGAGATACAAAATGGGGCTTTTATGAGACTCAACTCTTTCCTAGTGAGTTGGAATTAGCTCACATCCAAAGTGCTAAAATCATCTTTTTGCTTGAAGAGGAGGGTGAGGATTTGAGTGTTGAGAGAGATGTTGAGCATTATGCTTCATTTCTTACTCCTACACAAAAAAATAAATTTATAAACACTTTACTTGATGCAAATTTGGGTTATACATTTAAAGATGATATAAGTTCAGAAGAGTTTGAACATGGTGTTGCAATGGTGAAAAACCATAATGTGACTGAGGATGAAGTGAAAAAAGTGGTAGAAGAGATATTTTGCGAGATTAAAAAAGTTCAAGGCTATTACGAGGGTTGGAGTACAACTTTAGTAGCCGAAAATGATAAAGAAAACTACGAAGAGGAATAATGGCATCTAATAAATTATTCGCAATAACCGGAATAATAAATTATATTTTAGTTGTTTTTCTGAATGCTTTTACCGATTTAGGGCATAAAATTATTATCCAAAATACTGTCTTTAAAGTATATGATGGTGAGCTACAGATTATCTTGACTGCCATTGTAAATGCACTTATTCTTTTACCTTTCATTTTGATGTTTTCACCATCAGGCTTTTTAGCTGATAGGTTTTCAAAGAGTAAGATTATGGAGTATTCATCCGCTTTTGCGGTTCTTATTACTCTGCTGATTACACTCTCCTACTATCAAGGGTGGTTTTTTGTAGCATTTGGCATGACTTTTTTACTAGCACTTCAAAGTGCTATTTATGGACCTGCTAAGTATGGATATATTAAAGAGTTGGTTGGCATTAAATTTATAACGGCTGGAAATGGCTTGATTCAAGCAACTACGACAGTTGCCATATTGAGTGGAATAATCTTTTATACAGTTTTGTTTGAGGGGATGGTTGGAGATAACTTTGTATCAAAAGAGGAGATACTAACCATCATAGCTCCTCTTGGTTGGCTTTTAGTAGCTGGGTCTGTGCTTGAATGGTTTTTAGCATCTAAACTTCCAAACAAGATGAAAGAAAAAAGTCAAAAAACATTTGATTTTAAACGCTACATCCGTGGAGTCTATTTACGAAAGAATTTAAAAATAATTACAAGAAAAAAAGAGGTTTTCGAAGCCATAATTGCACTGAGTCTTTTTTGGTCTATATCTCAGGTTGTTTTAGCTGTTTTTGGTGAGTATGCAAAGAGCCAGCTTGGAGTTACTAACACTATCTTTGTGCAAGGGGTAATGGCATTAGCAGGGATTGGGATAGTGGTAGGCTCCATAATAGCCTCTAAATTTTCAAAATACTATATAAATACTGGTCTTGTTGCTCTTGGTTCTATAGGCATTACAGTTATCGTATTTGTCGTGCCTCTTTGTACTTCTATGAATCTTATGGCACTTTTGTTTATGCTTTTTGGAGTCTTTGCAGGTCTTTTGATGGTACCTCTCAATGCTCACATACAGTTTCTCTCACCACGAGTGCATCTTGGTACGGTTTTAGCGGGAAGTAATTTTGTTCAAAATATTTTTATGTTCACTTTTTTAGCACTTACAACTGTTTTTGCTTATTTTGGGATGAATGGAGAGTCTTTGTTTTATCTGATGGGATTTGTTGGAATATACATGAGTCTAATGGTTATTAGAAGATATAAAGTGATGACAGTTTGGGCAATTTTTGAGATGCTTTTTAAAACTCGTCATCGCTATAACTATGTTGGTTTGGAGCATATTCCTGAAAATGGTGCTGTTTTATTTTTAGGTAATCATGTAAGCTGGATTGACTGGATGATACTGCAACTTCCTATCAAAAGACGCATAAGTTATATGATGGATAGAGATATATATCATAAGAAATTTATTCGTCCTGTTGTAAGGGCAGGTGAAGTGATTCCTGTGTCCCCTAAGGCTTCTAAAGATGCCTTTAAAGAGGTTGCACAAAGACTAGATGCAGGGAAAGTTGTTGCTATCTATCCAGAGGGTGGCATCAGTAAAACAGGTGAGATAGAGAAATTTTACAGCGGTTTTGAGATGATTGGGCAAAACTATGATGGTGTAATTATTCCGTATTTTATAGATGGTGCTTTTGGAAGTATCTTTTCAAAGTACAAACTTACAAATAGAAAAAAACTTTTTAGAAGACGAGAAATAAATGTTTATTTCTCATCGCCAGTACCAAAAGATATAAAAGCTGATAAATTAAGAGATATAATTATAAAACTGAAGGAAAAATATGAAACTAAATAAACCAAAATATTCGCTATTTAAAAATACAGGTTATGCAATAGAAGGTTTAGTTGATATAACTAAAAATGAGAGCTCATTTAAACTGCAACTATTACTTTTTCTTGTTATGGGCATCGTGGCTTGGTTATTGCCAATAAGTTTTGGATTTGCAAGTATCTTGTTTTTATCTCTGTTTATCCCAATCATGGCAGAGGTAACAAACAGCTCCATAGAAAGAGTAGTTGACTTAGTTACAAGTGAGTATCACATATTGGCGAAACAGGCAAAAGATGCTGGTGCAACGCTTGTTTTTTTAAGTCTAGTTCTCACGGGTCTTATCTGGGTGGCTACACTAATAATAGCTTTTGAATTACTATAGGAGAGATTTTATGAAAACAACTTTAATAATTGGTGCAGGTGGAGTAGGGCGTGTTGTTGTACATAAGTGTGTGCAAAATGCAGATGTATTTGGAAAGATTGTACTTGCTAGTCGAAGTATAGGTAGATGTGAAATTATAAAAAATGATTTTACAGATGCGGACATAGAGATAAGAACTGTGGATGCTGATGTTACACAAGAGGTTATAGAGCTTATAGAGTCTTGTAAAGCAGACATAGTTATAAATGTTGCTCTTCCTTATCAGGACTTGACTATTATGGACGCTTGTATTGCGACAAAAACTCCTTATCTTGATACTGCAAACTATGAACATCCTGATGAGGCAAAGTTTGAGTATAAACTTCAATGGGCTAGAGATGAAAAGTTTAAAGAAGCTGGAATTATGGGTCTTCTAGGAAGTGGTTTTGACCCAGGGGCAACAAATGTGTTTTGTGCTTATGCTCAAAAACATTACTTTGATGAGATTCATACCATAGATATTATGGACTGTAATGCAGGTGATCACGGATACGCTTTTGCCACAAACTTTAACCCTGAGATAAACTTAAGAGAAGTAAGTGCAAATGGTCGTTACTGGCAAAAAAATGAAGATGGGCAAGGTGAATGGATAGAGACAAAGCCTATGGAGATTATGCAGGTTTGGGATTATCCTGAAATTGGAGAAAAGGATTCGTATCTTCTTTACCATGAAGAGATGGAGTCACTTGTTAAACACATCAAAGGTTTAAAACGCATACGATTTTTTATGACATTTGGACAGAGTTATTTGACACATATGAAGTGTTTAGAAAATGTTGGGATGTTAGGGATTGAAGAGGTTGAGCACAAAGGTCAAAAAATTGTTCCTATGGAGTTTTTAAAGACTCTTCTACCTGATCCAGCGTCTTTAGGACCTAGAACTACAGGAAAAACAAACATAGGTATAGTAGCAGAGGGGATTAAAGATGGTAAGAGACGAAAAATATACATCTACCAAGTAAAAGATCATGAAGATTGTTATGCTGAAACTAATTCACAAGGTGTTTCATACTCTACGGGTGTTCCTGCAATGATAGGGGCTAAACTTATGCTTCAAGGTAAGTGGAGTGGTGAGGGTGTTTTTAACATGGAAGAGCTTGATCCAGACCCATTTATGGATGAGATGATGAGTCAAGGTCTTCCTTGGCAGGTAAAAGAGTTATAGATTTAAAATATATAACTCTTATGGTTTAAACTGTTTCTTCTACTGGCTCTGGAGCAGGTACTGCAAATAGATTTAACTCTTCTATCTCTCCTGAGAGTGGATAGTACTGAGTAATTAGTTGATTATTCTCAATCCCTGCTAATTTTCGCAGAGCTTTGTTAACATGAGCATATGTTATCTCTATTCCATTCTCATCTTTTACTAAAGTTGTTGCATTTACTTTTTCAGCAGAGTGTCTGTGTGTTGAAGAACCTATAACTCTCCCACCTTCAATCCCTTTTCCCATAAACATCATAGAGCTTACACTCCAGTGATCTTTTCCATTTCCGCCGTTGTAACCAGGTGTACGACCAAACTCTGAACCTATAACAAATACAACATCATTTTCTATACCCTGAGTAACTGCCTCTTGTTTTAAAAACAATAATAATATAAAAAATTTAATGTGATATTTTTTTGTTAGTTTAATAGATGATATAATTACACTCTGACTCCGTCATTCCAAGCTTGACTTGGAATCTACTAGCTAATTGTTCAGAGAATTC
>Ga0256840_1002703_pt1 | contig 15329 bp, 16 predicted proteins | sample 355202metaG_FD_185969 | JGI IMG/M metagenome (GOLD analysis project Ga0256840, IMG submission 185969) | Hydrothermal vent microbial communities from Mid Atlantic Ridge, Atlantic Ocean - 355-202 | ecosystem: Environmental > Aquatic > Marine > Hydrothermal vents | place: Atlantic Ocean: Mid... | reverse complement strand
AAGGGCTTATTTTTTTAAGTGAAAATTATTTCGCGTATTTATTGGCTTTAAAATCAAAATTTAACTGTTTTTGTGTTTTATCGGACAACAGTATTTTTTTTACTCTTTTGTATTCAGTCTCATTTTTAATAAATCCGGTTTAAATCCAAATTTTTTATAGGCATTCAAAGCGTTTTTATTTTTTGCATAAACATCTAATTGAATTTCTGTTATGTTTTTCTTCTTAACTCTATCTATTAAACATTCAATTATTTTTCGATTGATACCTTTTTTACGATATTCCGGTAACACATACATAAACCCTAAGTAAGCAAATTGTTCAGGTTTTTTATATGGTTTTGAGTTTTTTATAAGTGAATATCCTGAGCCAACAATTTTTCCATCAACAATAGCGACCAACACATCTGCACTTTCTCGTTGAATAAGATCTGTTAAATTGTAATACTCGATTGGATCTTCTTTTAAATTTGGCGCAAATGGTCGTTCATATTCAATAATTGCTTGTTCAAATAGTTTTAATGTATTTAAATCATCTATTTTTGCCTCTCTTATTTTGATTTCAATTTTTTTCATTCTTTTCCCTTTTTAAATATTTTTTCGAAAGCATCATAAATTGCCAAATGTAATGTGTCTCCGTGATTTTGTTTCTCAAAGAATTGATATAAGAGTTTTGTATTTCCGTTCTTTTTTATGTTTAATTTTTCGTAGAGTACGTTTGCCGTTCTTTCCATTACTTTTCCTTCTTTACGAACAGCTATTACTATTTTATTTGCAGTTTCAAAAGCGTAATCATTTTTTTTAAATTCCGGCAGAAATGCAAAACCTAAATCTACACCTTCTAAACCGTCTTTATTATAAAGTCCATAATTATATTTACATTTTTTTATGGAGAGTACTTATTCAAATAGGGTTTTTATTGTATTCATTGGCAAGAACATTTTCCCGCTATCAGGAAGACTCATAAATCCATATTTTTCATAAAATATTTTTGCATCTTTATCTAATGGATCTACTATCACAGCAAAAGAGCCGATACTTTTAGAAATTTTATAACTTCTCTTTAATGCGTCTATTAATAATAGTTTTCCAACACCTTTACCTTGAAATCTATTATCAACCGCTAAACGTCCAAGTAGAGTAGTAGGAATTGAAGTGTAGGATTCTGGTAATTTTTTTTTAAATTCATTTGGTATTAAATTTTGCGGAATACTATTATTTGCTAGAGTGTAATAACCTTTTAATAAATCAGTTTTAGCATCTTTCAGAACAAAGCAGACAGAAAGTTTTTTTTTAATATCTTGATTTGCTTGTTTTTGCAAGTAATTATCAAGCATGTCCTTTCCGCATGAAAATTCTTTTTTTCTGTGGCTAGAATTTAAGTTTTCCGTTAACTCATTCATTTAGATAGAAGAGTTTTATATTCATTCGCAGCATCGACAAGATTATTATTCGCTTTTGGTGAATCAAATATAGCATTGAAAAATATTTCACTATCCCTTTTAGAAGCGATAACTTGTTCTTGTTCTAAAATAATTTTTTTTGCTTTTTCTTGAGCAGCTAAAATTATAAAATCAGTTAAACTTCTATATCCACCAAGACGTGCCGCTCTTTCAAAGAAAATTTTCTGTTCCTTTGGTAAACGAGTATCGAATCTTGCTTTTTCGTTTTTTAAATCTACTTTTTTCATAAAATATGTTTTTTAATTTAAAACAAATGTACGGTATGTTTCCGTATAAAACAAATTTTTGTACGGTTATTTTCCGTTTATTATATTTCTTTATATTGTTACTAACTGTTTGTGCATTAGTAGTTACGGATTTCAAGGCACTTACTTTAATTTATCTCATATTTTGATTAATATGTAAACTTCAAATTTAGCATAAAATCTGTAATTATGTTTACATTTTGTTACCTGCTGGCTTTATTTGATTTCTTTCCAACTATATTCAATAAACCTATTGCTAATGCATAGAGAAAGTATGCGTCTTCTTTTGTCGGAGTAGGTACGCTATTCAATTCTCCAATTTTGTTTTTATCGTGATAATATTTCGAAGTATAATTAAAAAATGAATTAATACCGTTATAAAATTCATTGAATCCTTGTTCAGTAAAATTATCATTGATAAATAGTTTTTTAAACTCATCTTTAAATTTACGTTCTTTTTCTTTTCTTGTATTAAACTTCAAGCCTTCAATAAATTGTCGTGATATAAAGATCGTTTTTTCCCAATCACCATTTTGTAATGCATCTCTCATTTTCTCGATTCTTAAATATAGCCTATCATAAAGTTCAATCCAACCGTCAGAAACACTTTCCTTTTCAGGTATTTCTAATTCCAAAAGCAGAAAATTCCCAATTCCAAGATATGGGCTGTAATTCTTAATCCAATTACTTTGTTCTATTTCAAAGTTTTTATAATATTTCTTTATTTTAACATTCAGAAAAACATCATCAGTAATTCTTTGTGGTTCTGCTGAAATTTCAATGTGTTTAGAAATAAATTCTATTGAAAAATTAACTGCCTTATCCGGTCTTTTCTCTCTTTGATATTCAATATACTCAATAGTTTTATTTGTTAAAATCGCAGATAATTGAGCAAAATATCTATTTGAATTATGTTCTCTATGCAATTTATCTCTTACATCTCTTGATAGAATTTTCAGTCCAAATTTATAATCTGTATTTAACTGATACTCGTTTAACTGTGCAACAACTTTATTATTAGTCAATAATCTGCCAGTTATTGAAATTGGACTTTCAGTATAATAATCAAATTTTAACCAAACACCAATTGTCAATGTTGGTACAATTGCTTGTTTATCAATTTTTATTTCTTTTATTTCTAATTCCATTTCTTTATTTGCTAAATGTCTGTTTGAGTTGTAGGTAACTCTTACACAAACCCATAAAGTTAATAATATATCATTTTTTCTAATATAAAAAAAATATTTTTAAATCATTCTTTCAAAAAACGAGTTAAATTTCATTTAATACTTCTAAAATCAGCTTACAACCTTTTGTTATTTCAGCATCCGAAATGGTAAGAGGAGGAGTGATACGTACAGCTCTTCCTTCAAAAAGCAACCAAAAAAGTAACAAACCTTTATCTAAGGATTTTAAGATAACTTTACTTGCAATTTCAGGTGTTTCCATAATTAAAGCCAACATTAAGCCTTTTCCTCTAATCTTTTTTATACTTGGATGAATCAATAATTTTCGGAATAGTTTTTCTTTTTCCAATACATTATTCATTATTGAGGTGTGTAATACTTCGTGTAAAGTTGCTAATGCGGAAGATGCAATTAAAGGGTTGCCTCCAAAGGTAGTGATATGGCCTAATTTAGGAGATTCTTTTAGCAGTTGCATTTTTTCAGCGGAAGCGATAAAAGCACCAATTGGCAAACCACCACCGAGACCTTTACCGGTAATTACGATATCCGGAATTACATCTTGGTTTAAAAATTCAAATAATTTTCCGGTTCTACCGATACCTGACTGAATTTCATCCAAAATCAATAAGGCACCAACTTCTTGGCATTTTTCTTTTACTTTTTTTAAATAATTTGGTTTAGGAAGTATAAATCCGGCACCACCTTGAATGGTTTCTAAAATAACGGCTGCGGTATTACTGCTTATTTTTTTAATATCTTCAACATTATTGAATTCGATAAATCTTGTGTTTGGTATTAATGGCCTAAAAGCTCTATTTTGTTCTTCGGCACCACAAACGCTCATACTGCCTTGTGTGTTGCCGTGATAAGCGAGTTTTGCAGCAATAATTTCCGATTTACCGGTAATTCTTTTAGCTAATTTTAAGGCAGCTTCAGTTGCTTCGGTTCCGGAGTTTACCAAGTAAACCTGATTGAGTTCTTTTGGCAGATTTGTTGCCAGTAATTTAGCAAGTGCAACCGGTTTTTCTTGTATAAATTCGCCATAAACCATCACGTGTAAATATTTATCAACTTGCTCTTTAATCGCATTGGTGATTTTAGGATGCGAATGTCCTAAGGTATTTGCCGAAACACCGGCGATAAAATCCAAATATTTTTTTCCGTTTGTATCGTAAACGTAAACACCTTCGGCTTTTGAAATTTCAATAGCCAAAGGTGTATTGGTTGTCTGTGCTTGGTATGTAAAAAAGTCTTTTTTCAAGGTTTGAAAATTTAGACTTCAAAAATACGGATTATTTCTTTTTGCTAAGTCCTTTTTTTCCTGCCAATAATCCGATGCGTAAATTAAATGCAAATAACTTATTTTGGTTGCCTATCATATTTCCCATTCTTACCGGTTCAAAAGCTTTTTCGTTTTGTTCTGCATTTCCACCATAGTAATGAAATCCAATAGAGGCATCAATAGACATGGTATTTTGTAAAATCCATTCTTTACCGTATTGTATGCCAAAATGCACAATAGAATGTTTGTATTTATTGTGAAGATTATCGTTATTATACCCATTAATGTACTCAAAGGTTCCTGTACTAAAACCTAAAACCGGCGAAAAATAACTACCGTGTAATAAATGTTTAGGTCTGTAATCGTTGGCATTAAAAAGTGATTTTATTTTTAAACGATAAGCCACATCCAAGCCAAAACCACTTCTACTTTTTTCATCTGAGGTTTTTATTCCGGCACCATAAATTTTGGCTTCTGCAAAAAAAGATTGTCCGGGTTTTATAGCACGCTCATAACCTAAACCAAGTGTATTGCCGCTAATTGCAATAAAGTTTAGTGTAAAATTATTAATTTTATCATCAGCATAATAAGTTGTATTAGTTTCCGGGTTTTTTACTTGCATTTGTTTTCCGTAACTGAATTTTACTTCTTTAACCAAAGCTTTATCAATGGTAAAAATAATTCCGTTTGGGTCTTTTGGTTCTACATATTTTATGGTTTTATCATTAACTTCCTTAATGATAACGTTCATTTTTGTGCCGTCCTTTTTAATTACAACATCTTGTGCGTAATTAAAACCAAGATTTAAAATAAATAGTGCTGCAAATAGTAATTTTTTCATAATTTTAGTTTTTTATTTTGGTATAACGTAATAGCCATAAATAATGTTGTTTTATTCGGTTGTTTTTTTAAAAGAATCTGTTTTTTTATCGTAGCCATAAGGGCAATGTTTACAGCCGTTTTTACAGCAATAACCTCGTTTTAAATGGTATTTTTTTGTAAAAACACGATAACCTTGTTCGTTAAAATAAAAATCTTCCGGTTCTAATTTTTGGGGTTTGTTATACATTTGTTAATCTATAAAACGGTTAGCAGTTTCTTTATCCGGAATCATACAGTAATCTTTTTTGCCAAACCATTTATACCTGTTTTTGGCAATTAAATCGTAAAAAAAATCACGTATAAATTTAGGAAATATTTTAAAAAAATAAAGGATGTTATACGGAAATCCTATTTTTTTTAGAACCAACAAAGCAGCATCCGATTTGGTGTAGATTTTGTTTTTATCAAGTAATATAATCGTGTCCATATTTATTTTACTATTTTTATGTAACAAAATATTTTTTGCAACGTCTGATTGTAAAGAAGCAAATAAAAATTGTTTTTCTTTGTCTCTTTTAATAACAAACCGAACAGATGCATTGCATAGATTACAAATTCCGTCAAAAAAAAGAATTGGCTTTTGTTTGTTCATAATTAAGAGCAAAAATACAAATATTATAAAGAAGGAAGTTAAAAATGATAAAATTAGTCAACTTACACAAGTCTTATCCAATTGGTAAAACCGATAAACTCCACGTATTAAAAGGAATTAATTTGCACATTAAAGAAGGCGAGTTTGTGTCGATTATGGGTTCTTCGGGTTCCGGGAAATCTACATTGTTAAATATTGTTGGTTTATTGGATAGTCATGACGAAGGAGAATATTATCTAAACGGACAAAAAATTGAAAATCTAAACGAAACAAAAGCAGCTGTTTTAAGAAACAAATTTCTTGGTTTTGTTTTTCAGTCTTTTAACTTAATATCTTATAAAACAGCTCTTGAAAATGTTGCCTTGCCTTTGTATTATCAAGGTATGAAACGTAAAGAACGTCAAAAAATAGCAATGGAGTATTTAGATAAAGTCGGACTTAAAAACTGGGCAAATCACTTGCCAAGTGAGCTTTCCGGAGGTCAAAAACAACGTGTGGCAATCGCCAGAGCATTGGTAACCAAACCAAAAGTAATTTTAGCAGATGAACCAACCGGAGCTCTGGATTCTACTACAACCGATTCGGTAATGGAATTGTTAAAAGAAATTAATGACGAAGGAATGACCGTTTTTGTAATAACCCACGAAGAAGAAGTGGCAGAACAAACCAAAAGAATTGTACGACTAAAAGATGGTATTATTATTAGCGATGAGAAAACGAGATAATTATGAGTTTTGAATTATTAATTATGAATGTTGAATGATGAGTTTTGAATGATGAGTTATGAATTATGAATGTTGAATGTTGAAATTTTAATTAAAAAATAGATAAGTTCCTTCTTTTAGAGAAGGTTAGAGAGAGAATAAAAAATAAATTATGTTTGATAGAGACCTTTGGGCAGAAATATTTCACAGTATTAAAAAAAACAAGTTAAGAACATTCTTAACCGGATTTTCTGTGGCTTGGGGTATTTTTATTTTGGTCTTGTTACTGGCTTCGGTTAACGGAATGAAAAATGGTTTTGTTAACGAGTTTAAAGATGATGCTACAAATTCTGTTTTTGTTATTCCTAATTCTACAACACTTCCATACGATGGTTTTGAAGCCGGAAGACGTATTAAATTCACCAATGATGATTTAAAATACATTCAAGGTAATTTTAAAGAAGATATTGAATATATCACACCAAGATTCCGAAAAGGAATAACTGCAAAATATAAAAAAGAAACCGGAAGTTACACCGTTAGAGCCGTGATGCCGGATCACCAAAAAATAGAAAAAACGATTATTACAGACGGTAGATACCTCAACGAAAATGATATTGATAAAAAGTTAAAAGTCGCCGTAATTGGTAAAAAAATTAAAGAAGACTTATTTGGAGATGAAAATCCGATAGGTAAAACGATTATTTTAAATAATTCTACTTTTAACGTAATTGGCGTTTTTGAAGATGAAGGAAATGACCGCGAAAATAGAATACTCTACGTGCCCGTTTCTACTTTACAGCGTTTATATAAAAATACTGATCAAATTAATTCAATCGTTTTAACGTATAATCCGAAATACAGTTTAGCCGAAGCGTTAGAATTTTCAGATAGACTGGAAACCATAATGAAAAGACGCCATCGTGTTAACCCCGAAGATCAAAGAGGTGTGTTTGTAAGAAATTATGCCGAGCAATTTTCTAATGTAAATAATTTTACCATGATGCTTACGGCAATAAGTGTTTTTGTAGGGATTTTAATTCTCGTTGCCGGAATTATCGGTATCGGAAACATATTGGTTTTTATCATTAAAGAACGCACCAAAGAAATAGGAATTAGAAAAGCAATAGGAGCAAAACCTTCGCAAATTATAAATTTAGTAATTTTAGAATCTGTTTTTATTACTACAATTTCCGGTATCGGAGGAATGTTATTTGCAATGGGATTAGTCAAATTAGTAGGAAAAGGAATAAATTCACCTGCATTTTCTAATCCGCAAGTAAAAATGAGCACTGTAATTATTGCTACCAGTATTTTGATAATAGCAGGTATTTTAGCAGGATTAATTCCTGCAATAAAAGCAGCAAGAGTAAAACCAATAGAAGCATTAAATGCCGATTAATTATGAATATATTTGATAGAGATTTATGGCGAGAAATATTTAGTACTTTAACTAAAAATATGTTACGTACTATTTTAACAACTTTAGGAGTTGTCTTTGCTATTGTGATTTTAATTTCATTATTAGGAGCTACAAACGGTATGAAAAACGGTTTTGATCGGTTGTTTGCAGGTACCGCAACCAATAGTATGTTTGTTTGGGGGCAACGAACCGGTAAACCGTACAAAGGTTTTGAACGCGGAAGAAGAATTTCTTATACAATGGATGATGTGGACATGTTAAGAGAGCAAATTAAAGAAATAGATATTTTGTCGCCAAGAATCCAATTAGGTAATTACAAGCAAGTATCTAAAGTAGCCAGAAACGGACAAACAAGTGGTTCGGCTGTTTTTGGAGATTATCCTTCCATAGATAAAATTTCCAAAAAAGATTTAGTCGAAGGACGATTTTTAAACCAAAAAGATATTGAAGACCGTAGAAAAGTTGCTGTTATTGGTAATGAAACGGTTAAATTGTTATATAAAAAAGACGAAGAACCAATAGGAAGCTACATTAGAATAAACGATGTATATTTTCAGGTTGTTGGCGTATACAAAAAAAAGGATGGTGTTAATTTCGACGGACAAAATGCTGTTTTTATTCCTTTTACTACTTTTCAGAAAGCTTTTAATAGCGGTAACCATGTAGGTTGGTTTGCCATCTCGGTTAAACCGCAATATAAAGTAGCACCTGTTTTGTCTAAAATTAAAAAACTTTTAAAACGCAAATATAAAATACACCCAAAAGATACGCGAGCTATCGGTTCTTTTGATTTGTCGCAAATTTTTACCGGTATTAGTGCTTTTACAATGGTATTACAAGGTTTTTCTTATTTTATAGGATTGTTTACCTTATTGGCAGGAGTTATTGCAATTAGTAATATTTTGCTTATTACCGTAAAAGAACGAACCAAAGAAATTGGTATTCGCAGAGCATTAGGAGCAACTCCAAAAGCAATTAAAAGACAAATTATTTTAGAAGCTGTGGTTTTAACTGTGTTTTCCGGGATGATAGGTTTTGTGGCTTCTATTGGTATTCTTACGTTTTTAGATAATAAATTCGGTCATACAGAATATCCTTTTGTAAATCCGTCTGTAAATCTAACACAGGTATTTGTATCATTTATATTGATGCTGTTGTTAAGTTTGTTAATTGGTTTAATTCCGGCAAACAAAGCAGTAAAAATAAAACCGATTGAAGCATTAAGAGAAGAATAAAAAAATAAATCAAGTAAGTAAAAGTATATCAAAATGAAAAAAACATTAATTTATGTAGGATTAGGAATCTTATTGGTAGCAGTATTGCTTTCTATAGGAAAGGTAATGAAATCCAATAAAAAACCAAAAAAGAAATACAAAACCGAGCAATTGGAAAAACGAAATATCATTAATAAAGTGGTTGCCACCGGAAAAATTATTCCAAAAGAAGAAATTGAAGTAAAACCACAAATTACCGGAATTATCAGTAAAATTTTGGTTGAAGAAGGTGATAAGGTTAAAAAAGGCGACTTAATAGCAAAAATAAAAGTTGTTCCAAGTGAACAAGCCATAAATAATGTTCGCGGTCAAATGAATAAAATACGCATTCGTTTAAATAATGCTAAAATTGCTTATGATCGAAGCAAAAAATTATACGAAAGAGGTGTAATTGCCAAAAATGAGTTTGAAAATGTAGAACTTAGCTATAATCAAGCTAAACAAGACTTACGTAATGCACAAAATGATTTACAAATTATTAAAAAAGGATATGTTGGCTCAGGAGGTGCGGCAAATACCAATATTAGAGCAACCGTTTCCGGTACGGTTTTAGAAATTCCTGTTGAAGAAGGCGATCAAGTAATTCAAAGTAATAATTTTAATGCAGGAACAACCATAGCAACAATTGCCGATATGGGAAAAATGATTTTTGAAGGAAAAGTAGATGAAGCCGAAGTTGGTAAATTAAAAGAAGGAATGGATTTAGATATTGTTGTTGGTGCTTTAGAAAACGAAAAATTTAATGCTAAATTAGGATTTATTGCTGTTAAAGGACAGGAGGAAAACGGTGCCATTCAATTTAAAGTGGAAGGTGATTTAGGGAAAAAAGAAAAATCAAATATCCGTGCAAATTACAGTGCCAATGCCACAATAATTATAGAAAAGAGAGATAGCGTTCCGGCAATTCGTGAAGCTTTAATTCAATATGATAAGGAAAATAAAAAACCTTTTGTTGAGATTGAAGTAGAACCCGGAAAGTTTGAAAAGAAAGATATTAAAACCGGTGTTTCTGATGATATTTATGTAGAAATTATCGAAGGAATCAAAGAAAATGATAAAATTAAAGTGTGGAACAAAGAGCATAGAAAGAAAAAAGAGAAAGAGTAATTCTAAATTTTTTGGAAAATAAAAAACAATAACTATATTTGTAAGGTAATTTAAAACAAACAAAAAAATGAAAAAATTAATTTTAGTAGCATTTGTAGCTTTATTCAGTTTTACTGTTAATGCACAAGACAAAGACCAATTTACAAAAGACACCGAAAAACTAATGGTTATTTTAATAAAACCATCTTTTAAACCGGTAATTGCTCAGTTTTCAGGTATGGTTCCGGATGATAAAAAGGAAGCTTTTAAAAAAGATGTAGAAGCAACAATGCCTCAGTTATACAGTGATATGGCTAAAATATATATGGATGAGTTTACACACGATGAAATAAAAGAATTATTAAAATTTTATGCAACACCTGTTGGTAAAAAAATGGCTGAAAAATCCGGTGATATGTCGCAAAAAGGCATGATGATAGGGCAATCTTGGGGTATGAAAATACAAGGATTATTAGGTAAATACCAATAATTTTATTTTAAATTAACACAAAAAAAGCGATGATTAATCATCGCTTTTTTTGTTTTTACATTTTATTTTTTTCTAAAATAAATGGTAATCGGTACACCTTTAAAATCGTATATTTCACGGAGTTTGTTTTCAATAAATCGTTTGTAGGGATCACGTATGTATTGCGGTAAATTGGCAAAAAACACAAATTGAGGTGTTGGTGTTGGCAATTGCATACAATATTTAATTTTTACGTATTTCCCTTTAATTGCAGGTGGCGGATTTCTATCGATGATTTCCAACATCGTTTCATTTAACTTACTTGTTGGGATTCGTTTTTTTCGGTTTTTGTAAACTTCAACCGCAGCTTCCAGGCCTTTTAACAAACGTTGTTTTGTTTTAGCAGAGGTAAAGATGATTGGCACATCTGTAAAAGGAGCAATCTCTTTACGGATTTGTTCTTCATATAATTTTGTCGTTTTGTGGTCTTTTGCCACCAAATCCCATTTGTTTACTAAAATTACAATTCCTTTACGGTTTTTTTGAGCCAGCCAAAAAATATTTTGATCTTGCCCTTCAAAACCTCTTGTAGCATCGATAATTAAAATAACAACATCACTGTTTTCAATAGAACGAACAGCACGCATTACCGAATAAAATTCCAAATCTTCTTTTACCTTAGATTTTTTTCTAATTCCGGCTGTATCAATGATGCTAAAATCAAATCCGAATTTATTAAATTTGGTATCAATAGAATCTCTTGTTGTTCCGGCGATATCTGTTACAATATTTCGTTCTTTACCAATTAAAGCATTTACAAAAGAAGATTTTCCTGCATTTGGTCTTCCAACAACAGCAAATTTAGGCAATTCGTCTGTTTCTTCTTCCTTAGGTTCAGGCATTTTTTCCACTAATGCATCTAATAATTCACCTGTACCGCTACCATTGATGGCAGATAAGGTGTAGTATTCTCCTAAACCAAGATTGTAAAATTCTACGGCATCAGCATCACGCATGGCATTATCTACTTTGTTTACCACTAAAAAAACCGGTTTTTTCGATTTTCTTAATAAATTGGCAACTTCTTCATCAGTTGGTGTAATTCCTGCAGTTACATCTACTACAAAAAGGATATAATCTGCTTCCTCAATTGCTAGTTTAACTTGTTTGCGTATTTCTCCTTCAAAAATATCATCAGATCCGGTAACGTAACCACCGGTGTCAATCACTGAAAACTCTTTTCCATTCCATTCACTTTTTCCGTAATGCCGATCTCTGGTAACACCGCTAACACTATCTACAATAGCTTGTCGTTGTTTTATTAACCTGTTAAAAAGTGTGGATTTCCCTACATTTGGTCTTCCTACTATGGCTACTATATTATTCATTTTTCTATCATTCTTTTTGCGTTTACAAAGGTACGCATTATTTATAGATAATAGTTATCTGTATTTTTTTGAAAAAAAATAATTTTTTTTCAAAAAAATCACGTAATTTGTACGAGTTTCTTAATCCATATCAAATATTTCATGAAAACATTTAAAAAAATTAGTTACGGTATCCTTTTTATTTTGGTATTTTTAATATTAGGTGCATTTTTCTATGTAAAACACCAAAAACCTGTTTATAATGGCAAGCTGACTTTATCGAACATAAAAAAACCTGTAGAGGTTTATTTTGATTCAATTGGTGTACCACATATTTTTGCAAAAAATCAGCAAGATGCTTATACGGCAATGGGTTTTTTACATGCTCAAGATAGGTTGTGGCAAATGGAATTAATGCGACGAATAGCAGCCGGAAGATTATCTGAAATTTTTGGAAAAGACAAAGAACCAAACGATAATTTCTTTTTAAAAACCGATAAATTCTTTTTAGGTATGGGAATTGAAGATGCCGGAGTGGAAGCAATTTCCAAATTAGATAAAAATTCAAAACCTTATAAATTGGCAACAGCTTACCTTAATGGCGTAAATCAATTTATAGAAAACGGCCCCAAGCCAATTGAATATTCTGTAATTGGAGTAGAGCAAGAAAAATTTACGCTAAAAGATATTTATAATGTGTTTGGTTATATGAGTTTTAGTTTTGCTATGGCACATAGAACAGATCCGTTGGTTACTAATATTCAGAAAAAATTTGGTTATAAATATTTAAAAGATTTGGCTTTAGATGTAGATTCGTTAACACAAGTTATTCCGGTTTACGACCCAAAGTTTGAGGTAAGTAATGAAATTACTGCACAAGTTGGTAATATGATGGATAATATGCCTGTTGCACCATTTATTGGTTCTAATTCTTGGGTTGTAGGTCCTAGTAAAACTAAAAGCGGAAAGGTGATTTTTGCCAATGATCCACATATTAATTATGCACAACCTGCCGTTTGGTATCAAATGCATGTCATTTGTCCGGATTACGAATTATACGGTTTTAACCTTGGATTAATGCCATTCCCTTTTTTAGCTCATAACCGAAATTATGCTTACGGTTTAACAATGTTTGAAAATGATGATATTGATTTTTATCAAGAAAAATTAAATCCTGATAACCCTAATGAATATCTTGTAAATGGTAAAAGTTTTCCATTTAAGGTTAAGGAAAAAACAATTAAAATCAAAGGAGGAGGAACCGAAAAATTAACCGTTAGAATTAGCAAACACGGACCAATAATGAACGATTTAATCGATGGATTAGATAGTAAAAATCCCATTGCAATGGATTGGATTTATACCAAGTTAGAGAGTAAAATGCTCGATGTAGGATATGAAATGTCACATAGTAAATCTATAGACGATTTTAGAAAAGCAGCTTCAAAAATTCATGCTCCGGGATTAAATGTAATGTATGGTGATGCTGCCGGAAATTACGCTTGGTTTGCTTCGGCAAAACTCTACAAACATAAAAATAAAGTAAATACATACACCATTTTAGATGGTTCTAACGGATTAGATGATCAATTAGAATATTTAGATTTTAATAAAAATCCGAAAGCAATAAATTATCCTGAGGGTTTTGTATATTCTGCAAACAACCAGCCGGATTCTATTGCAGGAGTTGGTTATTATCCCGGATATTACCTTCCCAGAGACCGAGCAAAACGCATCGTAGATGAACTTTCGGATATGGAAGAAATCCAACGTTTTGATATGGAAGATTTGATTAATGATGTAACTTCTTCGGTCTTACCGGAGTTACTTCCTATAATTGTAAAAAATATCGATAAATCCGGATTTACCAAAAATGAAGATATTGCTTTAAAAACATTGGCTGTTTGGGATGGCTCTTTTGAATTAAATCAAGTAGCACCAACTATTTTCATTAAGTTTAAATACGAATATTTAAAAAATACTTTTCAAGATGAATTAGGCAAAAAAGGCTTTGAACAATTTTTAGAAACTCATTTTTACAAAAAACAATTTGAAAAACAAATTCGCAGTATTAATTCCGTTTGGGATGATGATATTACTACAAAAAATAAGGTGGAAACAAAAAGAGAAATTTTGACAAAATCCTTTAAAACAGCAGTAAAATTTTTAGAACAAAAACACGGTAATTTAATTAGTGAATGGAAATGGAAAAAAGTGCACACCGTAATACATCACCATCCAATTGGTGATAAATTAGGATTTTTAGGCTTGCATTTTAATGTTGGACCTTTCCCTATTAAAGGTTCTAATGAAGTGCTTAATAATCAGATTTTTCATTTAAACGGTAGTGGCGAATATCCGGTAACCGGCGGACCATCTACTAGAAGAATAATTGATTTTAACGATATAGAAAATAGTGAATCCATTTTGCCAACCGGACAATCCGGTAATATTTTTAGCAAACATTATAAAGATCAGGCGGAAAAATTTGTTAATGGAGAATTTGTAAAAATGCTTATTAATAAACAAGAAATTTTACAATCAAATGATAAATTGGTTTTTACACCGAAATAGAAGACTAATTGTTCTTTTAAATAACTGTATTGATAAGAAGAGTTTTTATATTGTTGTTTATTAATATGTTAAAATTTGTTTCTTGTTGTATTTTAAGCTAACTTTGCAGTGAAAAAGAAATAAAAAAGCTAACAATGACCTTCAGACCAAAACCTCTTGATGTTGAGATACTTCTCGATGATAAAAAAGTAATCATGTCTAAAACAGACAAACGTGGCATTATACAATACGTTAATGATTATTTTTGTGAAGTAGCCCAATATGATAAAGAAGAATTAATAGGGAAACCACATAATATCATACGACATCCAGATATGCCCAAAGTGATTTTTAAATTACTTTGGGAAAAACTTCATAAAGCAGAAAATCTCTATGTAATTATTAAAAACCTTACCAAATACGGCAATTATTATTGGGTGGTAACCAAATTTGAAACTACGTTTGATGACAATGGAAATATTTTGGCTCATTACGCCAGACGAAAAGCCATACCTAAAAAAATTAAAAACATTGCCGGAGATATTTACGATAAAATACGTAAAATAGAAGCCTTTGACGAGCAATTGGCAGAGGATACTTTTTATGAAATATTGGCTTCTTATAATTTAACATATGACCAGTTTTTCTTAGAACTAACAGGAATGACGCAAAAAGAAGTAGATGATTATTTTTTAAGTAAAGAATATAATACCAATATTAAATCTGAAGATATTGTGGTGGATATTGAAAATGCTGTTATCGAAAAAGAAGGCAATATAGATGAATTTTTTATTCTAAATAATAT
>Ga0256840_1002702_pt1 | contig 15337 bp, 19 predicted proteins | sample 355202metaG_FD_185969 | JGI IMG/M metagenome (GOLD analysis project Ga0256840, IMG submission 185969) | Hydrothermal vent microbial communities from Mid Atlantic Ridge, Atlantic Ocean - 355-202 | ecosystem: Environmental > Aquatic > Marine > Hydrothermal vents | place: Atlantic Ocean: Mid... | reverse complement strand
ACCGTGTACTTGTCTGCGATAGCAGATTGAGAACGACCCTTTAGGGTCAGCCCCAAACTAATAATAAAATATACATAAAAAACTAATAATAAATACATAAATTAAGCATAATATAATAATAAAAATGAAACACTATAAACTACAAAAAACAATCAAAGGACACAACATGAAACCACTCGTAATGAACTTCTCTCACCAAAAAGGCGGTACAGGTAAAAGCACTATGGCATACCACATAGCCAAAGCCTTTGAGCTATTAAATTATAAAGTAACAATCTATGACTTAGACATACAAGACACTTGTATAGAATATAACAAGCTTAGAGAAGTACCAAGAGACAACATAAAAAACATTACAGAAGATGAAGAACTCATACACGTAATAGAAGATGCAAAAGAAGATGAAATCATCATCATAGATAGTGGTGGATTTGATAGTAGCCTTACAAGATTAGCGATAATGGGAGCAGATATAAATATAACGCCTATTGCAGATAAAGTAAGTGAAATACTAGCAATCACAAACAAGTACAGTAAGATTTTAAAAGAGATTGAGGAAGCAACAGAAGAAGAAACAAACACCTATGTACTTCTAAACAAAATACACTTATTTGCAAAGAATTTTGAACACCTAGAAGCAATTATAGAGCCACATAAACAAATGAAGATACTTAACACAATCATAAGAGAACGTGCAATTTACGATAAAGCCTTACAAAAGGGTTTAACAGTACAGGAAGCAAATACCCTTAAGGGGCATGAAAATGCAAGCCATGAGCTAAATAAACTAGCACAAGAGCTATTATCTATACACAATGAGGATAAATAACATGAGTGAAGCAAAAAAACAAAAAAAATCATTTGCAGATAGAGTAAATGCAGTAAAAGAGTCCGCACCGCTTACCGAAAAAAAGAAACCTATAGAAAAAGAAAAAAAGAGCATAGGACAACCAAAAAAAGAAGAGAAGATTAAACAAAACATCCCTATAGTGATTTATGTTAATGAGTCTCAAAAAAAACAAGTAGAGCAAAATAGTATCAATGCTGGGTACTCTGCAAAAGACAGGGCAAAATGGCTTAAATCAATAGCAATAAGTAATACAGAGCCAACAGAAGAAATAGAAAGATTAAAACTACTATTAGAAGAAAAAGATAATCAGATTAAGATGCTAAAAGATATACTTACAAGTAAACAAAACTAAATAAAGGAAATCAAATGAAAAAACAATATATTAATATAATAATACCTATACTCCTCACATTAACAGGCTGTGGAGAAACAGGAAGAACACTACAAAAAAAAGAAACAGTAGACGTTAAATACACACTTAATGGCACACAAAAACCGATATGTCATAATGCAGATAAAAAAAAAGAAAAAATAGAAACTATGGATGATACTCTAAAAATATGTCAATGGTCATGCGGTCGATATAATGGAAGTGAGCCAGTTTTTGTAACGCTTAGCTTTACAAGACCAAGCCCACTAGATAGTAGCATATGGGAATTAACAGATGAACATATAGAAGAAGCGAGCATATTTAAATGCAAAGACGCTTAAACGGAGTAAAAAATGAAAAGAGAAAATATATTTAAAAAAGGAACATTGTCGTATCTATTTTATGAAATAGATACATTTTTTAATACACCAGCCGTAAAAAACACACAATTGGTTTTTCAAATCCTTTTTATCATAGTAAAAACAGTAGCACAAATACTCTTTTGGACTATAAAAATAGTATATGATATAGTCTCATCTTTACTAGGTGGATTTGTAGTAGCATTAGCTATCGGTTCACTTGTAGACTAACTTTTTTTCCCACCAGAAGCCCGCTCTTTTTGTGCGGCTTTCCCTCGTTTTTTAAGTAACTTGTGAGCACTACTTCCTTTGTTGCCCGCTATTGTAGATAAACCCGAAACACCTTTAACCGCACCCGCAAGACCTTTACCCGCAGAATAAACACCTTTACCTGTGCTTTTAGCTGTAGCTTTAGCCATATAAGCAAGAGCACCTGCCATCATCACTGCACCCTTAGGTGCATTTTCTATTGAAGCAGAAGAGAGAGCGGAAGCATATTTTAAAGCCAAAAGTAATAGAATAAATGCCAATACAGAAAATCCAAAAATAGTAAATGCAGACATATAAAAATCTACTTCTTTAGAATCCCATAAACCGCCAACAGTTTTTGTAACAGGGTCAAGTCCCGCTATAATCTTTTTATATTTAGTAAATATAATATTAAAAAACAAAGCAATAAAAAATATGGAAAAAAGATTACTAATAATAAGCTCAATCCATCTAGAAAAAATTCCTTTTACAAGAGGAAACATAAGAGCTAAGAAAGCAAAAGGTGCTAAAAGTATAATGATTTGTAAAGAGAGCATATTTAAAAGTAAAAGAATAGCTGTTGTCAATGCTACTAAAAAATAGGAAAAATATATAATTAAGGTTGCAAAAGAAGCACCAAGCTCAAAAGTAGAAGTATCTTTGGTAAAATACAGTTCAGAGAGATTAGAAATCATGACTACCCCATTATCAAGCTCTTTATATACATTTAATGCTCCGCCTCCACTAATCCAAGTATTTAAGTCTTGTATAGTTTTTATTGCAATATCATACCATCCATGCAAATTAAATGCAAAAAATCCAACAAACAATAAAATCAAAAGTTTATAAATGAGTTCACGCACCACATTATCCACTTTACCAAAAAGTGACATATACCCCATATACATAATATAGATTGTTGCCCAAGTAGTAATTAATGCTTTAAACCCAGCTACCAAGGCAAGAGATTTATCAGGGTCTATAAGTGTGATAATATCATTTACGAAAGTATGAAAAGACTCAAACATATTGCCCCCTTTATCTTATAAAATTTTGGTGGATAAATTTACTTACATTAGCTGGATTTCTTTCTTTAGACAATAACTGCTTCATTTGACGCTGATATATTTCTTGCTTATTTTTATATTGAGCCTCCATCATTCTTAATTGAGTAGTAATTAATTGCAACTGTGCTATTTCCATATTCACTGAACTTGCTAGGTCTGTGGACATTTTTACATCTTTACTTAGAGTTCTTAATAATGTAATATCTTTTAATTTACTCGCAATAGATTTAATTTGTTTGCTCGTTTCTTGATAGGTTGCAATTTGCATAACATTTGATATTATAGACTCTCTACATATTCTCTTGTAGTCACTTGACATATAATCATAATTGCAATTGTCAAAAAGCATATAATCATCAAAAAGTCTTTTTGCATATCTCCCTATTACTGATTTAGGGTGATTAATAATATCATCCGCCAAGTCCATAAAATCCAATGCGTTTTGTTTAAGAAATCTGTGTAAATCCATCATATCCCTTTTAAATTGAATAATTTCTCGTATACCTGTTTTAGCTAACAATTCTTTTGATAACCATTCAACGTGTTGTTCCCATCTATAAGCTTGTGCCCCCCATCCTGCTACCTGTGTAATCTCTGTTGCAAAAGTAGGATAAGTAGGGCGAGTAATTAGCGTAAAGATAAGAAGAATGGTAAATATTTTTTGTTTCATTATTTTTCCTTTTTAATTGTTTAATGGTATTTCTATTGCTTGAGAAGCTGCACGCAATAGCTCTTTATTGTTTTTAGCGTTTTGGTTCAACTCTTTATTTAAAGAGGGTGTAATATGAAAATAATCTATGGTGATTTGATTTTTGCCATGCAATGGGATTAATTCAATATTTGCTGTCACTTGATTATTTATAAAATACTTTTTAAATTGCATAATTCTCTTTTGATTACCACGTATATAAATATGTGTAGCATGGTGAGCTAGATAAAATGTTTCAATAAGTTTTTCATTGTCAAAAAAGTATCCATGCTTATTATTATTGATTTGCTTATAGTGCCAATTTTTATCTTTAATGGTTTTATCTTTAGGTACGTATCTCTTTTTTTCAGAAAGTATATTTATAGATATATTTTCGCCGACTAAATTATGTTTAAGTTGTATTGGATGATTAAATTTACTTGAACATCCAACTAAGAGTACCAGTGTAATAGTGCTTAATATGATAGTCTTCATTTTATTTCCTTTGTAGCGTCTTTATAATATATTTCAGAGATATGTCTTTGATTGTTTTTTACATCTATATGTATCATTACATCTATAGTATTATATATCATTTCTTTTATTGCATCATAGGGCATTTGTTGTGCATTTTCATTGAGAAGTGACATCATTATTAATCTGCTAAATGCCTCTTCAACTGAACCTGCATGACATGATGACATTGAGCCACCATGCCCTGTATTGATAATATTTATAAAATCAAAAGTTTCACCCCCTCTTAATTCTGCCAAAATAATATTATCTGGTCTCATTCTTAAAAGTGATTTTGTAAGAGTAGAAGCATTTAAAAAGTCTGTGCTTTTTGCCTCACTCGGGTAAAAGAGTTGCACAAAATTTCTATCTTCATCAAAGACTAACTCCTCCACATCTTCAATACTTATAATTCTATCATTCATGGGGATATAGTCGATTAAGGTTTTCAAAAATGTAGTTTTTCCACTGCCTGTTGCTCCTGCCACTATAATAGTTTTTTTCTTTTTGACAGCTTCTATGATGAATTTTTGAAATTCTTTTTTTTCATAATGTTCAAGTAGAATATCTTCATCATGATCTTCAATATTTACTAAATTAAAAATACCCTGCTTTTCGTATTCTTCCATTGTGATTTTCTTTTGGCTAGGCTTTCTTATAGTCAAGGAAATATATTCTTTTTTTGTAGCTGGGTTCATCACAATCTGTATTCTTTCAGGTATTTTAGCACTTAAAATTGGTTTAGCTTCATCTAAAGATACACCTCCTTTATCAGAAGCAATAGCTCTAACAAAATTTTCTACAGACGCTTTTGATATTTCTTTTTCTATAGTTTTCCATTTGCCATTATCATATAATACAAATAGTCTATTTTCTTGACCGTTAAAACAAATTTCCGTGACATGATTATCATCTAAAAACTCTGAAAAATATTTATCTATTTGCTGTGATAATGTTCTTGAAATAGTTGTCATCTTTACTCCATTTCCAAATCGTAGACTTTTGAAAAATCAATGTCTTTGTTAAGATATATATGTATTAAGTCTCCTTGACTTTTGTATAATGTAGGTGGAATATCAATAAATTTTCTTAGCATGATTTCTGCCATACCTTCAGAAGCGTTAGAAGTATTATTTAATGTGAATCCACCGCCATTAATTCTTTGCGAACTTGCATTAATTGCATCATCAATAACACTCAATAAAATTGCTCCTGATAATCTCTGCCCCCAATGATTATCAACTTCACCCACAACGCCTGCAGAACCTATCTCATCAGTAGAGCCACTTTTTACAGACACAATCACGTTATTAGGTGTTCTCAAATCTTCCCAAATAACATATATTCTATTCATTCCATTTTTAAGAGCAGTTTTTTTGTATGTTCCAATGGCAGTAGAACCCCTTTCTAGCAATAATACATTACCGTTTGCAGAATATATATCATCGCTTACAGTACAACTTATTTGACCTGATACCATAGAGATTAATCTTACATCCATAGAACATGGAATAAATGTACCTCTTGGCAAAAACAAATTAGGGTCATAGTGGTGTACTCCTGCTACGCTGTGTACCCCTCCCGTGTAGGGCTGGTCTTCTTTTTTTGTAAAAACTTTATTAGAAATACTCTTTTTTTCTTTTTTGCCCACCATGGTATTTTGCTTAACAGAAGGAGAATTACCATCATTTATAGATAAAGTACCCTCACCTTTTAAAATTTCGGGGATATACTCTATCTTTTTTGGCTTTGGCTTAATTGTCTCTTTTATACTAGCAAAACTTGGTAATTTAGGAAGTGGCTTTTCTTTCATCATAGGAGGTATAAATTTTTTCTCCACAATGTTACTTTTTTGTACCTCTTGAATTTTAATAGGGTCTTCTGAATTTTTCAGAAAATAATAAAGAATCCCTAAAAAAGTAATAATAGCCACTAATGCAATAAAAAAGAATATATATTTAGGTAATTTTGCAGAAGATTCTTCATCTAATAATTCTAAATCATCATCTATTGCTTCATCATTCATTTTATTCTCCTCTTTACTTTTTTGTTGCTAGTAGTAAAATATTCCAACAAAGGGTTGCTGTTGTAACCACGATTTAAAATTCCTACAAGTTTTTTACCACTTCTTAAAAAGAATAATTTACCTGTAGTATGTACGATTTTGACATAATATCGACCTCGTCTCTTCACGTGACTATTACATATATATTCATCTTCCCCATCACGTAAAAAGATCGATGGCATTTTTTTACTTCTATCAAATCCAAAATATGTAAATTTACCATCATCATAAACATAGTTGGGTGTGATATTCCTACTTCGTCTATTTACTTTTTTAAAGAAATTCCAATTTTTAGGAACTGCTTCTCTAGCTAATGCTCTTTCTATTTTTTTCTTTTTTGCTGATTTTTTTCTTTTCTTTAAAGCCTCTTCGTTCTCTTTGTTCTTTTGTTTGCCATATTTAAATTGAATTTTATAAGATACTTTAGTATCTGAAAGAACTAAATCACCTACATATAGTCTTTTATTAGTTTTTATAAAAAAATTAGTCTTCCATGCTTCATTATTCATAGGAACGAGTATTTTTTTCTGAACTATGCCACCATCTTCGCCTTTTTTTCTAGCAAAAGAAGATATATAATCTTTTGGGAATATATAGGCGATATTTCCACTTTTTTTAATATTCCAACCATCATTAAACGCCGTCCAACCGCTAATAATATGTTCACCCTCTTCAAATTCGAGAATAGCCATATAACCTTTTTTTGCATAGACGGTTACTGTATCATTAGGGTTATAATAAACCTTTCCTATTCTGTTATCAAATTCGGATAATTCGATATTTGATTTTGCAAAAATAAAAATATTGAATAAAAGATAAATAATAAAATATTTTTTAATCATTTTTAACCTCCATGTCTACCCTGTAGGTAATAACTCTAAAACCTAATGGATTAATTAACCTCTCTTTTTCAGTTACTTTAATATCGGGCTTAAAAACATAACTTAAAGTAATTATTTTAATTTTTTTAGTAGAAATACCATTTTTATGTTTTTCTGTTACTTCTATTCGCATTGTTGCATTTTTAATATTTCCACTTTTATTTAAACTAACACTTAATGTTTTAACAACTACTTCTACATTTTGTTTAAGTAGCTTATCTCTTGCGTTTTTCCCTTTATAGATAGCAACATATGCTTTTGCTACTTGTTCACTGCTATTTGCCTGAACATAAACATAATCATTTTCTAAAAGATTATAAAAATATTGTTCTCTCTTTCTTACATATTGCTCTACAAATGATTTGTCTAATGCTTCATTCCAAGTCTCTTTAGATTCACTGACAGAAGATAGCATTTGCGTTAATCCTGTATTTTTATCTAAAACCAATACGTAAGGTTCAATTTTTAAAACAGGTTTATAAAAATGGTAAATTAAAGTGACTACTAAAGATAACGAAAGTATAAAATTAAAATACCAGGCCCTCTGAGAAGATTTTTGATAAATAGAAGATAGTTTAGTATCATAATCTATTGCTTCATCATTCATTTTATTCTCCTTATTATTTTTTTACTATTAACCGCTTTCCACTTTTTAGCGTGTAAAGGTTTTTCGCTATTTATGGTATTTTTCATACTGCATCCGTATGAAAATATCATTATGGTTATTATTATTATTTTTTTAATGTCCATCTGTATCCTTATAATATTTTTTTAAATCTTCTATTTTTTGGCTTAAATTTTTATCTTGATTAAATATATTTTCAATCGGTACTACATCTATTTTATCAGTAGAAACACATCTTAAATAAAACTTGTCCATATTTTCAAAATTTATTTTACCTACTGTGGACTCTTCACCCTTTTTAATTAAAAAATTACGTCCATCTAAGGCAAAATTTTTAACTTTTAGGTATTCACTTTCACTACATGATAAACCTTTAACATAATCATCTAGCTGTGCTTTAGGATTAGCAAATAAAAACATAGATGCTGTTTGCTCAACAAATGCTCTTGCATTTTTATTTTGAAGTAAATCTTCTGCACTTTGAGAAGCTAAGACAATAAAACTGTTTTGACTTCTATTCGTTTTGAATTTATTTTTTAATTCATCTGAAATATAATCATCCTCTATCCATTTCCAAGCTTCATCAATAAATATGCCAAGTCTACGACCATCCATATAATCCATAACACGCCATAGTATATAAAAACTCATAGAAGCCTTAACATCCCTATCATCTAAAAACTCTGTACCATCAATACCAATAATATTATTATCTGTATGTAAAAAAGAGTCTTTCTCATTATCAAAAACCCATCCAAACTTATTACCACGCTTCCAAAGTTCTAAAGCATCTTTTATATTATCTTCATTGTTGTATTCTTCATCTATATTTTCAAGTAACAATGAAATAGGATATGATCTTTCTTCTTTGTTAAACTCTGTCATAACAGTATTAACCGCATTATGTATTTTTTTATGTATCCGTGGGGTTATTTTGATTTTATCAGATATTAAAATACTTATAAGTATTTCAAGATTACGAATATTATTTTCTGTATTATCACACATAAAGGGATTAAATCCTGTACTTTCGCCATTTTTTAGAGTTATATACTCACCTCCAGCACACAAAATATTTGCCATTGCTCCATATTTCATGTCAAGATAAAAAGAATAATATTTTTTAGTCTTTTCAGGTATATTTTTAGGGAATGTCTTATAATCATTATATTTCATCATCATGTTAAATAAAAAATTTAACATAGCTGTTTTACCTGTACCTGCTTTACCAATTACAATAGAATTTCCTAAGGTAAATTTATTAAAATCATTTTCTCCATTCTCTTCATGTAAATTAAGATAATAAGGATTTCCAGAAGGAGTGTCTATAAGGGCTATTGATTCCCCCCAATTATTCCCCTCTCTTCGCCCTAATGGATACTTATGAAAAGAAATAAAATCAGAGAAATTTAATGAACTTAAAGTTGATATATAAGGTCTTAAATGAGTATTGGCTGGCAATTGAGAAAAATAAGTTGCAGGCAATGACAAATCAGATTTATTTATTATATTTCCCATTTCTTCTAATAAAGCTATTGCATATTCACTATGTTCTTTTAGTGTTTCTACTGAGTCTGCATAGACAAACATACTAAAATGGTATTTTCCAAAAGAGATTTTATCTCCCATTAATAAATCAAGTGCTTCTTTGATTTCTTCAATTTGAGAAGTAGCTACATCTTCAGTACCCATTAATCGTTTTTGTTGTAACTTTAACTCGTATAAAGCCTTTCTTTTTTCCATAGGTTCATAACTTTGCGTAAGAACATAATTAATACCGCTTTGAAGCAATTTGTTTAAAATACCAATGTTTGTGTCATTGCAAAATTCTTTTATCTCTAAACATTGAGAATAACTAATTTTTCCATTAACATGTTCAATTTTTAAAATTTCTTTATGAAATTTTAAATGCTGTATATTTGCTGTTGAATATTCATCTAAAGGAATATTTAATAATTTAACTTTAGACAAAATACCCGATAGTAAAAAATTATAAAACTCTAATGATTCACTATATTTTATACCATTTTCAGAATAAATACCTAATTGTTTTACGCCATATTTTCCCAAAGAGGAGAGTATTTTAGTAGCAAGGTTTTCTGTTTTTTTTAAAAACTTTTTGATTTCTTTTTTTCTTTTTTCAAGTCTTTTTTTTGAAAAATCTATTTTTTTAGCTCGTGTGTTTAGAGGACAATAGACAATGGAAAGATATCGCAAATTAAGATGAATATCTTTATTTGACATACCGCGAGAATAATCATTAGCGAATTCTTGTAAATAATTGGATGAATAATCCCCATCAAGCCTGTCTTCATATAATATATTTATAGAGTGAGTGTATATAAATACGTCTTCACTAGATAAAGATGAAATTAAGCTGTTTATTACACCTTTTTCCGATAACAATTCATCATTATCAACCATATCAAAATTTATGCCATTTATTGCAAAAGTAATGATATATTCATGCTCTTTAGTAGAAACTATATTATCTGCTATATGAGTGCTAAAAGGTACAAAGTCACTTATGCTTTTTTGTTTATTCAATGGGTAAATTGATAATTCTTGTGAGGTGTTTTTGTTTGGTTGGTATTTAGCTCCAGAAATTGTTTTAACCCTATGATATTTTTTATTTATTCCAAGAGTATTCGTTTTAATAGCATTAAAATAAATAGAGAATATATTCTCATCATATTTAGTTAAAAGATATAACATAATAAAATAAGGGAGTATAAGTGTCCAAAAAATAATATTTGTCCACACTCCCAAAAGAATAATAGCCATAGTACCCATAATAAAAGGTAAAATGGGTACACCCAAGATAAGTGCACTCCGTGTCATTCCTTTATAGACAGTATCTTGATAATTCATCTTTTATCCAAAGATTAAAGCAGCTAAGGCGGCAGCACCTGCAACAATAATTGCACCAATAAAAACACGTGCAACATCCATCCACCCTGCACCATTAAATGCAACGGCATAGCCTACCCACATAAAAGCCAATGTAATTAATGTTACACCAACACCTAAGATAGCTGTTGATATTGTAGACAATGTTGTATTAATTGATCCTAGACCTGCAAAAGTGACATCAGCAATAAGTGACATCAGCAATACAATATTGATAATTTTTTTCATTTTTTTTCCTTTTAAATTTATAAATTTTTGATTAATAAAGGCACAAAGCCTTCTTTATCTTTACTCCGTTTATTAGAAAAATAACTAAATCTTTTTCCTATATAAAATTCATCTTTATATTTTTTTGAAATAACTTCTTTTATTACACCATATTTCTCTCCTTTAGCATGAGTTATTATTGGGTTTTTATTTTTATCAAATCCTGTTATAAGAGCTACATGGTGGATGTGACCCCTTTTATTTTTAAAATAAATTGCATCACCTATAGTTAAATTTGAAAAAGAGGTGATGTCATAATATGAATTTGTATTAAGTGCTTGTGATTTCGCCGTTCTAGGTAAAGAAATGTTATATCTTTTTTTCATTAGTTTTTTGATAAAAGCAGAACAATCAAGCCCCCTATCAAATGAAAATCCACCCCATACATATGGAGTACCTAGATACTTATTTGCAAGTACTGCAAGTTTTTCATCTTTTATTTGCTCACCATTACTTTCAACAAAAGGTATATTAGGAGTAGCAAGTAAGAAAGCAGGTATAAAAGCCCAAGAAAACATTTTTACACCAATCATTTTATACCAACTTAGAAAATTCAAAAGATACTGAAAATATTTTTTTACCATTATTTTTATTATTTGCATAATAAGATACATTATATTCTGTTTTTTCATTTATTTCTTTTATCATTCTTGCTATAACCGAAACATTAAAAGCATTAAAATTTTTATATTTATGTGTTTCTATTTCCAATACTTTTTTAAGCTCTGAAACATCGAGTGTAAATATATTATTTTCTTGTTTTTCTAAAAAATATAAAAACAGTAGAGTAGGTTTAAAACGTATTTGTTTTAATAACATACATTCAGTATAAAAAAATTTATCTCTATTTTGAGTTTTTAATAGTATTTCATACAAAATAGAAGATGGTCTAAAAAATATTTTATTTTCTTTAATATTTATATCGTTTATTACATTAGATAAATACCAGCTATTGTCTACTTTATCAAAAATAGACAATTGTATATTTTTCTTAAATAACATTAAAACTTCATCAAAAGGCATATCTCCAAAATCGGATAATGGTATAAAATACAAATTATTTTGTTTAATATCTTTTTTGATTACTGAAAAGATATTTTCAAGAATAAGAGAAAGTGTTTCATTTATTCTAGGAAATTCGATTGCAAATTTATCAAACTCTATTTTATTTTTATTCATAAACATGATTTTAACACTTTATCCTTTAGTTTTTAAAAATAAAACAATACTTTTATTTCTAAAAGGAAGTGTAACACATTAAAAATAAAACAATACTTTTATTTCTAAAAATAAAAAAAATTTTTATTTTTAGAATATAATAGATATAATTTTTCAAAGGAATAACGATGATAAATACTTTTATTTATAATAAAAATAAAAATAGCACTTCGATAATAGAAATATTAAAATGGATTGGATTAGTATCAATGACTATAGACCATGTAGGTACTGTGTTTTTTGAACATATATTATTTTTAAGATATATTGGGAGATACGCTTTTATAATATTTGGTTTTGTACTTATATATAATTTTATATACAATTCAAGAAACAAAAAAGAATATATAAAAAGAATATTTATATTTGCATTAATTTCAGAGCCTATACATATAATAGTATTTAAGTCTACGTTAGGTGGGTTATCCATATTTTTTACATATGTATATGTGCTTACATTTATATATATTTATGAAAAGGTATTAAAAGATCCTACTAAAAAGAAACTGTTGTTTTTAGTATTAGTATTTATATTATTAATATTTAATTCTACATATACAGAATATGGAATTACTGGATTTTTATTAATTAATTCATTTTATTTTTGGATAAAATATAAAATAAAACTAGAGTATTTTCTATTATTTTTCTTATTATTTTTAACATTATTATATATTCCAAATGTTTATTTTATATTTAGTTCACTATCTCTTATTCCTCTTTTTTTAATAATTATAAAATATTTTACTCTTAAAATTCCTCGTTTCCCATTTTTCTTTTATTTATACTACCCTGTGCATCTATTAATCATTTGGTTGTATGCCTACCATTGGTAAGCATAGAAGTTTATAGAATTGATATTTTAATTATATATTCCTTATCATTTAAAAATGAGATATGAAAAGCTAATCTAGCTTCTGAATAAATATCTAATACATTACTAAGCAATATAGGTAATGTTGAGAGATTAACCATATTACCATCTTTAATCATACCTTTTGTATTGAGGTATTCGTCTATAAGCTTTTCTGCTCTATCGAAATTTTTACCGTCTGAATAAGAAGTTGAAAAATCTTCTATTAAGTCGCTATATGTTTTCATGTTGTGTCCTTTAAGATTGTTTTTTATCTAAGATGCTTTACCATTTTAGATATGATATATTATATCCTAAAAATAGGATAATGTCAAGTAAATAACGCATAAAATATAAATAAATTATACATATTTTATATATTAAAATCTCTTGCTCATGCTTTGCTGGCTCTATGCCGAATAGCCCACGGAGTGCCTTAGTGGAACGTTACTTTATATAACTACTCACTCTAATCAAGATAAAAAGTTTTTAAAAGTTTTTGTACCCTTTACTAAGCTGTAGTATTTTGTTAAGATTGATAATCGCTAAGTATTACATCCTATGATGTCATGCTTCGCTATTAGCGAACGTACAAAATGCGTAAGATTTGTCAAGGATCAGTACACAAAGTTTTAAAAAGTTTTTCTCGCCTGTAGCTCTTGGCTGAGTTGGATTAACCCTTTAGGGCAAGTACCGTGTACTTGTCTGCGATAGCAGATTGAGAACGACCCTTTAGGGTCAGCCCCAAACTAAGATAAATCAAAAAAGGGTAAAGTAGATTGCTTTATTTTTACTTTCTCTGAACCTTTAAATTTACCTATATCCTTTCCATCAAAGAAATTAACTACCTTAGACCTGTCTATACAAATATTATCACCCTCTACCCAAATACCAAACATTGATAAATCCTCTTCTTTAATTAAAGCAATATAATTATAAAGGCTTCTCTTTTTAACAACATTTTTCAAACCAAGTTTATTAGAGAGTAAATTACTTATATTAATTTGTAAGTAATCATAAGTCAAAAGCCAACGAACAACTTGCTTAGATATATCATGGTCAAGATTTGAAATAAAAGGTGTGTATTTACAATAAGATAGAAGTTTACCTTTTTCATAAAGAGATAAAAAAGAGTCATGAAAAGAAAAAACAATATTATCATCAGAGTCATACGATAAAGAACTCAAAATTTTAAAACCATCAGCAAAAATAATATCAGAGGAAGTATTTTTTTTAAAATATCTAATATTTACATTATTCAACTCTTCTAAAATATCAAAAAGCCAAGAAGTGTTTTTAGAATTTTTACCTAAAAAAGACATGACAGAAGAACTAGAGACAGCTATATCTTGAGAGGAAAAAGAGGTATTAAAAGTAAGTAAAGCTTCAAGCACATCTTTATGAGTTTGAGTTAATAACTCATTTTTAACCTGTAAAGAATAATCGGACATATCGAAAGTCAAATTTCTATCATTTGCTAAAAATTCCTTATATAAAGAGGTTCTTTTAATATTCGCTCTATTAAACCCCCAAAATAAGAAAGACCTATTTTCAACAGTAGAACTACTAGAAGTTAAACGAAAATCACAAGTATCATTTTTCTTTTCATCAAACATCACGCATCCTTTCTATTACTATCACCAAAAAATACCTCTACATTAGGTAAAGAATTTCCATCCATCAACTGTTTAGGGATGTCCGCATCTTCATACTCAATTACAAAATTATTGTAATTATTACCCCATGCTTTCAAATAAAGCATAGTATTTTTATTACACCTATCTCTCACCAACATTTGCACACCAAGATTATCTTTAGCAATTAAAGCTTTTCTGTGAGACATCATAGCATCTTTGATTTCCCCCTCATTGTTAGATAAGACAGCATTAAACTTATTGCCTGTAAAGAGTCTATAATCTTCTTTATAATTTTCTTCCGAAACACTTTTTATTTCATAGGTTAAACGTGAAGCATCTACAATAGCACCAGCTCCACGCACATTGAATTCATCACGCCCATCTTTATTAGATTTTTTAGAGTGGTGAATAAGAATAATTGTTTTATCTTCTTTAGCTACCCACTCGTTTAACTCATTCATAAATGCTCTAGCGTGAGTGTTACTATTTTCTTCACCACCAAAAAAAGCAATTAAGGGGTCTAACACAATAATGTCATAGTCTTTTACATCATTTTTAAATTGTTGGAATTTTTCATTAATACCAATACCCTTATTTGAGACCTCTAGCAGAAAAAAAGGAATGGTATCATTACCTACGATAGCTAAATTGTTAAAGGTACTCTCTTTTTCATTTCTAAAAAAAACATCTTTAAAATGGTTAAATCTTTGTTTTGTATAACCTTTTAAATCTTCACTCATCCATGCAAAAATTTTTAATTTAGAATTTTCTACACACATTCTCAT
>Ga0256840_1002701_pt1 | contig 15341 bp, 10 predicted proteins | sample 355202metaG_FD_185969 | JGI IMG/M metagenome (GOLD analysis project Ga0256840, IMG submission 185969) | Hydrothermal vent microbial communities from Mid Atlantic Ridge, Atlantic Ocean - 355-202 | ecosystem: Environmental > Aquatic > Marine > Hydrothermal vents | place: Atlantic Ocean: Mid... | reverse complement strand
TTTTCTAATACACCTAACCAAGATTTAGGTAAAATTAGACAATTCATAGCGCATAGCGCTTTTATACTTTTAAGGTAATACAATGAGCAAAGATATTATTAAAATATTTGACACAACATTAAGAGACGGTGAGCAGAGCCCTGGGGCATCCATGAACACCGAAGAGAAAATCCAAATTGCTGCACAGTTAGAGCGTTTGGGTGTAGACATCATCGAAGCAGGATTTGCAGCAGCGAGCCCTGGAGATTTTGATGCCATAGACAAAATAGCACAACGCGTAAACAACTCCACTGTATGTTCTTTGGCACGTGCCATAGACTCAGATGTTAAAGCCGCAGGGGAAGCCATAGCCAAAGCCAAAATGAAACGTATCCATACCTTCATCGCTACCTCTAAAATACACATGGAATACAAGCTAAAGATGACACCTGACGAAGTCATCAAACGTGCAGTACGTGCTGTAGAGTATGCACGTACTTTTGTCGATGATGTAGAGTTTAGCTGTGAAGATGCAGGACGTTCTGACATCTCCTTTATGAAAGAGATAAGTGACGCTGTCATCGAAGCAGGTGCTACCACCATTAACTTACCTGACACCGTAGGGTTTAGGCTTCCGTTTGAGATAGGTGCCATGGTCAAAGAGATGAGCGAATACACCAAAGACAGAGCTATCATCTCTGTACATAACCACAATGACTTAGGCTTAGGGGTTGCCAACTCACTTGAAGCTGTTGTAAACGGTGCGAGACAAGTAGAATGTACTATCAATGGTTTAGGTGAACGCGCAGGGAATGCTGCACTTGAAGAGATAGTCATGGCATTAAAAACACGTGCAGATGTCTTTGCAGGGTATGATACAAATATTAACACCAAAGAGATATACCCATCCAGCCGATTGATAGCCAACATCACAGGCATTGAACCACAGCCTAACAAAGCCATCGTTGGTAAAAATGCCTTTGCGCATGAGTCAGGTATACACCAAGACGGTATGTTAAAAAACAAAGAGACCTATGAGATTATCACACCAGAGAGCATAGGATTAATTAAAGATGATACTTTGGTCATGGGTAAACACTCTGGACGTGCCGCGTTTAAAGACAAATTGTCTAAATTAGGCTTTACTTTAGATGATGATGCGTTAAATGCATCCTTTGAACGTTTCAAAATCTTAGCAGATAGAAAAAAAGAGATTTACGATGATGATTTAAGAGCCTTAGTCACCAACGAAATGACCAAAGCCACACAAATCTATGAGTTAATCTCATTACAATTAATGGACTGTTCAAACGGTGTACCAAGTGCCGCAGTAAAGATAAAAAAAGATGACAATGAAATCATCGAAGCAGGCATTGGTGAGGGTACGATAGATGCTATCTTCAAAACCATCGACCGTATTTCAGGATATGAAGGAAGATTGGATGACTATAAAGTAAAGTCTGTGAGTGAAGGTAAGGATGCCTTGGCTTCTGTCACTGTAAAAGTCTCCTTTAACGACGAACCAGCCATCATAGGACATGGACTTAACATAGACACGATGTTAGCCTCTGCTAGAGCGTATATCGGTGCTTTAAATAGTTATTTGAGTATGGAAGGAAAGTTGAAGTCACGCTATAGTGATACTTCGAAGACAGTTTAACCGTAGGGGTGCCCCTATGTGGGTACCCTTTTGGAGTCAATACATATTTGGAATTCTAGGGCAACCACAAGGGATTGCCCCTACATCACATATACTTTTTCAAAACCTCAGGAATCTCAATCGTCCCATCTTCATTTTGATAATTCTCCATAATCGCCACAATCGTACGTCCTACAGCCAAGGCAGAACCATTCAAAGTATGTACCAGTCTATTTTTCTTTCCATCTTTAAAACGTATCTTCGCACGTCTTGCTTGAAAATCTCTGGTATTTGAGATAGATGAGATTTCACGATACTGATTTTGTCCAGGGAGCCATACTTCTAAGTCTATAGTCGTTGCCGCAGAAAAACCTAAGTCTCCTCCACAAAGCTCTACCACTCTATGTGGCAGCCCCAACTGTGTCAAGATGTCTGAAGCATTTTCTACCATAAGGTTAAATACCTCTTCCGATTTATCTGGATGAGCGATGGCAACCATCTCTACTTTATTAAACTGATGCTGACGTATGATACCACGTGTATCACGCCCCGCAGATCCTGCTTCTTTTCTAAAACATGGTGTATAGCCTGTCATCAGTAACGGAAGTTCTGACTCTGGAAGTATCTCATCGTTATACATGTTAGTGAGTGGTACTTCTGCCGTAGGTATAAGGTATAAATCTTCATCTTCTATCTTAAACAAATCATCACCAAATTTAGGGAGTTGCCCCGTACCTTGAAGCATACTTGCATTGTTTATAAAAGGTACAGAGTATTCTACAAAACCTTTTTCACGGTTCACGTCTAAAAAGAAGTTAATCAAGGCACGCTCTAAACGAGAGGCTTCTCCTTTGAGTATGGCAAAGCGAGACTTAGCCAGCTTCACCCCACGCTCAAAGTCTATCCAACCATTGATTTCAGAGAGTTCCCAGTGTTCTTTAGGCTTAAAGTCAAATGTTCTTGGCTCTAAAACTTTACGAAGCTCTACATTGTCCTCTTCATCAGCACCCTCTGGTACAGAATCATCAGGAAAGTTAGGTATCGCTAAAGCAACGCTATAAAGTGCTTCCTCTGCTTCACGAGCTTCCTCCTGCACAGGTACCATCGCTTCTTTATTGGCATCAACTTTTGCTTTGAGTTCAGCAATATCTTTGCCCTCACGCTTATACTGCCCAAAAAGTTTAGACATACTATTTTGTTCAGCCTTCATAGCTTCGAGTGTCGCATTTTTTTCTTTAAGAGTTTTAAAAAGTGCTTGCAGTTTTGTAAGTGTAGCAGTCTCTACACCTTTTTTCTGAAGTTTAGCACTTGCTTCTTCAAAGTTGTTTTGGAGATATTTTAAGTCTATCATGGGTTTTACCTAGATTTGAAATGTTTATGAGATTATAGTAGAAAATGTAGAAAGGTTTGATTAGTTACCGGCAGGTAAACCTGCAGGTAACTCGTTAATATGTAGAGACTCCTGTGAATTCTGAAGAGACGCCGATGCTGTCACTATCAAGTTTGATAGTACAATCTGCAGTTCCTGAGTTTGAAACACTTAAATCAACATATCCAACTGTATTTGCACAATCTCTTGCATCATGTACATTGCTGGAATCTACTATTCCATTTACTGTACATGTACCCTGTGTACCAAAACCAAAATGCCCATTTCTATACCACTCTGGGACTGTAGCATGATGAACCGTGAAACGATACGTAGCAGCAGCGGTACCTGCAGGAATGAGGTATTCATCAGGTGACGTAAATCCATTTCCTCTTAATGTGTGTTTAATCGATTCACCAATTCTACCTGTTCTATTTTGATCTGCTTGGAAACCTGTTAGGTTTACCCATACCATGATATCTTTTCCTGTTAAATGATAATCATATTCGAAACTCACCAAAGCATGACCATTTGAATCAAGCTGATAATTATTTGCTTTCATATTACCCACATACTGACGACCATCATTCGCACATAAATCTTGTCTATTGTTGTGTCCAACAGCAAAATAGAGCCCTGCTCTATCTGCACCATTATAATCATCTTGCAAATCTAAAATATTGGTAGAACCACTATCTAAAATATCCCATTTTCCAAGTGCTTCATAGACAAATCCATTACCAAACAATACCAATCTATCATTGTTGAAATCAACATATGAGAAATCATTTGTAACTGTTTCAAACTGTGCTTTATTTCCACCAATAGTATTTAAAGAACCATTTGTATCTAAAGAACCATGCCACAAACGTGGTGATGTTGTTGTTCTTGTACCTGTACCATCACTTCCATCTACAGCATATTCAACAATCGCTCCAACAGCTACATAAGGTTGTGAATTTACAGGGTTGTTATAGCTATCTGTTACAGTGACAACAAATTTCTCTGTGAATTTTGCTACTGTACTATTTTCCTCAACACCTGCATAAGATATACTCATTGCTGTTGGTGGTCCAGAAAGTACTACTATATTCATAATGATAGTCAATGATTGGGCATCTCCATTTGCATCATTAAAATCTACAGTTACTTCTATAGGTAACAGTCCCGAAATTCTATATGTTTGTATAGAGAAAGATTTACTATTTACAGCATTTGCCCCACTGAATGTTAAATTCGATTCATTTGAACCACCATTTGCAGCATCTACCAATTTACCTATAAGTGTATTTTTACTTACCAATGTAATAGATGTAATATCTGCATCATCTATTAAGGTACCCTGATCATCTTTAAGATAAAGAGTAAACGATTTTAATATCTCTAGTCCCATTGTTTGAGCACCATCAGAACTTGATGTACTCAATATATAATTTGCTGGAATATATCCTGCTTGCAGATCATATACAACAGTTACATCTTCTTTTTGTGTTGGGTTATCTTCATGGAAGAATTGGAATGTTGCATTTAAATCACCATTGCTTGTCAAGGTTTGTAGATCTTGAGGTCCTGTATAATTAAATACAGCTTTTCCATTGCTCGCAACAGGTACAACATACTCAGAGAAGCTTCCTACATCTATACCAGTCAATACTTCTGAAGGTAATGATACCTTCACATTTCCACTCGTGTATGGTGTATTGTTACTTTGATCAAATACTTGTACTTCTATTTGAACATTTTGACTATTTTGTGTCAAATTGATTTCTTTATACTGATTAGCCACAACAACAATAGGCACAGTAACATTCAAGTCAACCTTCGCAAAATTGATACTTACATCTGAAGTTACAGATACACCATTACTTAACATAGACAGTGTCACTGTTGTTGTATTACCATCTACATCTGCTACACTTGCTGGAGCTTTATAGGTAAAGAACGCATGCCCACTGTTATCTGTTTGTGTAGTAGAATCACTAACAATCGAACCAAACTCTACTCCTGCAATCGAAGTGATACTTACACTTTGTCCAGAAACCCCTATACCATTGCTGTCAATGACATCTACTGATATCGTTTTCAGTTCATTATCATAATTGATAGTAATTGGTGTTGTTACATTCGTAAGATTGTATTCTGCAATTTGTGCCTGAGCACTAATATTAATATCTACAGTTGTAGTAACTTCTACACCATTTGCATCTGTATAGAGGAGTTCCAATGTTGTATTGACATCAGTTAATGGATCTGCTGCAATATAGGTAAATCTTGCATATCCATCTGTACCAGTTGCTACACTTGCACTGCTAATCGTTCCATAAATAGCAGGAATACTTTTTGCAATAACATTTTCACCTGCTTGTGGTACACCATTTTTTATCAGTTGAACCGCTATCTCTTTACTTTCTCCTGCATATGAGATATTAATATCATTTGCATTGGTAAGATTGTATTCAGAAGTTGCTGTTGTTTCATTATAATCAAAAGAAATCACTTTACTAAGATCAACACCATTTTCGATAAAACTCAAACTTGTACTTACTGTACTTAAATTAATATCACTTGGTGCCGTATAACTAAATTCTGCTTTACCTGATGCGTCTGTAATGGCTGTAGCTGCATTAAAATTACCATAACCAGCTGGTAAAGTTGCAATACTAATTGTTTTTCCAGATACACCTACACCAGTAATATTGTCAACAACATACACACTTACTAGTTCAACTTGATTTGGGTGTGTAATTGATATGTTTGTTTCATTTGTAAGCTTATATTGTACCTGTGCACTCACTTTAATATATGCTGTTGCTGTAACCTCTGCACCATTTGCATCTGTATAGAGGAGTTCTAATGGTTGTTGTGCAATATCTGTCAATGAATCTGCTGCAATATAGGTAAATCTTGCATATCCATCTGTACCTGTCACTACACTTGCATTATCGATACGTCCATAGGCTGCTGGTATTGAGTTTGCAGTCACTGTCTCACCTGCTTGCGGTACACCATTTTTAATGAGTTGTACAGCTATCTCTTTACTCTCTCCTGCGTAATTAACGGTAATGTTGTTTTCATTAGTAAGGTTATATTCTGAGCTTACTACTGCTTCATTTACGTTAATCGTTACTGTTTTTGAAGTACTTGCTCCATTTTCTGTGTAACTCATACTCACTGTTGTGCTGGTATTATTGACTGGTGTAATATCTGATGCCGCTTGGAAACTAAATTCTGCTTTACCTGCTGCATCTGTCACTGCTGTTGCAGAACTCATACTTCCGTATCCGTTAGCTACAGTGGTAATACTTACTGTTTTACCTGCAACACCCACACCTGTTACTGAGTCTACAACATAGACTGAAATTGGCTCTACTTGTGAATCTCGTGTTACATTTACATCTACTGTTTCATTGGTAAGGTTTACATCTAATGTACGTGACTGTGCACTCACTTTAATGTATGCTGTTGCTGTAACCTCTGCACCATTTGCATCTGTATAGAGGAGTTCTAATGGTTGTTGTGCAATATCTGTCAATGGATCTGCTGCAATATAGGTAAATCTTGCATATCCATCTGTACCTGTCACTACACTTGCATTATCGATACGTCCATAGGCTGCTGGTATTGAGTTTGCAGTCACTGTCTCACCTGCTTGCGGTACACCATTTTTAATGAGTTGCACAGCTATCTCTTTACTCTCTCCTGCGTAATTAACGGTAATGTTGTTTTCATTAGTAAGCTTATAGTCATCTACGCTTCCAGGAACAAATAGCGCTGTTACATTAATATCTGTGGCTCTATTGTTACTTACGTAAGCATGAATAATGACTGGATTTGCATATAAAAGTGCTAAATCACTTGGTGCAATATATGTAAAGTCTGCACGTCCAGAAACATTTGTTTGCGCTTGATACGTTTGCATACTTCCATTGAGTGGATCGATAAAATCGACACTTACATTTGCACCATCAACAGCATTTGTACCATCGTTTACATAAAAAGAGAGTCCATGTTGTTGATTTGGTTGACTGATAGTAAAATTATTTTCAGTAGATGTGATAGCATAATTTGTATAGTCTGTGCCCTTTGTAAACTGCACAATAATTGTTTCAAATGTTTCTTCACTCTCTGAAACACTTAAATTAAACTCATATGATGTACCTATGAGAGCATTAAATTCATCTGGATTTGATGGTGCAAAATATTGAAAATTATGAATTTCATTATCAATAGCAAACCCACCTTTAGTCGCATCAAAATTATCTATAAATACATTATATTGACCCGTATAAGTCTGCCCTGTTGAGTCAAGCATATAAAAACCTGTAGTAAAAGAGTCACCAGGGTTTGATAATTTAATTTCATTAATCAGTGACCTAAGTTGGTACCCTCCGTAAAAAAATGAAGATTTAAGTGCTGTACCTATACGTTTTGTATTACTTGGACCATTTGCAGCCAAATAAAATATTTTTCCTTTTAATGCAGGGTCATAACTTACAACAAATTCCATATTTCCCTGTGCATTTGTTTGGAAACTATCTGAAGGGCTACTTATATCTGCTGTTACTGTTAAAGATACGCCATTTACAGTCACTTCTCGACTTTCATTACCCACCACATACGATAAACCTGTTTCTGCCACATCATCGTACTGCTCATCCAATGTTAATGTAGTCGCAGTATGACTTTTCACACTCCAATCACCCATATAATACTTACTTGTTTTCCCAGGAGAAGGTAAAATAATCAATCTATCACCTGCTGTAGCATCAATGTTATCTACAACGGTACTGAAATCAGCATTTGAATCACTAAATATTGATGGAGTGCCTGTTGCAATGGCCCCAGTTATATTTTGTTCTTTCACTCCATTAATAAGTGTAGGATGTAATGCTGTCCCTTCTTGTACAGGGTTACCATACTTATCAACTGCATGTATGGTATAAAAATCTTGATATAGACCACTATTTGTGTCAAAACTATTTCGAGAATGGAACATAGACATAGAAGCTACCGGGCCAGAAGTAATAACAACTGGGAATTCTTGCGTAATCGTCACATTAGATACCCCATTAAAGACCTCTGCATTCACAATAATCACAGCTACACCAGAAAAGTGCTGTGCAAAAAGTGCTAAAGAATGAATATTTTTACCACTATAGCTTGTACTTGTTTGATTTGCATCAAAAAGAAGCATTTTAGGAAACTTCATCGTAGCATTTACACTTATAACATCTATAGGTTCAATAAAATCATTTGGTTTTCCTGCTTCATGTATACTCACCCCTAGTGTACCTGTAGAATCTACTGCAATAGAACTGTCAACACTTAAGTTAAGGTCATAACTAGTCGCAGCAGTCGCTGGCTGTTGAAAATGCAATGTCAATATTTTTTCAATATTTGTATCTAATTCAACTATAGTAATATTTCTATCATTTAAACCTACTAGACTGGCTGGTGCAGTGTAAGTAATAATTTTATTCCCTAATGCGTCGGTTGTAAAATCACTCACATCAAAAGAACCATAATCAACACCATTTTGTGTAGGATTTTCAATTTTTAAATTGGCTGAGACAGCATAATTACGAGAATCAACTGTGGTGACCTTAAAGGTACGTACCTCACCTGCTCTAATAATAGTCATATCATTAGGTGCAACATAAATATCTGCAACAGGCGAGGTATTTACTGCCTTCGAAAAGCCAATTTTTACATTTTGAGTAATACTTGCATTTGATTTTAATGAAATATTAAAATCAAATGCTTGTCCATCTAAACTATCAATATCTGAAGGAGCGACATAAATAAATTCAATATGTCCGTTACTATCTGTTAAATCTTCATACGTATTCATCGTACCATATTTGGCATCGAAAAATTCTACAATAACTGATGCTTTATCAACAGGTCTGCCTACACTATCTTTGACATAGACATTAATAGATTTTACTTCGTTTGCTGCACTCACATTTGAATCTAATGGAAGCACATCTATACTAGACAATCCACCAGTAATCGGGTTAAAGGTAAAGTTGACATCTTTTGACAACGTAACACCATTTTCAGTGAATCTTAATGTTGCAGTTTGTGTACCTAACCCTGAAATATCGCTTGGTGCGATATAAGTAAAACTTGCTTTCCCAGAAGCATCCGTTGAAGCAGTAGAACTTGTAAAGCTACCATAAGCATTTGCCAGAGTAGATATAGTGACTGTTTTATTATCTATCCCTACTCCTGTAACACTATCAACCACATAGATACTCACTGTTTTTTGTTCACTTGGTTGTGTAATATTAATAGGAGTAGTCTCATTTATAAGCTTATACTGGTTATTAGCTCCTGTTGGTGGAGTAACAGTAATAGTAATGTTTTTACTAATGGTAATACCATTTGCATCTGTATATCTCACTGTTGCAATCGCATTACCTGCGATTAATGTAATAGGTGAAGTATAGGTAAACAGTGCTCTACCCGCTGTATTTGTAGTCGATATAGATGGAGATATACTTCCGTATGTATTAGCAATAGAAGATATACTCACATCTTCTGCGGAAACACCAACACCCGTCGAACTATTAATTAAATCTACAGAAATCTGATAATCTGTATTAGCCGCAGTTACTGTCAAGTTTGTTTCATTTACAAAAGCATTTTGTGTGCCGCCTCCTGCTGGAGCAATTGTTGTAATAGTAATCGTTTTGCTAATAGTTGTACCTGTATCATCTATAAAACTAATGGTTGCATTTATTGTACCCTTTACCAATGTAGCTGGTGCTGTATATGGGAATATCGCTTTACCTGAAGCATCAGTTTTAACAGTAGACACACTAATTTCTCCATAGGTAGCATCAATTGTAGTTATACTTACATCTTTATTTGGTACACCAATTCCAGTAGCTGTATCTGTAAGATTTATGCTAATATCTTTTGTACTATCAGGTGCAGTAACCACTATATTAGTTTCATTAATTAAACTATATTGCGTACCTCCACCTGCTGGAGGAGTAAAGTTTATAACAACTTCTTTTTCAGAGATAATACCATTATCAGTAAAACGTAATTTTGCAGTGGTTGATGTGAGACCAGAAATAGATGCTGGCGCTCTATAAAAGAAAACTGCTTTACCTGATGCATCTGTTGTCGCTGTCGAAGCACTCACACTCCCCATGCCATTTGCTATAGTTGTAATAGTTACATCTTTACCTGACACACCTATATTTGTCGAAGTTTCAACTACATAAACTGTAATATTTTTCTCTTGATTCCCCGCAGTTATTTCAATCGGTGTAGAGACATTAACTAAACCGTATGGAGTTGTCCCTCCACTTCCACTTGTATTAAAATTCAATTCAATATTTTGTGTATATGTTTGATTATTTTCATCTGTAAAAACCATAGAAACAGTGGTACTTGTACCATTATCTGGTAATACACTAGGTGAAGTATAATTAAATTTAGCATATCCATCTCCAGCTGTCGTTACACTATAATCACTTACATTACCATAGAGAGCGGAAAAAGGCATGAGTTGTACAGCATTTCCTGAAGCAATAAAGCCATCTTTTAATAATTGTGCTTTTATTTCATATGTTGCATTTGGTTGTGAAATCACCAATGGTGTAGCCGCATTAAAAAAGCTATACCCTGTTGTAGGTGGTGTAGTGCCACCTCCAGAACTTGTATTTTGAGAAGAAGAAGCAAACCTAGAATATTCTTCTTGACCTGAAAATGTTACTTTTTGGTCTGCAAGTAGTGTATAATCATTGGTATTTGTACATTGTGCAGTAAAACTACCACTTACATCTATGTCTTTTTTAGAAAGAGCATTACCATCCATATATAAAGAAGCTGGACTAAAGTTTAAAGAAGAAGCCATAATAGTACAGCCATTAACCTGTAAATCTAAATTATTTAATTCTACAATATAATTACCATTTAAATTTTTTTGCACATGCAATTTAAGTGTAAAATTTTGACCAGCAGCATCTGTAATAATTGATTCTGGTGTGATTAACTCTGCATCTTCTATCGCTGTAGTCGGATTACTAGCAGCAGTTGATGTACTACCCCCTCCTCCACAACCACTTAGCAAAAACACCAAAAAAAGAGTAGCTATACTTAATACATATCGTTTCATTCTTGTTCCTTCCATTAATAGATATAATTTAATCCGAAGATAATACCTTCAACATGATCTGTATTATTCGCACTGCTTAATGAATATCTATACGAAAAATCCATTTCGATATTATCTGTCATTCTATATGCTGCACCTACTTGACCACCATAAAGAAAACCGCTTTCATCAATAGCAGTCGTTTTATAATTCATGTAACCAACATTTGCACCTATAAATGGTTTTAACGCGCTATCTTGTACTATAAAATAGTCTACTGCTAGCATACCTTTGATATATTCTTGATCGTCATCACTACTATTTAAATAATCTGCAATAAATAATGTTCTCCATTCTTTTTGTTGTGCACCGATTCTAAAACCATATTCAATATCTGTACCTCTATGGTCTAATTCTCCAACAATTGGACTAAACTGATTATTTGCCTGAATGGTGCCAGAACCTATTTCAATTCCCAAAATTCTTTCACTTTGAGATAAATCTCTTGCTTGAACAACTGTTCCCAATGCTATACATAAACTAGCTATTACTACTTTCTTAACCATAATTTACTCCTCATTCATATGTAATTGTACATTATTTAAAATGCTTATGGCATTAGAATATCATATTTTTATATTTTTTAAGATTAAATATTTGAAAATATTAGAAGAAAAACTAAATTATTATTTCTTATTATCCTAAGTCGGTAGATTTTATGTTCGTAAAATTGATTGATATTTATAGTGTCTAAAGAGATATGCGTATCTAAAAGTGGTGTCAAGAGAGGGACTTGAACCCTTTCATAAAATCACACCCTCCCCTATTTACGGCATTTAAAAATGAAAGAGTTAGTCATTGGCAAACTAAAAACGAACTTTCTTGGCAGACTCTGCCAAAATATCTTCAATAACATATCCTTCATAGTAATAGGATTGTTCTATGCCCTTAAAGATAATCTCTCTGTTGTTTATATCGTCCGTTAAACTGTCTTTTAGTAATGTTTTAAGTTCCAAATCATTGATTGGACTACGTTCCATAGCTTGTAAATAATCCTCTTTGTTGATGAACTGCCAATTTACTACTTTTTGTAATTTCTTTTTTAAAATCATATCAAGCCATATTCTCATGCTTCTCCCGTTACCTTCCATAAATGGATGAGCTATATTCATCTCTACATACTTAGCTATAATATCGTCAAAAGTATTATCTTTCATTGTTTCAATTTTTTCCAAGATTTCTTTTAAATACAAACTATTTGCAAATCTGAAATTTCCTTTGGAGATATTAAGTTCTCTAATTTTTCCTGCAAAATCATACAACCCATTAAAGAGATAATCGTGTATCTCCTGTAGTCCTTTTATACTACCTACTTCAATAGTATTAATATCTCCACTGTCAAATAAACGATATGCATTTTTAAGGCTTTCTTTGTCTATATTTTTCACTTTAGTAGTCCTTTTTTTCATTAGTGCAATTACTAGGATAATATATTATAAACTTAAACGATTTTGAATATAAAATGTTTTATGTTATAATTTCTGCATGGAGCATAGAGAGTCGCAATCTCTCCATACTCCCTATTGGGCTACCAACACTTTACAGTGAAGATAACGAGCAATAGTATTACAATTACAAGAGTCCGCATAGCGTACTCCTCTTCTTAGGCTAGCCTAAGCCCCACTCTCCGAGATAAATCTCCCTTGCAAAAATTGTAATTATATGCGTTGGAATTATAACATAGAGTTTTAAGACTCTGTCAAATTTTATCTTTTATACCACTATTTTAAATTATGCTATAATACATACAAATTAAATAAGGCAATGATTATGACAGCTATTATGACAAACACCAGTCCCTATTTAGATTTCTTTGATATTGCTATTGATGCATATAATAGTAAGAAGCTTGACACATATAGAAAAATCATGACAACACTTATCGCATCATATAAAACACTTTTGAATGATATAGAAATAGAAAATAATGCTTTAGAAAATGTAGAACACCTTACTATTAATGAAGAAGATTTAGACTCTTTTTATGATGCTATGTATGATATGGTAGATTTGATAAAATTATTAAAAAAACATCTTGCACCATTTAAAGATAAAGATGGTCTTTTTAACGATTTATATCAAGTTGCAAAGAAATTACATGAAGCTATTATCTTGCATGTAGATATTGTCTCTACTCAAGAAGTAAAAGAACTACAAAGTCGTTACGCTAAAGCAAGTTAATGACTATAGAGTATTCCAAAGATTATTTACGTACACTAAAACGTATTACTAAAAAGCGTACTTTATCTTTTAATTATAGCTTGACACCACATACCATTAACGTATGTGACTCCACCCAGTGGTTCAAATCTTTCAGTTTCAATAAAATAATTTATTTCTTCTTCTAATCCTAATTTTGTGATGGATTCAACTATTTTATATTTCATATTTTACTTTCTCCTTTTAAATATGTGTACAATGACAAGTTACTTTAGGTACTAAATGCTCTTTTTTAATCATCGCTTGAAAAAATTGATAGTCTTCTTTAAATATACTACTTGAGGGAAGATATCCCCTCTCAATTTTGTTATTAATTTTTTTCTCTAGTTCTTTTAACGTATCTGCTTTGATTAGTATATACTCTTCATTGTCGCTACTATATGTGCTAACAAACTTCTCAATTTCTGACATTTTAATCTCCTATCATATCATCATAATATTCTCTAAATATTTTAATCATCTCTCTTTTGGTTTTACTATCTTCATAATTATATTCTGTAAAAAGTATATCAAATATATCTTGTGATTTATGATATCCTGTTTGCTGTAGTTCTTTATGGTCGTTTGGTCTATATTTTAAACTCCAATACGGGAGTATATATTGTATAAAATAATGTTCTATCTCATATTTTTTCAATTCAAAAGGTTTATCATTAAAGAGATCCATTAAATCATTTCTTCCCAGCTGATATAAAAATGGAATAAAGCTTTTATTATGCACCTTGGAACTTACTATCTTATTAAGCTCTATGATACTATCACTTAACCCCTCTTCTTTTTCTTTCGCATATACCATAATTAGTTCACTAATATTATAAAACTTACTTGGGTCTGCTTCGTTACTTAAATACAATATGATTTTCATAAATAATGTAGATATATTATCAAGATTTTTATAATCTCCATCAGCGAGTAATATACTTATTTCATCCAGGATATTTTTAAAAGCAATAATATTTTCATCCCTTTCACTATCATAACTATGTTTTAAAAATTCCCATTTACCTATTGCTTGCTTTTCTAAAAACTCTTCCATATCTTCTTTTGAAAAATATCTATCTATCATGTTCATAATAGGTCTATTATTTTCTCTTTTCCATAGGTAATATGTATTTTTGCTAAATCCAAACAAACTACAATATAAATCTTCTTTTTTCATTTTATACTCCATATATTCAAAATAATATCATATTTAATAGTTATTTTCTTATAAATGTACACAAATATAATATATTTAATCTTTTATTAAGTCTTATAAATGTAACATTTCTACTATATTTAGTATATAAATATGATTATATACATCTTTTTGTATTAAATATATTATTTTAAAGTTAGGGGTAACACATGAAATTAATAAATTGTTTTTTCAATAATATTTATCTTCGAGATCATAAATGGTCCTGTTTAAAGCTTGTATCAAAATTGAAGATTTATTTGATATTTATTTTAATTTTTTATATTTTTATTTTTTTGGGGGATAAATGAAACATTTCGTATATGCTCTCTATTCACCATCATATAAAATGGTAAAAATAGGTAAAACACAAAACTTTGCAAAAAGATGGAAAGATTTAGGACATTGGCATTTTGATGAAGATAAATCTTTTGCTCTCTACTGCTCATCTTCTAGCACACAAAAAAGAATAGAAGACACACTTCACATCTTCTTTGAACAACATCCTGCAATTGAGGCAAGAGCAACACATCAAGACGGATATACAGAATGTTTTGATAAACGTATCATAGAAGAAATTAGAGAGTTTTTCCAATATTTCTCTAAGCGTTATTCTCATGATTACTCATACATTGAAAATATCAAGCCATTCATAGGTTTTCCTAATACTGTCGGTACTGGATTTACTACAACTATTCCTTATAAGGATTTAGAGGGTCCATTTACAATTATGTTTGGCGATGAAGTCTATAAACCAAAAGATGAGGATTTGTCTGATTTTTAA
>Ga0256840_1002700_pt1 | contig 15344 bp, 18 predicted proteins | sample 355202metaG_FD_185969 | JGI IMG/M metagenome (GOLD analysis project Ga0256840, IMG submission 185969) | Hydrothermal vent microbial communities from Mid Atlantic Ridge, Atlantic Ocean - 355-202 | ecosystem: Environmental > Aquatic > Marine > Hydrothermal vents | place: Atlantic Ocean: Mid... | reverse complement strand
AAATCTTTAAATAACTTTTTTGAAAGTGTTCTTCCCACAGCTGTTTTACCGCTTCCCATAAACCCTATGAGTACTATGTTGTCATATACCAATTTATATTCCTTCTTCTTGCTCTTTTTTAGATTTATTATGACGATGTCTAGGTTTTTTACTTCTGTCTTTTTTCTGTTTATTTTTCTTATTTGGAGCTTTGGAAGCTACGAACCCCTCTACTTCTTTCTCGTCTATTTCTTTTTTCATATTATACTCAATGTCATCAAGTAAAGGTTCATCCTCAGAACTCACAAGAGCCATACCCACACCCTGCTCTTTCATAGTAGCCAAACGATTATAATACTCTTGTATATCGTCAGGCAAGTCATAAGAGACAAGAAGTTTGATGTTTTCTAAAGCTAGTGTTTTTAGTATCATATCAGTGGTGATGACTATGTGTAGAGATGTATCATTAAATTTACTTGCAACCTCTTGTTGCTGTGATTGCCTATGGTTACCATGTACCGCAGTAGCATTAAACGCTTTTGAATTTAGAAGTTTACTTAGGGCATCTGCCGTTTTCTTACTTTTGACGACGATGACTACTTGTTTTTTCTTGTAGTCCTTTAGAAGCAACGCAAGCATAACTGTTTTGTCATGCTCTTGCACAAAACAGATACTCTGAGTAGTTCGTAATGCTACGCTTCTTTGGTTATGATATATGGTTTCTTCAGCTGTATTATTTTGTTCGGGCATGTGATGATTCCTTGATGGCTTTTATTTTTTTAGATTAGCTAATGAGACTCTCTGCCCACACGGTTAATAATGTAAGTATACACTTATTTGAATATATTTGTTCATTTTAAATTTTATAATACATATGTGCAGTATTTCTAACTAAAATCTAGAGTCATGTACTCTGAAAAAGTGTGATTAATCCATCAACTCTATCTTACAACTTTTTAATCCTTTTCTATAACATTCAGCGAACATATTAGCTATCTCTACCCGTTTTTTTGTACTTGGGTGTGAAGAGAGATAGTCCAATATGCTATCTTCTGAATTTTTAGTTTCAGGTTTATGTTTTGTAATACTCTTATCAGATTGTATATATTCTGTCATCCTGTTCATAATACGAGAAAAAGCCTTAGGGTTCATATTGGCTGTAAGCATGTGTTCAAAGGCATATAAGTCTGCTTCAGTCTCGTGTCCTCTTGAATATGCAGAACTTACCATCAAAGAGCCTAACCCTACGCCCATATCAGCCAATCCATTACTGTCCCCAACTATAAGCATGACAGCAACAGAGACAAAAGTACTCTGTATCACCATTTCTAGTGAGTGTCTATGTACAATATGACCCATTTCATGTAATAAAACTGCATCCATTTCCTCTTGGCTTTTACAAAGTTCTACAAACTTATCGGTGAGTATTATATCTCCTGAAGGTAGTGCTAAAGCATTAGGTACATCACTCCAATCACGAAAATGTAAGGTGTAAGTAATACTCTTGTCTTCTATACTTAAAGGTACTAAGTTTGTTTTGAAATGTACACGAATCTTATTCATTTCTTGGATAGAAAGTGTACTTTTATTAAAAATATATTTATCAAGATAATCTAGTGTATTGGATGCTATGAGTTGATTGGTTTTATGTGGAAGGGCATGGGCTATTTGTTTGCTTGCATAAGGTATACCCCACTTAAAAAAACTAAAACTAAAAAGTACTGTGACTACAAGTGCTACTACTACCCATCTTATGTGTGTTTCTAGGGTATGTATAAAATGGTTTATTTTTAATTTATTTTTTAAAAGTTCATCTACTTTATCGTTTTCTTTTGTAGCAAAAAGTGAACCATCTTCAAGAATGATTTTACGTTCAACATTTCCTAACCTATTTCCAACACTTAATGCTTCTATTAGACCCTTAAGGTTTCTACCATTATCAAGTTCTATCTTATAATAAATATTATCTATATCTTGAAATATTGCTTTATATGAAGTAGCAGAACCTTTTTCATACCACCTACCTTGTATCATTTAAAGTCCAATTCCTACATCTACATCAAAGGCATCACCTATCTGTTCCCCCAAAGATGATTCTTCTTTTTCTTTTTGTGTGATGTATTCATAAAAACCAGCTTCTGTATCTACGAGGGTATTCTCAACTATTAGTCTTGCCATTCTTACTTTAGTCCATGGAAAAGCCAACCCTAAGGTTAGCAAAATTACTATAAAGTTGGTGACCATAACCCATGCCAAAGATTTTGCTTTTAGTGTCGAAGCAAAAGATATTTTTTTATCTAAGCTTGTATTTTGATATATATAACTACGTTGTCGTGTTATGCTATACGCCATTATCAGCATACTTGAAAATATAAATCCTAGATAAGCCGAAATATAAATCATCATCATTAATCCTAGTCCTGTATGACCTGCTTGTGGATTATTCATATTATATTTCATCTCCAGTACTCCTTCAAGTCCTATTGTAGTATATACTACTGAACCTATAAGTAAAACAAATACCCCAATAACTAAAATGCTCATACCTATTGTCTTCAGTAAAATAAAAAGAAACTTCTTTACCTCTAGGTTTGTCTCAAAAATACCTTGCCCATACCGTGTGCCATTAAGTCTATAGGAAGTATTTTTTTTCTTCATAAATCCATAAAGGTAAAAAGCAAAACCTATAGAAATAATAATAGCTAAAGGGAGTATTGCTTGGAGCCATGGTGCAACACCTTCTTCACCTAACATCATGGGTACACCTACTGCTACTCCCATAGGTACTCCATAAAGAGCTAAAATAAATAAGAAAGGAAATACAAAAAAGTTTATATATGCTTGTCTCAATGTTCCTTTAAACCCAAAACGTACATTTGAAAAACTTGTCATTTTTAGGCTAAACTTTAGAGATCGCCAAATGAGCCAAGGAATAGCAACAAATAATATACCCATGATCATAAATCCACCAATAGGTAGAATTTTTGAGATAACTATATAAGTGATAAATAAAACCATTGCTACTAAGAAACCTAAAAAAAGTTGTTTACCTGTAGCATGGTATTCGAAGTTTCTTTCCTCTAGTATTGTATTTGCATAAAAATATCTATGGTTACGTACTTTAGCCCAAGGATAATAAAGACCTAATGTTACAATAATTAACAAGATATTGACTATCCAAATCTTAAAATACTCACTTCCTGACCCCTTAAAACACAATGCTTTCATTTACTCTCCTAGGATTTCTCTTTTTTATATATAGAAGTATAAGGGGAAAATGTCAAATTTTTGTCAAAATAGACTTAGGAGAATTTGTTTTATTCAAGTAAGGTACAAAAATTAACTATAGTGTCCTATGCTTGGAAGTCTTAACAAAGCACCCTACGCGATATTATTAGTATTGGCATGTAGTTCTTATTGAAGGATTTTTCTATACATAAAAAAATTATGTTAATATTCAGGTTTTAAAGAATAGGAATACACACATGGAAATTTTTGCTTTACAATCAATCGCTGGAGGTTTTTTAGACGAAGACCTAAAAAATTTCAATAAATTTTTTGATGACTGGTGTGTACAGTTTGAAAGCATGGAAGATGCACAGTGCATATTAGATACGCTTGAAGAGAATGAGCAGATTAAGATTGTTGAGATTACACCGCTTAGTTACCCCAAATACTTTTTCCCAAAATTACAGGGGATCATCCATGCCACACGAGAATATGAAGGCAAAATAATCTGCATCGTAGAACCACAAATGGGTATGAGTTTTCGCATCGCAATATGTAACTTAGAGACAAAAAAGGTAAGAGTACTCAGCTCCCGATATAAGAGTTCGTTAAGTGTAGAGGGTGCATTTGCTAATCTATCTTTTGACATATAAAATTTAAGGTATTTATTTTGAACTGTATTTTATTACCCAAATATGCTAAAAGCATTAGTGACCCACAACAAGTTACGCATATAAAAGAGATACTCAAATCTAATGTAGGAGATAGTTTAAGCATTGGAGAAATTGGTGGCAATATTGGCAAGGCTACTATCGCTAAAATAAATCAGAATGATGTACAACTTGCGGATGTTATACTAGATAGGAAACCACCAGAAAAACTTGATGTAACCGTTATTCTTGCCTTGCCACGTCCAAAAGTATTACGTAGGTTAATTATGGATATGACATCGCTTGGGGTCAATAAACTCATTATTGTAAATAGCTACCGTAGTCAAAAAAGTTATTGGCAAAGTCCACTATTAGAGCGTGTAGATGAGTTTGTTTTTGAAGGTTTACAGCAAGCCATAGATACAGTGCCAATGGTTATTGAATTTAAAAAACGTTTCAAACCATTTGTTGAAGATGAATTTCCTTCTTTATTAGGAAATTCTGTGATTGCCCACCCTTATGCAACACAGTTTTGGAAAGTATACCTTGATACTCTACAGTGCAAGACTAATCCTAAAGGCACTATGCCAAAGGTACTATGCATTGGGTCAGAAGGCGGGTGGATAGACTATGAAGTTGACTTACTTTGTCAACATGGTTGTACCTCTGTGAGTTTAGGACAAAGGATTTTACGTACAGAAGCTGTGGTGAATGTCCTACTTGGTCATTGGTTAAAGGAATGACAATAGTCTAATTTTGAACCTTACTCATCATCTCACCCCAATCTCTACTAAATTTAGAAAAGATATAGTCTTCACCATGTGGTATAGTACATCCACTACAGTCTTGATGTACCTGATTTTCCTCTCTTATAGAGCGTTTTCCACGTTTTGAGTTTATGCTACAAACAGAGTGAAATTCTAAATCCTCTTGCATGACAGGTGACTTGTTAAACCTAAAGTGTGGACATCCACACATGTAGCAGTTGAGTTCGTACATTTCGTGGCATTTAGTGTTTGTAGCATAAAGCTCACAAAAGTCTGGCTCATTTTTTACCATATTTTCAAATATGAAGTACTGGACAACATCAAATTCATCCAGACCTTCAAGCTTTTTCATAATCGCTGCATGCTTTTTTTTATGCTCTTCATACCAATCGTTATATGTCATGTTCCATCCTTTTAAATGCCAATAAGCATTTCTTCTTCTTCACTTGTAAGGTAACGCCATTTGGCACTTTCAGTATCTAACTTGAAAGAGCCAATACTCACTCTTTTTAACTCCAAGACCTTTAAGGGCGTTCCAAATTTTGGGTCGGTCATGGCTCCAAAAAGACGGCGAATATGTCTATTTTTTCCTTCATCTATAACTATCTTGAGCTTTGTTTTTGCTCCACCCATGCCTATCTTCTCTACAACAAGGGCTTTGAGTAGACCATGTTTGCTGTCTACGCCTCTTTTGGCTTGTACTATGTGTTCATCTGTGACATGCCCTCTAACCCAGATTTCATAGACTTTTATACAAGCTCCAGGCTTGGTGAGTGTATGCCCTACTTGCCCATCTCTTGTAAAGAGCAGAAGCCCTTTAGACTCCAAGTCAAGCCGTCCTACGGGCATCCACCTTTCATCATAAGCCCACGCTGGCAAAAGATCATATACTGTTTTACGCCCTCTTTCATCTGAACGTGTGACGACATAACCCTTAGGCTTATTGAGTGCAATAAGCTTTTTAGAGTCATTGTTTGTGCTAGTCATCATCCTCAAACTCAGATAAGTCAAAGTCTAACTCTATAGGCTCTTCTTCAACTTCTGTCATTTCACCTATATCTTCAGGTGAGATATGTATAGCCATAGCAATAAATGCTGATAGGGAACCTTCATCTATAATCTCTTGGGATGCAGGTGTAGTGTTATAGACGGTGAGTATGCCATCTTTATAAAGTACATCATTGGTACTGACACCCAGTTCAGCTGCTATATCGTGCATATCAGGACGATTGAGATGTATGCCCTCTATTTTCATAGAGAAGCCTTTTCTTAGTGGTAATCCAAACATTTTTCTTCCTATTTATCTAATATCTGATTATAGCCAAATAATTTTATGAGGTATTTACTTTTATCAAAAAAATGTTAATTCACAAACTACTTGTGCATGATCGCTTGTAAGTAAGGAGCCATCTCTGTTGTCTTTTAAGTGTGTATCTAAGACAGTATAATCAGTCACTTCAGCCATGTTAGTCTTATTGCTTTTATGAAAATCATTTGAAATAAAGATGTAATCTAAGACATTTCCTTTTCCTAAGAAGTAGCTGGTAGCTTTTCTGCTCTCTTCTTTTTCCTCGGGGTGTGGGTTATAGTTTTCTTTTTTATGTTGATAATTCGCATCATATAGAATAAACTGTTCTTTTCTTTTATCATCATGGTACCTATGGCTAGTAAGTGCTTCTATAGTGAGTGAGAACTCTTTATCATTTAGGTCACATAGTAGTATGGTAGGTATGTGTTTAGATTTTCTGATATCAAAGAAAAGCGAAGAAGCTTCACAGAGTCTTTGTTTTAATGACGTAGAATGTTTATCATTTAACGTTTTAAATACCAATTCTTTTTTATGCTCCATGCTATCTTGTTCGTTAAATATGTATTCAAATGCATTGAGCCTATTGGATTTTAGATGACATACATAGACTAATAGTTCTTGTGTATTAGGCAGTGTTATGCTTGCTTTTATAGGCAGTCTTGAAAAATAAAAATGCCCTTCAAAGTGATGTGCTTTAAGACTAGGTGTATGCACTCTTACTTTTTGTATGTGAGTTATGGGGTATTTAGAAGCGATGGCAACAGTAGTAGTCACGTATTTCTGTGGGTTGTTTGTACTTAGTTTTGCGATATCTACAGTTTCAAAGTAGCTAAAACCTAAGTCTTTTACTATTATTTCTAAAGCATCACGAGAGAACACTTCTTGAAACCCTATGATGTCACAATCCATTGTAAGTATTTGCTTCTTTATCCACGTGGTTTTTTTAAGCCATTGGCTTTTGTTAAATTTCTCTTTCTTTGTATACCAAGAGTACGGAGGTTCTGCAAATTGGAAAAGATTAAAAGTCCCTAGTCGTATTTTCATAACTAGAGTATATCTAAAAAATTAGAGTATTTAAAAATAATGAACCCCAATATATATCTCTGCTTCAGTCGAGGTTTTATAAAGTTCAAAGTCTGTTTCATACGCCCTACGTTCATCGATACTAGGATCATCAAAGTATGCCCATACTCTCTCCCATGTATCTATAATGGCTTGTGGTAACTCTCCCCTAGCAGGAAATACCAAGTATGTGCCTGCTTTGATACTCACAAATTTAAAATTATCATCTTCTTCTAAAACATCCGACCCTACTAGTAAATCATACGCTCCGGAAGCATCAGACTCGTAGCTAGAGTACACACCATAGAGTGGCGGTGGAGATGGCTCTAGTGTAGGCATGACTTCAGCAAAAAATTGTCCCCACAAAGGAGCTATCTTTTGTGTATCTGTATTCATTTCATCAGCATTTTTAGTTCTTACTTGTAATCCTATTATTGTTTTAGATTGTATTTCTACTTTTTTGATGTTTGGCATTTTTGTCCTTTGGTTTGAATATCTGGGAAATGGCATATCATTTCCTCATACGTTTTATACTTCTTTAGTGCATCAACTATCACTGCTAAAGGCTCAGCCAAATTCTCAAGTAAATCAAATTCATTTTTTCCAAGTTCAAAAGCCAACTTTTCATGAGGTGGTGTAAACTGTGCATCCACACCTTCTTTGTTTCCTCGGCAGTCAACCCTATACCATCCATACTTTTTAAGATATATCCAGTTCAGACCATGCAAACAGTAGATATCTGGTTTATACTCAGAACAGCTCAAACGCTGATAGCAAAACCCTGTGGGTATACTATTAGCTCGTAAAAGTGCTGCTAGAAGATGTGCTTTAGAGTAGCACCAGCCTGTTTGGTGTTTGAGTACATCAGAGGCTTTGTAGGTAGTGGTATTGTCTTTATAGTCACCAGAATGGCGTATGGTATCACGCACCCATTCATAGCATTTTTTGGCGATGGCTTCATCGTCTCTACACGCTTGTGCTAAATCTTGTGCCAATGTCTGTATGGCATCATCATGATAGTCTATGATTTCTGTAGCTTCAAGATATCTTTTCATAAAAAAGTCTTTTTATACACCTCTTCATCATAGGCAACTAAGACCTTACCCTCTCCATACTCTATCACAGGACGTTTGAGTAAGTAGTTCTCCTTTGCCATCCATGCTATCTTGCCTTCATCGTCCAAGTTTAGTTCTTTTAGTCCTAGGTCTCTGTACTTTTTTCCTTTATTATTAAAGAGTATATTGATGTCTAACTGTTTGAGCCATTGGCGTATCTTCTCTTCTCCTACAGACTCCACTTTGTAGTCTACAAAGTCAAACTCTATGTCATGTTCTTTCATAAATTTTCGTGCTTTACCTACTGTTGAGCAGGTTTTTATACCATATATGGTCATCATTATTTCCTTGTTATTTCTTTCTTATTGATTGTGCGTGCTACACTGCACCTTGTTCTATCATCGAATCTGCTACTTTTCTAAAGCCTACTATATTTGCTCCTGTCACCAAGTCACCTTCACAGTCAAACTCTACAGAAGTTTCATATGCTGTTTTAAAGATGTCAGCCATAATACCTTGGAGCTTAGCATCTACCTCTAGAAAAGTCCATTGTGACATAGAGGCATTTTGACTCATCTCTAGTTGTGAGGTAGCCACGCCACCAGCGTTGGCTGCTTTTCCTGGAGAAAACATCATCTTCTTTTCTTTTATGTATTCAAGTGCTTCAGGAGTAGTAGGCATATTTGCACCTTCATTTACCAAAATACAGCCATTTTTATGGAGTGCTTTGGCATCAACAAGTGTAAGTTCGTTCTGAGTAGCACTTGGAAAAGCTACATCACACTCAAAATGCCAAACAGCATGTCCTCCCTCTGGGTATTTACTTAAAGGGATATAGTCACACTCACAATCGCCTTTTGCATACTCTTCAAGTGAACCATAATATATCTCTTTAATGGCTTTAAGTGCCTTTAGATTTATGCCACCTTTATGATATATCGTACCCTTAGAGTCAGAACAGCTGATAGGAATAGCCCCTAAATCATAGAGTTTTTCTATGGTATAGATAGCCACATTTCCAGAACCTGATACTGCACAACGCATGCCTTTGAGGCTTTTATCATATTTGTTTAAAAAGTTCTCAGCAAAGTAAACCGACCCATATCCTGTGGCTTCTTTTCGTGCTTTAGAACCTCCCCAGTTTAAGCCTTTTCCTGTGAGTATACCGTCAAATTCACCTGTGAGTTTCTTGTACTGCCCAAACAGATACCCTATCTCTCTAGCACCCACGCCTATGTCTCCAGCAGGTACATCTTTATGTTTACCTATATGTTTATAGAGTTCATTCATAAAGGCGTGACAAAATCGCATGATTTCATTGTCACTTTTGCCTTTAGGGTCAAAGTTTGAGCCACCTTTTGCTCCACCTATTTGCAAGCCTGTTAAAGCGTTTTTAAATATCTGTTCAAAGCCTAAAAACTTCATAATACCCAGATTGACGCTAGGGTGAAAACGAAGCCCCCCCTTATACGGTCCTATAGCTGAGTTAAACTGTACTCTGTAGCCAAAGTTTGTTTGTATTTTTCCATTGTCATCTATCCAGTTGACACGAAAAATAATGCTTCGTTCAGGTACAACAATACGCTCCAGTATGTTATACTCTTCAAAACGCTTGTCTTCATTTAAAAGAGGTATAAGAGACATCAGTACCTCTTGTGTTGCCTGATAAAACTCATCTTGACCAGGGCTCATCTCTTCTAAATCCGTTAATATTTTTTCGATATATGCTCTACTTGGCATTATGTTTCCTCGTTTTAGTATTGATAATTAATTGTATCTTAAAACTATTTACTTGTGTATTAACTATCTATACCTGAATCAAATACCCCGACCCAAGGGTACGGGGTATTTGATTTATACTGAAGTCCTAGTAAGAGTTAGAATAATATTGCAAATTGACATACTTTTATAACACTAGACGTAATATAAACAAAAAGAACTTCCATATAATCTTATGGATACAGTTAAAGGTGAAATAGTTATTCTAGATATGATTAAATGGATGTTCAAATAAGCTATATATCACCTAAATTATAAATATTTTACTGCTTGCAAAAAATCTTCAGCAATATGCACTGGGTCTTCAAGTCCAATAGACACCCGTATAAGTCCTTCACTCACTCCTAAAAATTTACGTGCATCATCATCAAAGTCAGAGTAGATAGTACTTTGCATATGTAGTGCTAAGGTTCTGTTGTCTCCTATGTTTGCTGTTTGTATGACGGTTTCAAGCTTGTTGAGTAAGGCAAAAGCTCTCTCTTTTGTACCACAGTCAAGTGTGAGCAGTGGGCCACAGCCATCAGCAAAATCTGCCTTATACCGTGCATTATCAGGACTGCTACTTAAACATGGGTGGTTCACACTGATACCCTCTGGTAACTTTTCATCGAGTATAAAAGCGATGCTCTCTACAGATTGATTGATACGTTCTATCCGTAGAGCAAGTGTCTCTAGTCCTATCATGGTCATGAATGAACCAAAGGCATTGGCAGTCATCCCCAAATCACGAATAGCTCTTTTTTTACAGATGGGAATAAAGGCTTTTTTACCCATCTTTTTGACTATTTTATGTACATCAGCATACTTAGGGTTGAGTAGTTTATCGCCACTTTCTTTGACTTCTCTAAATACTGCTAGACCACCAAGCGCTGCAGAGTGTCCAGACATGTTTTTCGTACTGGAGTGTACCACGATGTCTGCACCCATAGTAAGTGGTCTTAGAAGTAAGGGTGTAGGTGTATTGTCTATGACCAAAAGCGTTTCATACTTATTACATAAGTCTATGATGCCTTGTATGTCTGGCAGTCTTAGGCTTGGGTTGCCTACAGACTCCATGAGTACCATCTTTACCCCACGTTTTAGTGTTGATTCTATATGATTAAAATCATCTACATGACAAAAGCTATTGCTCACGCCAAAACGTGCCAATGTATCATTGACATACGCATACGTACCACCAAAAAAACCACCAATACAAAGCAGCTCGTCTCCAGCAGATAAAAAAGCAGTACACACCATGGAGATAGCCCCCATACCAGAAGAGGTAGCAATAGCTCCAAAACCACCCTCCATTTTGGCGACTATACCTTCTAGTTTTGCATTGGTAGGATTGCCTACTCTTGCATAGAGTGGTTTATTTACCTGACTCGCGAAAATACCTTCTGCCTCTTGGGAATCTGCATATCCAAAAGCAGCAGAAGGTGTGATGGTTGGTGCTATGGGCCCTACTTTGTTACCTACCTCATGTACGAGTAGCGTGTTAAAGTATTCAAAATCTGTGTTCTTGTTCATAAATGTTCCTATATAGAGTAGTCTAGTGTTTGTGTGGCTTTAAGTTGATAGTCTTTAAGTGAGCAGAGTGGTATATCAAAAGCTGATGAAACATCTTCTTTTAAATCTTTCCAAAAAAGTTTCAATGCAGGGTTGTCAGTTTTACAAATATCAGAAAACATATCTGTTTCCAAGATAAGCATCACGTCTTTTAGACTTACATCTTTCAGGTCTTTAGCGAGCTTATAGCCACCATAAGCACCTTTAATACTCGTCAATATACCTTGTTTTTTAAGTTCTAAAAGTATTTGCTCTAAAAAGTTCTGAGGTATGTTAGCATTTGCAGAAATATCTTTAATCTTCAAGACATCATCTCCTTGCACTTGACTCAGTTCATTGAGTGCGGCAACGCCATAAATTGTTTTACTTGAGATTCCTATCATAGTATGTGTACCTTTTATGCTGCTCAATAAAAAATAGAGATTTAAAGTCTATTTTTTCATGGGACTTACGATTTGTATGGCGTAGTATATCTTACATCCTATACAAAAATCAAATACAGTTTCAAATACTGCACAAATAAAAAGTATACCCACTATAAATGTTGCTAGATGCGTTAGTTCAATCAAAAAAAGTAAGACTAAAACACTCGATATCGCTAACCCCAAATATAATGCAAAACGTTTAGGTGCTTCATTACATAGTTTAGGTTTTATTTTCCAAAAATTAAGCAGTGCATTTGCTGTGATATGAAAAGGGCTTAAATGTGTCAAACGTACTGTTCTCATAAGAAAATCAAAGAGTAAAAGGACAGCTATAAACATGTGCCCTGTCCATAAAAGTATGATGGCAAACAGTGCAACTTGCAAGGAGATGATTCTTACACTATTACTATCGACACGTGTTAATGATATGGGGCAAGATTGATACATTTTAATTCCTTACGCTAACGCTTCCATAAATAAAGTGACATTTTACACAAAAAACTTTCAGAAACCATAGCAATAACAAGTATGCATCTCTCATTGTAGAATAAGTACAATAATTCGGAAGACAAAAGTAAATGAAACATACATATATCATTATGCTAAGGTTTGTAAAACATTTAATTTTAAGTATTCTAACGGAAAAAAATATCAATGTCAAGTAAATCTATTGTTTTTATTAAAATTTAAACATTATACTTATGCCTACATATGCACACTACGTACACATAAAATAACTAATATAACAATATACGTACCCTTAGGACTATTTTATGCAATTATTTATCTATTTATTTATACTTACTTTTACGCTACAAGCACAAAGTATCAACCAACTCATAAACTACTCAGCAAAAAAACATCACTCACTCCAAAGCATTAAACATCGTCTCTCCTCTATGGATGAACGTATAGAGAAGAGTCAAAAATGGGCGAATCCTGATTTGTCTGTCATTGTGAATGATATACAATTCCGTAAACCACTCTCACGTACTGAAGAACGCATGCAAAATCAAGCCATTAACTTTAAACAAAAGTTCCCTTGGTTTGGTAAGCTTGATGCAAGAAAAAATGTAGTGCAAGAAGAAAAAAAGGTTATCCTCCATTCACTAGAAGCTGCACAAGTAGCTCTTGCCTACAATATACGTACCACCGCCTACACCATAAAGGAACTAGAACTACGCATAGACATCATACATAAGTATATCCAACTAGCCAAACAAAACATCAAGCTCTACACGGACTATATCTCTGTAGACTCTATGAGCCATGCAGACAGTGTAGTGGCTGAACTCTCTTTATATAAACTAGAAGTTCGAGCTGAGCGTTATACTTCTATACTAAAGTCTCAAAAAGAAAAACTTCGTTATTTGGTGCAAAAAAAGGTCAATAAAATTTCTGAAAAGCTTACAATAAAAAAGCCAATGTCACTCAAGTACTACCTAGCAGGCGTAAGAAAAAACCCTAGCTATCATATGAAACTAGCCCAAGGTGATGTGGCACGTGCAAATAAATCATTAGTAGACTTGGACAAACATCCAGACCCCTATGTGCAAGTAGGCTACTTTAACCGTACAGATTTTCCTGACTATGCTTCTATATCTGTGGGCTTTTCTCTACCTATTTATGGCACAGAAGCGTTAAACTCTGAGATAGCACAAAAAGAAGCACTGGCACGTCAAAGTGAAAGTTTGGATTATAAGTTTCTCATCAAAAGTCAAATACGTGAAAACTATGCAAAGCTCACAGAAGCCTATAAAATATACAAAATACTGGAAAATAAAAGCCTGCCACAACTCGACCATATGTTAGAGCTTAGTAGCTCTGCCATAGAAGAAGGGGGTGACCTTTTTACTTACACAAACATACTAGAACAAAAACTAGCCTTAGAAGAAGAACGCATCGCCATCATGGCAGAGTCTATGCGAACGGTTGCCAAACTTAAATCACTTACAGGAGTTAAATAATGATAAGAATTATACTGATGTCTATTATGCTTGTACCCTTTGTACTTCATGCAGAGATGAGATGTGAAGCTGGTAAGTGTCAAGTGGGCAAATGTGAAGTTGGCAAATGTGGTGCTGCTCTCATAAAAGCAGCAAAGGTTCCTAAAAAGGCTATAGATAAAAAAGAACTACCAATACAACAAGAAAGTTTGGGCATGAAATGTGAGGCTGGTAAATGTGCATCTTCAATGAGTACAAACAAAAAAGTACCCAGTAAAACTTCTAGTAAAGTGTCAAATAAAAAGCCAACGATTGAACAGCTTTTTAATGTACGTACAGTAGAAGTAAAAGAGATACAAAGTAGTAAAAAACAAACGAACTATGGCTACATCGTTGCACAAGACTCACGTACCATAAACATAACCGCATGGTTTTCAGGCTATGTAAAAGAGCTTTATGTAGATACACTCTATCAAAAGGTAAAACAAGGTCAAGCTCTTGCTTTGGTTTACTCACCAGAAGTATATAAGGCAAAACAAGACTACCTAAATGCCATTCGTTTTCATGCTAAACGTCCCTCTCCTGCAATGGTAAGAAGTACTAAAACAAAACTACTGTTACTAGGAGTGAGTCAAACAGAGATACTTGACGTAAGCAAAAAGTCTAAAATAAGTAAATATACAACAATCTATGCACCTACTTCTGGGTGGGTATTTGAAAAAAACATTAAACAAGGTTCCTACATCAATAATAAAAAGTCTCTTTATAAAATCACTGACCTATCAAAAGTATGGCTTGAAGCAAAACTCTTTCAAAATGAACTCTCAGCCTTTGAAAAGTTTGACAATTTTACTGTGAGCATCAAAGGTTTTGACAAAGTATATACTGCTAAAAAAGAACTGCTTTACCCGATGATAGACACCAAAGAGGCAACCTCCACACTACGTCTAAGCATAGATAATGGTGATGAAGTGCTAAAGCCTGGTATGTACGCTAAGCTACAATCTAGTTCCAAAAAGAGTACAAAACTTGTCATTCCTAGAACTGCAGCCATGCGTAAGGGAGGCATTTGGTATGTATTTCTTGCAACCGAATTTAAAGGGGAATATGAACCTTTAGCTGTTGAGCTTAAACCTTTAGATAATAAACAATTTGAAGTCAGCAAAGGTTTAGTAGTGGGTGATAAAGTCGTCAACAATGCACTGTTCATGATGGACTCAGATGCACAAATAAATAGTATCTACTAGAAAAGGACGCAAAATGAACAAAGTCCATTTTACTACGCTGTCGCTGAGACAACTTACGACTCGGCATTTAGTGCCTCGCTTGCACTGCAATTTAGTTGCTTGTCAGCAGTTGGCTCATGCAACTTGTTGCATTATAGGGAGTGTGTCATGATAGAAAAACTCATAGCCTTTTCAGTTAAAAACCGTTTTTTGGTGATAATGGCATCACTTTTCATAGTACTAGGTTCCATTTGGTCTATCAAAAATACGCCACTGGATGCCCTGCCTGACCTCTCTCCTCCACAGGTCATTGTGCAAGTCACGTGGAAGGGGCAAAGTCCTGAGATTATAGAAGACCAAGGTACCT
>Ga0256840_1002699_pt1 | contig 15345 bp, 12 predicted proteins | sample 355202metaG_FD_185969 | JGI IMG/M metagenome (GOLD analysis project Ga0256840, IMG submission 185969) | Hydrothermal vent microbial communities from Mid Atlantic Ridge, Atlantic Ocean - 355-202 | ecosystem: Environmental > Aquatic > Marine > Hydrothermal vents | place: Atlantic Ocean: Mid... | reverse complement strand
GAAATCCAGACATAACCAAATTGGATAATTTAGCTTTAGGTTCGGGAGATTTATGGCATAGTTCTTTAGATCAAGGGTTTAAAAATTCATTTGAAGAAATTATTTATCAAACGGCAGTGTATTGGTGGTATTTAAACGATTTTGATAATTTAGATGAATGTATAAGTTGGCGTGTGAATCCCAATGAATTTGTTGTTAGAAAAAATGTGTGGGAGAACAACTTAAAAGGTTTAGATAATAATTATAACGAGAACTTTATTAAAGGAATTGATATTGGTTTTAACTTACTTCGAAATCTAGGAGGAATACCTTTGTATGTAAAAAATCTCTATAAACCATCAGAAAATTGTGTTAAAGTTTCTCGTTTAGATCGTTATATTTTTTATAGAAAATATTTTAAAATTCACCATAGTTATTATATGATGAATAGAATGGGGTTTTTTAATTTCGGGAAAGAACTAGCCGCATACCAACAGGCTAAAAAGAATTATAAAGTACATCATGTATATCATCAAATTACTCCAAGAAAGTTGAATAAAATAGAGGGAAAACCAACAGTTAGTTTGGTAATACCAACTATGAAGCGTCAAAATTATACACAATTATTATTAGAAGACCATAAAACACAAACATATCCTATTACACAAGCGGTTATTGTTGATGCTACACCTGAAGAAGAAAGAGATGAAAGCTATTATAAACAAGAAGATTTCAATTTTAAAATTGATGTGAAATGGCAAACTACAAAAGGTAGTTGTAGAGCTAGGAATGAAGCGATTGAAATGTGTATAGGAGATTACATTATTTTTGCAGATGATGATATTAGAATTCAACCAAATTTTGTAGAAAATCATATCCGATTATTACAAACATATAATGCTGATGCCTGTAATGGATTAGATATTATGGCTGAAAATATTTACCAAAATTTATCTGATCTAGAAAATAGATTAGATAAAATTAAATATAAAAGGTGGAATGTAGGAGCTACTGCAATGTTTAGTAATGCAAACTCTTGTGTGAAAAAAGAATGGGTAGTTAAAACTATTGGAAATGATATTAATTTTGATGGAGGGTATGGAGAGGACAGTGATTATTGCTTAACCTTATTAAAAAATGGTGCAATTGTTTTACATAACCCTTTTTCTGTAAATTTACACTTAAAACCACCTACAGGAGGCTATAGATGGTGGGGAGCTCAGGCAAAAGTTATGGGTAAAAAAAGAAAGTTACAACCTTGGGAATTAAATCATCCCGTAAAATATATACGTCCTGTACCTAGTCCAACAATTACTTATGGTATTTTAAAACATTTCACGCCAAAACAAATTAAAGAATGGAGAAATAAACATTTTTTTATTTATCTTTTCAAAGGCTCTAAGAAAGGTTTTATACTAAGATTGCTAAAGTATCCGTATAAGCAATTACAATTTAGTAAATCATTAGTATATGCGAAGAGGTTAATAGATTTAGGTGTTCGGTATAAATAACAATTGTTGAAAAATGAAATTTAGTCTCATTATATGTACATATCAACGCCCAAAAGCAATTGTTGAACTTTTAAAATCGGTACAATTACAATCGATTTATCCAAATGAGATTTTAATTGTTGATGGTTCGGAAGATGATGACACCAAAAACATTTTAACCAAAAAACCTTTTAAAAATATCTGTTATTTTAAAGTAACGGAAAAGCATAGAGGGCTTACTAAACAACGCAATTTCGGAATTAAAAAAGTAGCAGGTGGTATTGAGGTTGTTTGTTTTTTAGATGACGATACCATTTTAGATGAAAATTACTTTAAAGAATTAATTAACTCGTACACAAACTATCCGAATGCCGTTGGAATAGGTGGATATATTACCAATGAAGTTGAATGGAAGATTCAAAAAGAAGAAAAATGTTCTAAAAAATATTATTGTATCGATGGCTTTAAAAGAAAAGAAGGACTTAGATTTAGGATTCGTAAGTTTTTAAAGTTAATTGATAAAACACCACCGGGATTTATGCCTAGGTACTCGCACGGCAGATCTATAGGGTATCTACCTCCTTCAAATAAAATATATGAAGTAGAATATTATATGGGGTGCGCGATGTCATTTAGAAAAAAAATATTAGAAATATTAAGCTTTTCAACCTATTTTGAAGGCTATGGATTGTATGAAGATTTAGATTTTTGCTTAAGAGTTTCTAGAACAGGACATTTATATGTAAATACAAGTGCTAAGTTAGCACATCATCATGAAGAAGCAGGAAGACCAAATAAATTTAACTATGGTAAAATGGTAGTTCGTAATGGCTGGTATGTGTGGAGAGTTAAGTATCCTAAACCAACCTTTAAAGCCAAAGTGTTATTTCATTTAAATGTCATTTTACTATTAAAGCTTCGTTTTGTAAATAGTTTTTACGGAACTCATAAAAAAGAAGCATTTACAGAAGGTATTGGTAGATTAGTGGGGTGGTTTTCTTTATTATTGAATAAACCGAAGCATAAAGCGTAAAATTAAAAAAATATTCCCCTAATTTATAGGGAAGGTTGCTTTACAAAGTAAAGTTGGAAAGGTAAAATATGTAATTAAAAAAATCATTTGCTATGAAAAATAAAATTCATAATTATAAATACCTTAAGCAACGAAGAAAAAAATTACGAAATAATTTAACATCGGCAGAGGCTACTCTATGGAAATATTTACAACAAAAGAAATTAAAGGGTAGAAAATTTAGGAGGCAGCATAGTATTACAAATTATATAGTGGACTTTTATTGCCCAGTAGAAAATTTGATTATTGAATTGGATGGAGCAGTTCATTTTAACATTGGTCAACAAAATTATGATAATGAACGTACATTAAAATTGGAATCTTTAGGGTTTAAAGTACTACGTTTTGAAAATAAGATGGTTTTTGAAGAATTAGAAACTGTTTTAATAGAAATTAGTAATAATTTTAAAACTTAAAATCAAAAAATTCCTTCCCTAATTTGTAGGGAAGGTGGCTTTACAAAGTAAAGTCGGAAAGGTGGAATTTGTAAATATGTTTTATAAAAAAATAACAGATACAACCACCGCTACTTCCTGCGGAAGTTTTCTCCTCCTTAAAAAGGAGGAGAGCTTTTAAATAATAGTTTTTTGTAATCTTAATAGAAAGCTGTTTTATTGCATTAAAAACATGATTAGATTAAGTATAAATAATATATTTACGAATATTAAATCATAAAATGAAATTTACCATAATAACACATGCAGCGCATAAAATAAAGGCTAAAAATATCTTTGCTTATGAACCCTATGTGCGTGAGATGAATTTGTGGTTAAAATATGTTGATGAAGTGCAGATTGTTGCGCCTATTTCAGAAGAGAAAGTTACTTCAATAGAAAGTAAGTATCAGTTTAATAAACGTCATAGCGAACAAGGTGAAGCTATCTCACCTAATGAGCAGATTACTTCGTCGCAAGCGCCTCGTTATGACAAACCCAACCGTCATCCTCAGCTTGACTGGGGATCTCATGATTTGAAATACAAGAAACAGATTCCCAATCAAGTTGGGAATGACGGGATTGAATTAATTCCTATTCAGTCATTTGACATAAAATCATTAAAAAATGGAATTATAGCAATTTTTAAAATCCCAAAAATTTTAGGGGTAATATACAAAGCAATGCTATGGGCAGATCATATTCACCTGAGATGTCCGGGTAATATTGGGTTGTTAGGCTGTATTGTACAAATATTGTTTCCAAATAAACCCAAAACCATTAAATATGCAGGTAATTGGGATCCAAAAAGTAAACAACCGTTAAGTTATAGACTTCAAAAGTGGATACTCAGCAATACTTTTCTAACTAGAAATGCTAAAGTTTTAGTTTATGGAGAGTGGCCTAACCAAAGTAAAAATATAATTCCGTTTTTTACAGCTACGTATTCTGAGAAGGAAATATTAGAACGTCATTCCACACTTGATGCGGAATCTTATGATGAGATGCTGAAACAAGTTCAGCAAGACGAGTCAGAACGTCATAGCGAACAACGTGAAGCTATCTTATTCAAAGAACAGATTGCCAAGTCGCATACTCCTCGTAATGGCGCTAAGGTGAACTTCTTATTTGTAGGAGCTTTATCCAAAGGAAAACAGCCCTTATTAAGTGTAAAAGTAGTTGAGCAACTAAAAAATAAAAATTATAATGTTCAATTAGAAATATATGGTGACGGAATAGAAAGAAATAACATTGAAGCATATATAAAAGAAAATCAATTGCAAAAGGCAATTCATTTACATGGAAATACATCGAAAGAAATTGTAAAAAAAGCCTATCAAAAAGCTCATTTCCTGCTTTTTATATCCAAATCTGAAGGTTGGCCAAAAGTGGTTGCAGAAGCTATGTTCTGGGCTTGTTTACCAATAACAAGTAATGTATCTTGCATTCCGTATATGTTGGGAAATGGTACAAGAGGTACAATTGTGAATCCAACTATAAATGAAATTGTTTCAGTTGTAGAAAGTTATTTTGCAAATGAAAAAAAGTATAACGTTCAAGTAAAAAAAGCGATGGAGTGGTCAAGACAATATACACTAGAAAAATTTGAAGAAGAAATAGGGAAGTTGTTGAAATAAGCGTCATTCTCAGCTTGACTGGGAATCTTTTTAAAAAGGAAACAGATTCTGAACCAATTCCGATAATTATCGGAACAGCATGACGAAATGGACACGTCACCCTGAATTTATTTCAGGGTCTTGTGAGTTACAGTTTAAATTATAAATTGAAAATCTAATTAATAGATGCTGAACCAAGTTCAGCATGACGAACACATTTTATTCCTAGCTCGACTAGCAATCTTTAGAATAAAACAACAAAGGCTATGAAAGAAAGTTTTATTTATATACTTAGTAATAAAAATAGAAAAGTGTTGTATATAGGTGTGACTTCTAATTTACTTAAGAGAATTGAAGAACATAAAAACGGTATTGGCTCAATATTTACAAAAAAATACAATGTTCATGATTTATTATATGTTGAGGAGTTTAATGATATAAATCTAGCTATAAAAAGAGAAAAACAATTAAAGAATTGGAATAAAGCATGGAAATGGAATTTAATTAAGGAAACAAATCCAAATTTAATAGATTTGTATGATCAATTATAATGTAATTTAAAAACGGATGAACAGGTGCTGAACCAATTCCGATAATTATCGGAACAGCATGACGATTTAAATATTATTTTAAAAAAAACTAAAAGTATCAAAAAACTAAAAGTAATACAAATTATAGATTCCTTAAACCCTGGTGGTGCTGAAATGATGGCTGTAAATATTGCAAATGAACTAGCAGATATAGGTGTTCAATCTCATATTTGTACAACTAGACTAGAAGGTAGTTTAAAATCTAAAATAGCCATATCAGTTGGATATCTATTTTTGAATAAAACACATACATTAGACTTAAGAGCTTTAAAAAAATTAAGCAAGTATATAAAAGAAAACAGAATAGATATAATACATGCACATTCCTCATCTTACTTCTTTGCTTTTTTAATTAAAATAAGAACTCCAAAGATTAAAATTATATGGCATAATCATTATGGGAATATAATTAATTCACCAATAATTAAAATATTAGTTCTCAAAATAGTTTCATATTATTTTGACCATGTAATATCTGTAAATGAAATATTAGATAAATGGACTCAATTTAATTTAAAAACAAATAAGAATAGTTATTTAGTTAATTTTGCTTTATTTGATTTTAATATTACCAACTATACAATTTTACATGGAGAACTCAATAAACGTATTGTATGCATAGCAAATTTAAGAGAAGATAAAGATCATATCAATTTATTAAAGGCCTTTGAAAAAGTTTTACAAAAGTATCCAAAATGGACATTACATCTTGTAGGCATGGATTTAAATGATAAGTACTCAAAGAAAATTAAATCATTTATTAAAATGAATAATTTAGTTAATTCTGTATTTTTATATGGTAGCTGTTCAGATATAGCATATATTTTAGAACAAGCAACTATTGGTGTATTAGCTTCTAAATCAGAAGGACTACCAGTTTCATTATTAGAATACGGATTGGCAAAATTACCAGTAGTTGTTACCAATGTGGGTGATTGCAATAAAGTAGTACAAAATAATGTTAATGGATTACTGATTGAACCAGCAAATGAGAAAAATTTGGCAGATGCAATTTTAAAACTTATTACGAACAATGAATTAAGAATGAACTTTGGCACTAATTTATATAAAAATATTCAACATAATTTTTCTAAAGAGAGTTATATTTCTAAATTAATTAAAATATATCATTGAATAGTAATTCAACATACGGTCGCTTATTTTTATCTCTATTTCACCTTGTTTTAGGAGTTTTACTGCTTATAGGCATTGTTGCAAAGGTGTATTCTACATTAATAGTAGCTGTTGGAATTCTATTTATTATCAAATCAAAAAATGAAGACAACCAAGCTATGATGTGGAGTGCCTATATGGTTGGGGCAGAAGTGCTTTTTAGAATGTCTGGTGGTATGTTTTTTTATGAATTACCAAAATATTCAGTTTTGTTATTTTTATCAATAGGGTTAATTGTAGAGCAAAAAAAACATCATATGTCTGTTAGTTACCTTGTTTATATATTATTACTGTTAATAGGGATAGCATTTGTAAACATTCCTTTTAATGAATCTATACGAAAAGCCATTGCGTTTAATTTAAGTGGCCCCATTTTATTAGGTGTTTCTGCTATCTATTTTTATAAGCGTAAATTAACGGTAGAGAGTTTATTAAAAATGCTCTTTTTTATGGGATTACCTATTATTTCGATGTTAAGCTTGTTATATTTTAAAACACCTGACATTAAGAGTATTGCATTTGGAGGGGCTGCAAATTTTGATGCCTCAGGAGGGTACGGTCCAAACCAAGTAGCAACTATTTTAGGAGCTGGTGTTTTTATTTTTACAGTTCATTTGTTTTTTAAAAGATACTTTTTCTTGCTGTTTTTTATAGATATATTCTTTTTTACGTATTTAATTTACAGAGGACTTTTAACCTTCTCCAGAGGAGGAATGATAACTTCTTTTGTTGCAGTTGCATCTTTTGTTTTTTTTTATATCCTATCTAAAGAAAAAAAAGTTAAAAACTTATTAAAATATACAGGGCTAATTTTTCTTGTGGGAATAGTGTTATGGACGTATACAGCTAATGTTACAGGAGGTATGCTTACCAATAGGTATACCAATAAAAATGCTGCAGGAATTACAAAAAAAGATATGAGTACAGGGAGAGTAACATTATTTAAAAATGAGCTAGGCGAATTTTATAATCACCCTTTTTTTGGCATAGGTGTTGGGGGTAGCAAATATAGCCGAATGGAGAATTTAGGAATTACAGCTGCTTCACATAGTGAAGTTAGCAGATTGCTAGGAGAACATGGAATGATAGGTCTAGTTATTTTATTTTTACTGATAGTAGTCCCTATAAAAAACATAAAAAGTCAACCTTATTTAGCAAAAGCTTTTTTAAGTGCTTTTTTGTTATTTTGGTTTTTAACCATTAATCATTCGGCCATGAGAATTGCCTTTCCAGGGTTTATTTATGGACTAAGTGTTTCAATAATTTTAATGAATGAAAAAAATACTTTACATAGGGAATAATCTTGCTGCAAAAACGAGCTATAACTCAACAATGGCTACTTTAAGTAAATTACTTATAGATGAAAGGTATGCAGTAACTCGTTCTTCTGATAAAAAAAATAAAATTATACGTTTGATAGCTATGTGTATGGCTGTAGTAAGTAAAGGAAAAAAAAATGATTATATGCTTATAGATACCTTTAGTACGGCTAGTTTTTATTATGCTTTAATAACTTCTCAAATAGCTAGATTATTTTCAATAAAATACATACCAATACTGCATGGGGGGAATTTACCTTCAAGACTTGATAAATCATACTTTTTTTCAAAATTAATCTTTAATAATTCGTATAAAAATGTTACTCCTTCAATATATTTACAACAAGCTTTTAAAGAAAAAGGATTTGATACTTCTTTTATTCCAAATGGAATTCCAATTAATGAATACCATTTCAAACAAAGAACCGTTATAAAACCTAAATTATTGTGGGTAAGGGCTTTTGATAAAACGTATAATCCATTATTAGCTATAAAGGTAGTATCATTATTAAAGAGGAAATTTACAGATGTACATTTATGTATGGTGGGTCCTGATAAAGATGGTAGTTTAGAGGAAGTTCAGTTATTAGTAGCGAAGCTTAATTTAACTGAAAATATTGTATTTACAGGAGTTTTACCAAAAGAAGAGTGGCATCAGTTATCAGAAAATTATGATATTTTTATAAATACAACAGATATTGATAATATGCCAGTCAGTATTATTGAAGCTATGGCACTTGGTTTTCCAATAGTTTCAACCAATGTTGGAGGATTACCATATTTAATTTCAGATAATATGGATGGAATTTTAGTTGACGTAAACAATGAGCAAGAAATGGTAGATGCAATTACTAATATTCTTGAATCACCATCAAAAGTAACTGCACTTTCTCAGAATGCTAGACTTACAGCTGAAAAGTACAATTTAAAAACTATTAAAAACCAATGGTTAAATTTGTTGAAGTAAATTATGATAACTAAACTCTACGCCAAAAGTCCAGTTTTTATTCAAAATATCCTTATTTCTTTATATGGATATTATTGGAAAAACAGGCGTTATGGCGGGTGTTTCAATCAAAAATTGATTGAATTTAAAACTCATGAGCAGTTTACTAAAGATCAATGGATAGAATATCAAACAAAACAACTAAGAAAGCTCTTGGTTCATGCCTTTACTACAGTCCCTTATTATAAAAATAGCTACGAGAAATTAGGTTTTTCACTTCAAGATTTTGAGCAGTTTAATTTGACTGATTTACACAAACTTCCATATTTGGAAAAAGATGATTTGCGTAAATATGGAACTACTTCATTATTATCAAATACTAGAAAAAGAGGAAAATTTTATAGTAGTAGTGGTAGTACAGGTACACCAGTTAAAATATATTTCAGTAAAGAATTTCATCAAACATGGAGTGCGCTGTATGAAGCACGCGTGAGGAATTGGGCAAATGTAAATTACAAGCAACCAAGAGCTATGATTGGTGGAAGACGAGTAATACCTTCTTCAATAATGAAACCTCCATACTACAGGTATAATTTTGCTGAATCTCAAGCGTACTTTTCAGCGTACCATATTTCTAATACTACTGCAAGTGATTATATAGAAGGATTAAAAAAATCTAAAGTAGTTTACTTGGTAGGTTATGCAATGAGTATCTATTTGTTAGCGCAAAGTATAGAAAACCAACATTTAAAAGCGCCTAAATTGAAGGCGGTATTAACCTCTAGCGAAAAACTCACTCAAAATATGAGGCGAGTTATTGAACATGTTTTTCAGTGTAGGGTATTTGATGCGTATAGTGGTGTAGAAGCCTGTGGATTAATATCTGAGAATAGTGAAAATGAGTTGCTTTTTAGTCCAGACTCTGGAGTCATGGAAGTGCTTAATACTGATGGGAAGCCTGTTAATTATGGAGAAATGGGAGAAGTGATTGCAACAGGTTTGTTAAATTATGACCAACCATTAATACGATATAGAATAGGAGATACTGTTCGTATTTCAAAAAATCAACAAACACGTAGTGGACACAAAATGTTAAAACTTGAAGAGATTGAAGGGAGAGCAGAAGATATAATTGAGGGAAGTGGAGGACAAAAAATAGTTCGATTTCATAGTATATTTATAGATATTAAATCTATTATAATGGCACAAGTAATACAGAACTCTTATACACAATTAGCAATAAAACTGGTAGTTGATAATTCTTATGAAAAAGCCAAAAGTGAAAAAATAATGTTGGAGCGAATTAAAAGCCAGTTAGGCGAAATAGCTATTGAATTTTTATACGTAAATAACATAGCAAAAACAGCTAATGGAAAATATAAGGCGGTAATCTCAAATATAGATAATGAATAAAAAGACTATTTGGGTAATAAATCAAACAGCAGGAAAACCCGATTCAGGCTGGGGGGAACGTCATTACTACTTTGCAAAATACTGGATTAAAAAAGGATATACTGTTAAAATAATTTCAGGCTCTTACAATCATCTATTTATAAATCAACCTAAAATAACTGATAAAACTTTCACTTTAGAAAAAGTTGAAGAAGACATCACTTTTTGTTGGGTTAAAATACCGAAATATGATGGAGGTAGTATATTTAAATTGTGGAGTATGATAGTGTTTGCTTTTAAAATATTATTTATAAAAGCTAAATTATTAGGCAAACCTGATATTATTATTGTTTCATCAATGCCAATATTTCAAATACTCTCAGGTATTTATCTTAAAAGAAAATATAAAGTACAAAAACTTATTTTTGAAATTAGAGATTTATGGCCTTTAACACCCATATATTTATCAGGATATTCCAAATATCATCCAGTAGTGGTAGTAATGAAGTGGATTGAGAAAATTGGTTATATAAAATCGGATAAAATTGTTTCTCTTTTACCAAATGCTCATAAATATATTAATAACATTTCTAATAATCCTTCAAAATTTTCTTGGATTTCTAATGGTATTGACAGTGAATTACTTAAGGATGAGAAATTGCCTAGTTCAGTTCTTTCATTAATACCCAAAGGTAAATTTATTATTGGCTATACAGGTACTATGGGTATGGCCAATGCCTTAGAATATTTAATTGAAGCATCAATAAAAATGAAAAATGATAGTAATATTCATTTTGTTTTAGTTGGAGATGGGTATCTTAAAAGTGAATTGATAGAAAAAACATTAGAAAATACTAACATTACGTTTATTAATAAAATTAGTAAAAATCAGGTTCAAAATATGTTAAAACTATTTGATGTTTGTTTTATAGGGAGAAACAACACGAGGTTGTTTGATTATGGAGTAGCTTCAAATAAATATTTTGATTATATGCTTTCCAAAAAGCCGATATTAGAATCTTCAAATAGCATTAACAGCCCTGCTGAATTATCTGGATGTGGGTTCATTGTACAGCCTGAGAGTAGTGACGCAATTATTGAAGGTATAAATAAATTAATATCTAAGCCAAAAGAACAATTAAATGATATGGGAGTAAAAGGTTTTATTTATGTGAAAAAATACCATAACTTTGAATATTTGAGTTTCAAATATTTAAAATTATTCTAATGCCCCAAAATAAGTTACATTTTACAATATCTGAACGAAAGCTCTACTTGCGTTTTTTTGATAATGCATTTGTATTATTGGGATTATTTTCAATAAACTATTTTTTCAATTTCCAATATGTTAATTTTTCAAACCCTAATAGTCTTGTCTGGGTTTTATTATTAGTTTTTTATTTACTGTTATTTGGAGAAATTTTTGAAATGTATAATTTAAAAGTTGCAAGTGATAAATATTTAACTTTAAGAGGCGCATTTATTACAGTAGTTTTTGTTACATTATTTTATGTGTTTACGCCAATTCTATCACCTGAACTTCCTGAAAATAGAATCCAAATAGGTTATTTTTCAATAACATTATTAACCTCAATTCTTATTAATAGATTTATATATATTCAGTTTATATTTTCTCCTCGTTTTTTAAAGAATATTCTAATTATTGCTGATACTGAACAAGTTGAAAGAATTATTTCAATTAACCAAAATAAAGGAACAAATAAAATTATTGCCTATGTATCTAATAAAACCCTAGAAAATAAAAATTCACTTGTATATGAGGCTTTTGATACTGTAAATTTAGAACAAACAGTAAAAGATAATTATATTAATGAAATTATCGTTTCTTCAAGCAGTCTTCAATTTATAACAAATACATTAAACTCACAGCTAATAGCACTTTTTGAAAAAGGAATGATGATTAGATCAATAGATAGTTTTATAGAGGAAGAAACGAACAGTATTTCTGAATCACAATTAAAACAGGATTTTTATAATTACTTTTCTTTTAGTAAAAGCCACCAAAACAATTTGTACTTGGCATTTCGAAGAGGTTTTGATTTATTTTTCTCGTTGATAGGAATACTCTTCTTCTTACTTTTAATCCCTTTTGTTCTAATAGGAAACATTATTGCAAATAGAGGTAAATTATTATATTTTCAAAAAAGAGTAGGTAAAAAAGGCACGTTATTTAATATTATTAAATTTAGAACCATGGTTTTTAATGCTGAGGAAAATGGGGCGGAATGGTCTAAAAAAGGAGATGTAAGAATTACAGGTTTTGGTAGAATTTTACGGAAAACAAGATTAGATGAAGTACCTCAATTTTTAAATGTATTGAAAGGCGAAATGAGTTTAATTGGCCCAAGACCTGAACGACCTGAGTTTGTTAAAATGTTAGAGAAAGAAATACCGTTTTACGCTATAAGACATGTTATAAAACCCGGATTAACTGGGTGGGCACAAGTAATGCATCCATACGCCAGCACGGTTGAAGATCAGCATAAAAAATTGATGTATGATTTATACTACATTAAAGAACGAAACATTCTATTAGATTTTAAAATTGTAATTAAAACCATTAGTACTATCCTTTTTTTTAGAGGAACTTAGTTAGTTTTCTATATTTAATTAGATATTCATATCTAATTATTAATGCTAGTAAAAAAGGAATTATTGCTAAATTAAATATTTGAATTTTTAAAATCCACACTATAAAAGTTAAAGTAATAAGTACTAATAAAATTCTGTTATAAATTAAAATCCATTTTGGAAGTTTGTTTTTTAACACGATAAATGAAACTATTAGATTAGGAGCAAAAGCCCATAAAAAATTTAAGTTTTTATAAGTAGCTGTATGTGAAGTTGCAAACCAAAGTAATAAAACAATTACTCCAATAATACCTGTACTAAAATAAAGTGCAAAATCTATAAACTTTGTTCTTCTTTTAGATTTATAATTTCTATAGGTAACAAAAACAATAAGTAAACTTAGTAATAAAAGAACATTAAAAGGAGAAAACAAACGATATGGCACCTTTATTTTTTTGCTTGAAATAACGGTTGAAGTTTTTTTAACCAATGGTGAAATTTGATTATTTTCATTTGTAATAACAGCGTTTTTAAATGTTTCAAAAATATAATCTGGTAAAAAATTATACTCTTTTTTAGTTGCTTTTTTATCAATTACAGAACCTAAAGCCAAGTCAATTCCAAATTTAGCCCATTTAAAATTATGAGTATAATCAGCAATTAAATCACGATGTGTTTTGTTACTATTTATATAATTATAACTAAATGTTACTTTGTTTTTTAAAACTTGCTGAATAATATCTTCAATTTTTGTCGCACAATTATTGTAGAAAAAATCATAGCGATAATATTTATTTTGAGGTTTGGCATTATTTTCTAAAAAAGCATACACCTTTTGAACATCAACAATTGTTAAATTCAATTCTTGTGCTTTTACCCATCTATTTTCATACTTGTATATTCTAATAAACCGATTAAAACTTGAAGTTGAAAGCTGATAAGTAAGTTTTCCTTTTGCAAAATTTAAATAAAAATTGGGAGCATTAAAGTCAAATGTTCCGTAATTATAAACTTTATCAATACTTAAGATAGGGTCGTAAATTCGAAAAGCACTATGACCAAACGCTGTGTATAATTCATCCCCAGGACCACAGGTTATAACACTTACAGTTGCTTTTGGAGATAATTTCTGTTGTGCTGTTAATTGTAAGAACACAAAAAACAGCACAAATAATAAAAGGTTTTTTTTATACATATTATCTAAAATAATCAAAATCTACTTTAATTGAAAAAACATTTGAATATAGAGCGTTACCAATACTAGCAATATTTGTGAGGGCATAATCAATCTGAATTCCCTTGTATTTAAAACCAACACCAAAATTTGGTTGCATCACGAGTTCTTTACTACCATCAAACTGCAATTCATTTTGAAAATTACCAATACCTCCACGTAAAAATACTGTTTTTAAATAAGCTACTTGAAAACCAAAAGAGGGATCTATGCTAACAACTGATGTTGAAATTATATCATTCGTTTCTGTAAAGCGAAGGTTTAAATCTAATTCTGTAAGTAAGTTAAAATCTCGGGTAATATCAAACTTTCTTGCAACACCAATTTGTGCTTTTGGCAATGTTATTTCAGTATTTGCAGGTAACTCCTGATTTTGATCAGGAATAGCATTTTTAATTTTATTAAATTCACCTTCATTAATACTCCAAGTGTTAAAAGTAGTGGTAATGTCTCGAAGCATGACTCCAAATTTCCAATTGTTTCTTTCAAATTGCAGTGCAGCATCAATTCCAAACCCCCAAGAAGTTGCAAAGTCTCCTATAATTCTACGAATAATTTTGGTGTTTATACCTATACTTAATCCTTGTAGCTGTAATTTTCGTGCGTAAGCAAAATTTAAAGCATAGTCCGCAGCTGAAAATAAACTGATACGATTGTAGTCTATGTTTCCTTCATTATCAATAAGTTCTGTAGTGTTTAAAATATCATCAACACCAAATCTAATTATTGATATCCCTAAAGAACTTCTATCATCAATAGGCATTGCAAAACCAACATAGTCATATTTAGCAATACCGGCAAAATACTCTGCATGCATTATAGCTCCCTGATAATCTTTAACTCCGGTTAAGCCTGCAGGGTTCCAATACATTGAATTCACATCATTACTTGTGGCAACAACAGATTTGCTCATTCCAAATGCAGCAGCATCAACACCTATATTCAAAAATTCATTAGAGTATTTGCGTACACTTTGACTGTTTATTAATTGGGTTATAAAAAAAACAATTAGTAATTTTTTCTTCAATGTTTTAAATATTTAAAAGCGAATGTAAAAAAACTTTATAAGTTAATGTTTAATATTAGGAAATAATATGTTCAATATAATTTGAAATACGTTTTTCACTCCACAATAAATCTTTTTTAATATAGGAAGTGTTAAATCCAACATGACCGCCATATTTAGGTATTTCAAATGTTAAATATTTATGATTCTTGGCTTCTTTAATTGGATAGCAGCTTTCAGATAAAAAAGAATCGTCTAAAGCACTAATTAATAAAGTTGGTTTATTAATGGCAGGAATAAATGGTTTACTACTGCATTTATTCCAATAATCTTTAGCATTTTTATATTGAAATAAGGGAGCTGTAACCGCATTGTCAAAATCTTCAAACGTTTTTGCGTTTAAAACAGTAGCTTTATCGATATTGTTATTAGGAAATTTTTCAAGTTTTATAACTGTTTTATTTTTCAATGTTTTTAAAAATTTTTGAATATACACTGCGTT
>Ga0256840_1002698_pt1 | contig 15354 bp, 16 predicted proteins | sample 355202metaG_FD_185969 | JGI IMG/M metagenome (GOLD analysis project Ga0256840, IMG submission 185969) | Hydrothermal vent microbial communities from Mid Atlantic Ridge, Atlantic Ocean - 355-202 | ecosystem: Environmental > Aquatic > Marine > Hydrothermal vents | place: Atlantic Ocean: Mid... | reverse complement strand
TGAAGATATTGATTTACATACCTTACTTGTTCACGAAAAACGTGATACTGACATACTTTTTGAAATAAATAAAGAAAAGGGTACCTATTTATTATTATGCCAAGATACAAAAATAGATGGTGGATATCGTTTTGCTGAACGTATTATTCGTAATATTCTTTCAAGCGATGGAAAAAATGTTTATTGTGCGGAAGTAGAAGTACGTTCAACTAAGTATCCTACTAAAGCAGTTATCTTTAAACTCATTGAAACGTTTATGAAAATTAAGGCAGAAGAGAAAACAAATGAAATTGTATATAAAAGTCTTAATTAATTAGTAGTATTTAAGGGCTAATAGGGTAGAATTCCGTCCAAATATACCTACAGTCATGTTAGGTAAAAAACATTAAGGATGATTCAGCATGAAAAGAACATACCAGCCCCATAGTACACCAAGAAAGAGAACACACGGATTTAGAACAAGAATGAAAACTAAAAATGGTAGAAAAGTTATTACTGCAAGACGTGCAAAAGGTAGAAAAAGACTAGCAGTATAAGTCTTTTTGATTGCGTTTGGGAGTTTTAGTATTAGCAAAATAAAACATTTTACTAGAATCCAAACAACAAAAGAGTTTAATGTCGTGTATAAACATGGCACAAAAACTTGTCATACCCCATATTTCGTACTTTTTTTTAAAAAAAGTTCCGAATATACGGTGGGTTTTGTAGCCTCTAAGAAAATAGGGAATGCAGTTCATCGAAATAGAGCAAAACGTTTGATGAGAGCACACTTCATTGAAAATATTGATCTTCTTTCCTCTGGCTCTTATGTTTTAGTAGCAAAACCAAGTCTTTTAAAGCAAGACTATTTAGAGACAAAAAAAACCTATCTACAAACACTCAAAAAATGCTCTGCATTAACATAAAATAGACTATACTATCGACTAATAATTTGCAGATTAAAATTTAAAGGTAATACTTTGGAACAACAAGATTTAAATAAAAGACTTCTTCTAGCCCTCGTGCTTTCATTTTTTGTATTTGTGGGATATAGTTATTTTTTTCCTGTGCAGAAACCTGTACCGACTGAAAATACTACAAAACAAAGCACATCTACACATCAAACCCCTGCGGTAACAACACCGACAGTAAATAATGCTTCCCCTGCATCTAAAAGTACTACCACAGCAACGTCAGCTCCTGTTAAACAAGCTGTACCAAGTATAGCAACGATTAAATCAGATCGTTTCATCATGAGCATTGATGCGTTTGGGCGTATCTCGCAGTTTGAACTTTTAGAAAAGAAGTATCGAATTGACGAGGGTAAAAACTTGAAAATACTAGGTGAAAATGTTGTGAAACCTTTAGAACTTAGATTTTCGGATGTGAAACTAAATGAAGAAGCATTTTTGACTCCTTATGTAAATACGGGTGAGCAGATGGTCAACGTAAGTAGTGGAACAAAAAGCATTACCTTAGAACAAAAACTTTCTTCGGTGACCATTAGTAAAACGATTACTGTGAAGCCTACAGGTGAGTATGAGGTAAAAGTCTCAACATCATCTGACACGCCGTACTTCATCACGCCAGGGCATCGTCCTATGGCAGATACTTCTATGTATATGCTAGTGCGTGGTGCGTTAATAAAAGGTAGTGATAACATCATTACCACCATTGAAGATGGTGATGCAGAGGGGTATGAAAAGTTTGAAAATGCAAAAATAGCCTCTGCATTTGACAGATATGTTGCCTCAATGTTTTTTGATTTTGAGAAAGGACTTGATGTTTCAATTTTAAAAGGAACTGAGGGTGATCCACTTATATTTGTACAAGGGTCACAAGATTTTAAACTGCATGCTTACATAGGTCCAAAAGAAGAAAGAGTTTTAGCCAGCATTCATCCAGAATTGACAGATGCTATTGAGTTTGGTTGGTTTTCATTTTTGGCTAAACCGTTTTTCAAAGTACTCCTTTGGATAAATGACTATGTAGGTAACTGGGGTTGGGCAATTATTCTCTTTACGCTTTTAGTTAAACTTGTACTTTTCCCTCTCTCATACAAAGGTATGATGTCTATGCAAAAGCTTAAAGACTTAGCACCTAAAATGAAGGAACTTAAAGAGAAGTATAAAGGTGACCCTGCAAAGATGAATGCACAGATGATGCAGATGTACAAAAAACATGGAGCAAACCCAATGGGTGGATGTTTACCTCTCTTGCTTCAAATACCTGTATTTTTTGCACTCTACCGGGTACTTTTAAATGCTGTTGAGCTAGAAGGTGCACCTTGGATTTTGTGGATAGAAAACCTTGCACAGATGGATCCTTATTTTGTACTCCCTATCTTGATGGGTGCTTCTATGTGGTTCCAGCAACGTATTACGCCATCTAACTTTACTGATCCACTTCAAGAAAAAATATTTAAGTGGTTCCCTGTGATAATGACAGTCTTCTTTATTTACTTCCCATCAGGTCTTGTATTGTACTGGTTGGTCAACAATCTCTTTACGATTGCACAGCAATACTTCATAAACCATATGTATGCTAAACATAAAGAAGCAGCTGCATTGGCACATAAAAAAACAAAGGACTAAGAGATGAAAAAGGTTGAAGCACCGACACTTGAAGCAGCATATGCAGAAGCTTCAAAAGTGTTAGAATGTTCTATTTCTGAACTTCAATGTGAAGTTGTGCAACACCCCAGCAAAGGTATTTTAGGATTTTTGAAAAAAAATGCCATTATTGTAGCTACATGCAAAAAGAGTAAGAACGTAACCACCGTTACTTCTACAAGTGATAGACTACCTTCACAAGAAGAGAGTGTCGCTTCTGAGATACTTGCAACAGTCAAACAAGAACAAACTGAAGTCAAAGAACAACAAGTAGAAAAAGTTACAGAAACAAAAGTAACTCCGAAAGATACAGTATTAGACAGCTTTTTTGATGCAGATATAAAAGAAGAAGAAAATTATGAGGAAGAAGATGTTGTCTATGATGAGTTGGCACTTCTTATAGAAACGCAACTGAAAGAGCTGTTAGAAACATTATGTTTTGACATCGATGTGGTTGAAGTGGATGTTGTAGACAACACAGCACTCATCTTTATAGATGGTGAAGATGCAGCATTACTCATAGGAAAAGAGGGCTACAGATATAATGCTCTTTCTTACATGCTATTTAACTGGTTGCATACCAAGTACGAATTGTTTATCAAGCTTGAAATTGCTGAGTTTTTAACTTCACAGCAAGAGATGATACGTAACTACATCAAACCAATCATAGAAAATGTTGAAAAACATGGGAAAGGAAAAACACGTTTCCTCGATGGTATTTTAGTACAAATAGCACTGGAACAACTACGTGAGCATTTCCCAGATAAATATGTTGCAGTGAAAACAGCACGAGAAGGTAAAAAGTTTGTTGTTATCAATGACTTTAACACACCTTCTAAAAGTAACACATAAGTACAATGCATAACTCTATTGCAGCCATCGCTACGGCACATGGTGTTGCTTCCATCTCTATCATAAGAGTGAGTGGGGAGGCTGCACTTAGCATTGCCCATAAGATTTCTCACCTAAAGACTATCACACCTAGATATGCACACCTCACCTCTCTTTACAACGCACAAGATGACCTTATAGACCATGCTATCATGATTTACTTTGCGGCTCCCCACTCTTTTACGGGAGAAGAGATAGTAGAGTTTCAGTGTCATGGGGGGATGATTGTTGCCCAAGAAATACTAGATACCATCCTTTCTTATGGTGTACGATTAGCTGAACCGGGTGAGTTTTCTAAACGGGCATTTTTAAATGGAAAGATAGATCTCACAGAAGCAGAAGCCATCTCTAAGCTCATAGAAGCAAAGTCAGTAGATGCTGCTAAGATACTTGCCAAACAAATGAAAGGTGAACTGAGAACCTTTGTCGATGAAAGTAGAGAAGCACTTTTACGTTCTCTGGCATACTCAGAAGTGATGATAGACTACGCAGAAGAAGACATACCTGATGACATTATGCAAAGTATCGTTACGCAGTTAGATGCACTTCGTCAAAACATAGAACACATTGTTGAGGCTAGTCATAGACGTAGAGGTTTGATTGAAGGATTTAAAGTCGCTATCATAGGCAAACCAAATGTGGGTAAAAGTTCTTTACTTAATGCCTTACTTTCTTACGAGAGAGCCATAGTCTCAAACATAGCAGGAACCACGAGGGATACCATAGAAGAACAAATCCGTATAGGCTCACATATCATAAGACTTGTTGACACTGCAGGCATACGTGAATCAGAAGACACCATAGAAAAGATAGGCATAGAACGTTCTCTCTCTTCGGTAGAAGATGCAGATGTCATAGTGGCACTTTTTGATGCTTCTAGGGTATATGATGAGGAAGATGAAAAGATATTTTCTCTTCTTAGTACTTTAGAAGATAAGCATGTCATCGTAGCACTCAATAAATCAGACTTATTCCGACAGTTTGAGAGTAGTCATTTGGAAATGTATGACGTGATAGAAGTTAGTGCTAAAAAAGCATTTGTAAAATTGACTCAGAGGCTAGAAATACTTTTTGACAGCATAGGTGAAGGGGATGAACTTATGCTTATTTCGGCAAGACAGATTGAAGCAGTTACTAAAGCAAAAGATTCTATAATAGAAGCAAAACAGCCATTGCTTGAGGGTGAATTAGAATTTTTTTCCTATCACCTTCAAGAAGCTGTAAAGGCTATATCGTCTATCTCAAAACCGTATGACAGTGAAGAGATACTCGACAAGATGTTTGGTGAATTTTGTTTAGGGAAATAGAATGGAATTTTTTGAGGCGATGATGAAGATTGAAAATTTTGAACTCTACTTGATACTTTTTTTACTCCTTTTCACCATTTGGTTTATAGTAAATACCATCAAGTATTATAAAGGGGAAAAGCGTAAAGTAAAACATTTGCATCGTTTTGCAAGAGAAGGAGAAGCAATGTCTCAGTATGAATTGGCAAAACGTTATGCTAAAGGAGTAGCAGTCCGTAAAAGTTTGCAAAATGCTGCTTACCTTTCTCAAAAATCTGCATTTTCTGGTAATGAAAATGCTAAAAAATTATTAAATAATATACTCAAGCATAAAAAATCTTAAATAACCCGTGTTAATTTGGTAATAATATTATATGAGTATAATGTTATAAATATAATAATTGGGAAATAAAATGTTTAAAACTATCTATCTATCACTAGGAATCTTTCTACTTGGTTTGCTTTTTTCGGGATGTGTTTCGCATGATGTACCACTAAATCCACCAATACAACGTACAAGTGAATCTAAGGTTAATGATGTTGATATCTCGGACCTTGATGAAAAGCTTACAGAGTCTGAGATGATGATTACAGAAGAGGGTAAAGATACAAAAATGGCTCGTATACCCTTTCCGACTTCAGAGTATTACTCTTTACCAAGAACGGGAAAGGGTACGATAAAGGGGACTATTTTTGTCAATGACTTGTATGAAAATAAAGTGTTTGGAGCAGGTACACGATTGTACTTAAATCCTATTACTTCTTATTCAGAACAATGGTATGAAGAGAGTTATTTAGGTGGACATAAAATGCAAAAAGCAGACGCTAGACTCTTTAACTATCTTAAATTTACTGCAGCAGATAGCAATGGAAATTTTGCATTTTATGGGGTACCTAATGGGAGTTACTATCTTATTGGTACAGTGAAGTGTGGTACACGATGTGGTTATGAGAGTGAAAAAAGTATCCGTATCGCAGCACGTGTCTCAGTACAAGGCAATCAAGTTGTCACTAAAGATTTAACTAGAGTGGCGAACTAAATTTTTTTATTGATAGGTTACTTCTTGAACAACGTTCAAAAAATACGCTTCAGTAGAGGGCTGGTATGACTTTGTCATATTAGAAAACCCTATCCTTTTGGATACGCTTCTTCTAGTTTACGGTAAAGTCCTTCAGGGCTTATGTTGTCATCGGTTTCCAATATATTTTGCATAGTGACATTGTCTTCTTGTCCATCCCATATTTTGATGTACGTCCCTTCTTTGTAGCCGTGGTCTTGTCTAAATTTGTTTAAGATATTTTTTCCAACATAGAGTTTATATAGTGCATCAAGATTAAGTCCTGACTGCACAGCTACTTCTATAAACGCTTCCATAAGCTTTTGTGTACTTTCCCCACAAAAAAGTGTTTTCATAAGGTTTTCCACAACGGCTATTTGTTCATAGTAGTTTTTAAAATTTTCTTTTATTTCTTGGTTAAAAGTAGAGAAATTTGGAAGGTCATTGATATTTCTTGCAAGTGTGTCTATGCTTCCAAGATGGTTTCTTTTATAATCTTCAAGTCCTTGTGACATGATGAAGTGCCAAATGTCAACAGCTTCTATCTTGATGTTATCGTAATCAGGTTTAGCATCTATGTTTTTCCAGTGTTTCCATGGGTAAGACTCTATGAGTTCTGCACATTCAAGGTAGGTACATCGCTTCCAGTCTATGACTTTTCCGTTCTTAGTCATGCCATCTTCCCAGCCTAGACCATTGGTAGCATCATTAAGTTGTTGTTGTAGCTCAAGCATTTGTAAAATCTTATCCATAAAAAGCCTTCAGTTATTTAGTCCCAATATTCTACCTTTTCATGGCTTATTTAGTACTTTTTTAGTAAAATACACCTCTTAATAAACGCCCCAAAGGACACAATTTATGTCACAAGTAAATCAACCTATAGAAGATTTAGATGAAGTTTTAAAAAATCATAAACTTTCCAAAGATGAGTATCAAGACATCTTACGTATCTTGGATGGTCGTCATCCAAATTTAGTAGAGATAGGTATTTTCTCTGCGATGTGGTCTGAACACTGTTCTTACAAGTCAAGTACAAAGTACCTTAGAGGTTTTCCTACGACGGCACCATGGGTTATACAAGGGCCTGGGGAAAATGCTGGTGTTATTGACATCGGTGATGGTATGGCAGCTGTGTTTAAGATGGAGTCACATAACCACCCTTCATTTATAGAGCCTTTTCAAGGGGCTGCTACGGGTGTAGGTGGTATACTTCGGGACATCTTTACTATGGGTGCTAGACCTGTGGCAAACTTGAATGCTTTGCGTTTTGGTACGGTTAAGGGTGACTCTGAGACTGCGAAATATCAAAGACACTTAGTACGCGGTGTGGTAGATGGTATTGGATCTTATGGTAACTGTATGGGTGTACCTACCATCGGTGGTGAAGTAAGTTTTGATGAATCTTACAATGGAAACATCTTAGTCAATGCCTTTTCACTAGGACTTGTTAAATCAGATGAAATCTTCTTAGGCGTTGCTTCTGGTATAGGTAACCCAGTTATGTATGTTGGTTCTAAGACAGGACGTGATGGTTTGGGTGGAGCTGTGATGAGTTCTGACTCCTTTACGGAAGAGTCAAAATCACTTCGTCCTACGGTACAAGTGGGTGACCCTTTTACAGAGAAATTGCTGCTTGAAGCATGTTTAGAACTCTTTAAAACTGACCTCATAGTAGGCATACAAGACATGGGAGCAGCAGGACTTACCTCTTCAGCCTTTGAAATGGCAGGGAAAACAGGAGCAGGACTCATCATGCACCTAGACAAAGTACCCGCCCGTGAAGAGGGTATGACACCCTATGACTTTATGCTATCAGAGTCTCAAGAACGTATGCTTATCTGTGCAAAACAAGGAAGTGAGCAAGCTATCATCGACATTTTTGAAAAATGGGGACTAGATGTTGCCGTTATCGGTGAAGTAACAGACACAGCACGTATGGAGCTTATGTGGCACGGTGAAAAATGTGCCGATATGCCCATAGCACCAGTGAGTGAAGAAGCACCTGTACTTGACAGACCTATAGCACGTCCAAAGTATTTGGATGTTGTCAATGCAAAAACAGTAGACAGTTTTGATGCCGTAGCAGACCAAGAAGCTTATGAAGCATTGCTTTCACACATTGAAGTCTCAGACAAAGCATGGGTATATAACCAATACGACTCCATGGTGCAAACCAACACAACAAAACATCCTGGAAGTCTAGATGCATCTTGTATACGTATCAAAGAAAATGGTAAAGCCCTATCTATGTCATCAGACTGTAACCCAAGGTTTTGCTACATAGACCCACGAAAAGGTGCAGCTTTAGCTGTAGTTGAGTCTGGGCGTAACGTTGCGATGTCTGGAGCTAGACCACTCTCTATTACGGACTGTCTAAACTTTGGTAACCCAGAAAATCCTGAAGTGATGTGGCAGTTTGCCCAGTCATGCGAAGGCATAAAAGAGGCATGTTTAGCCCTTAATACCCCTGTAGTTTCAGGTAATGTATCGTTATATAACGAAACAAATGGTGTTTCTGTATTTCCCACACCTGCTATTGCGATGGTAGGACTGAATGATGATGAGACAAAAGTATTGCCTTCTAGCTTTCAAGAGGAAGGTTCTCAGATACTTCTGGTAGGTGAAACAACAGGTGAATTTGGTGGGTCATTATACATCAAAGCACTTCATGGAGAAACAGCAGGAAGCTTAGCCGAGATTGACTATAAAAAAGAGCTTGCTCTTTGGGAGCTAGTCATAGAAGCCAACAAAAAAGGTTTCTTGAAGTCTGCTAAAGATGTCAATGTAGGTGGAATAGCCATAGCACTTTCTAAGATGGCAGCAGTCTCAGGTATGGGTGTTTCAGCCTATGTAAATTTAAAGGCAAGTAGAGACATCTTTGATGAGTCACAAAGTAGAGCCTTACTAGAAGTTGATAACAAACATATGGTAACTATGGTAGCTATGGCAAAAGAGTTAGACTTAGAGATAGCAGTTATCGGAGCAGTAGGTGGAAATGATGTAAAAATCAATGATTTTGCACTACCATTAGAGAAAGTTAAAGATATTTATTTCAATACCTTTGCTAGAACTATAGAACAAGATATATAAGTATAAGGGTAAAAATGAGAGCATTAATAAGCGTGAGTGACAAAGCAGGAATCGTAGCATTTGCACAAGGGTTAGAGCGTCAAGGTTGGGAGATTATCTCCACAGGTGGTACATACAAGAAGTTAAATGAATCGGGTGTAAACGTCATCGAGATAGATGAAGTGACCAAGTTTCCAGAGTGTTTTGAGGGGCGTGTAAAAACTCTGAACCCTTACGTGCATGGAGGCATACTTCACAAACGTGGAGACGCAGCACATGTAGCACAAGCCAAAGAGCTTGGTGTTGAGGGGATAGATCTTGTATGTGTAAACCTTTACCCTTTTAAAGAGACGATAGAAAGAACAGAAGATTTTGATGAGATTATCGAAAATATTGACATCGGTGGACCAACGATGGTTCGAAGTGCAGCCAAAAACTTCAACGATGTACTCATCGTTACAGATGCGAATGACTATGACTCTGTACTCTCTGCACTTGAAAGCAAAGAAGACAGCCTAGAGTTCAGACGTGGACTCATGATAAAAGCTTTTGAACATACAGCTGCTTATGACACCATGATAGCCAACTACATGAATGGTAGATTTAACGATGGCTTTGGTGAGTATCAGTTCATCACAGGGAAGAAATCTTTCCAAACACGATATGGAGAAAACCCACATCAAAAAGGTGCATTGTATGAGTTTGACTCTCATTTCTCAGACAATTTTAAACAGGTAAAAGGTGAGGCATCGTTTAACAACATCAACGATGTTAATGGTGCATTAAAGATAGCATCTAGCTTTGGGGATGACAATGCAGTCTGTATTGTCAAACATGGTAACCCTTGCGGTTTTGCCTTACGTGACACCTTACTGGACTCATACACAGAAGCACTCAAATGTGACCCTGTGTCTGCCTTTGGTGGTGTGGTCGCAGTCAATGGTATAGTCGATGCTCCACTGGCTGAAAAAATGAATGAAATCTTTTTAGAGGTCGTCATGGCTGCTGACTTTACACCTGAAGCCTTAGAGGTATTTAGCAAGAAAAAACGTCTTAAACTTTTCTCTCAGGGTAGTACTAAACTAGTCATGGCTAAAGACTCACATGACTTCAAGCATGTAGATGGTGGATTTGTTTACCAAAATGCTGACTGCATCTGTGACAACGAAGTACACAACGCTAAAAAACAGTCTACACTCACAGCTTCAGAGCAAGAGATGAAAGACCTAGAGATAGCATGGAAAGTAGCAGGGCTTACTAAGTCTAATTGTGTAGTCTACGTTAAAGACTCGGCTATGGTAGCTGTAGGTATGGGTATGACTTCACGTGTGGACGCTGCACAATGTGCCTTGAAAAAAGCAAAAGAGATGGGTCTAGATGTGTCTGGTGCAGCCATGGCATCTGAAGCCTTCTTCCCCTTCCGTGACAGCATAGATGCCGCAGCTGCTGCTGGTGTCAAAGCCATCATCGAACCTGGTGGAAGCATAAGAGATGACGAAGTCATCGAAGCTGCCAACGAGAATGGTATCTCGCTTTACTTTACTACGGTTAGACACTTTTTACATTAAAATATGAACTGTAGGGTGTAGTACGATTCAGCATTTAGTGCTTCACTTGCACTGCATTTTAATGCTTATCCCCGACTATACCGCCAAGAGGGCATCAACATACCATCCACATTAGCATTACATATAATCACCATAAATTTATATTCCACGAAACCAAACATCATACATTAATTTGTGTTTTGTCATGTCGGTGTAGTCAGGGGGACTACACCCTACGGGAGAATTTGTTTTTGATTAACCTTTATGCTTAAACTGATACATCATAATAGAAGCCGCAATCCCCACGTTAAAACTTTTTACCCCTTCCATCATTTCTATCGTCACTACTTCATCGCATAGGGAGAGTATCTCTTTTGAGAGTCCGTGTCCTTCGTGTCCCATGAGTAGTACCCATTTGTCGGTGACTTTTACAGAGGCGAGAGGTGTGGAGTCTTTTGTGACTTCTGCTGCGTAGATGCGGTAGCCATTAACTTTAAGCGTCTTTATGGTTTCTTTCATGTTGCTGTAAACATGTGTTTTTAGCATGGCTATGTGTCCCATGCTTACACGTAATGCTCGGCGTGAGTAGGGGTGTGGTCCATACGAAGGTACTAGATAGGAGTCTATACCAATGGCTGCAGCAGAGCGTGCGATAGCACCGATGTTTTGGGTAGAGCTTATCTCGTCTAGCATGAGGATGTTAGCTCCTAAGTCATCTAGGGGTGTTTCTTTTGGGCGTATGCCATGCATCATGACGTTGTGGTGTATTTTGTGTCCTACGAGGTTTTGCATCTGTTCTTTACTTGCAACATAAAAGGTAGCATTGAGCAGACTTTTTAGTAGAAGAGCATGAGTATCATAATACTCTTGTGTGGCTAAGATGCTACAGACTTCTATGCCTTCTTCTATGAGTAGGTTGACGACTTTAGGACTGTCAGCCACAAATGAGCCATCAGCTTTGAATGCATGCTCTCTAAATTGGTGGTAAATCTGTAGCTGGGGTTCGTCTATATTGTTAATATGTATATAATTCATAGGGTATTGTACTTAAATTATTTGATGCGTAGAAGAAGTAATATTCCGTTTATGTATATTAGATATAATTCTATATATTATAAGTTAAGGAACAAAAATGAAGAAAATATTATTGGGATTATTGTTTACGGCTACGATGCTTATGGCAGAGTTGACACATACATGGGCAACACCAGACTTTGCAAATAAAAACATCAAAATTATAGACATAAGAACACCCGCTGAGTGGAAAGAAACAGGTATAGTGAAAGATTCATATACCATTATGTTTTTTGATGAGAAGGGTAACTTTAACGTAGAAAACTTTTTAAAACAACTGAATATGGCTGTAAAGAAAGATGAACAGTTTGCACTCATTTGTAGAGTGGGATCACGTACAGGTATGGTATCTGAGTTTTTATCTGAAAAACTAGGTTATAACGTCATAAACCTTAAAGGTGGTATCATGAAAATGATACATGAAGGGTATAAAACAGTACCTTACAAACAATAATTATTTGAGAGAACTTAAAAAATGTCAAACTTGATTGACATTGACTCAACTTTTTTGATATAATCCACCTAGATTTAAAAGATAAAATTACGATTTAGGATAGAAATATGTCAAAAAGTTTATACGAAACACTCGGTGTGAGCGAAAATGCCTCTGCTGATGAAATCAAAAAAGCTTATAGAAAACTTGCTAGAAAGTATCATCCAGATATCAATAAAGATGAATCTGCTGTTGATAAGTTCAAAGAGATAAATGCTGCGTATGAAGTACTCTCAGATGAACAGAAAAAAGCACAGTATGATCAATATGGTGACCAGATGTTTGGTGGACAAAACTTCCATGACTTCGCGTCATCACAAGGTGGTGGTGTAGACCTCGATGAGATACTACGTCAAATGTTTGGTGGCGGAGGTGCTGGAGGCTTCGGTGGAGCTCAGGGTGGCTTTGGAGGCTTCGGTGGAGGTTTTGGTGGTCCAGACCTCGACATGCATGCACGTATAACCATACCATTTATGGTATCTGTTACGGGAGGAAAACACCATGTGACTGCCAATGGTCAAAGTTTTGACATCAAGATACCTGCAGGTATAAAATCTGGTGAGACCATGCGTGTACGTGGAAAAGGTAAGCAGTATCAAGGTCAAGCAGGTGACTTACTCATACAGGTTGAAGTGGCAAGTTCAGACGAGTATGAAAGAAAAGGTGACAACCTTTACAAAACCTTTGACGTCCCGCTTAAAGAAGCTTTGTTTGGCGGTAAAATAGCCATACAAACACCAGAAAAAGAGGTTTCACTCAAAGTCCCTAAAAACACAAAAAATGGACAAAAGTTTAGACTCAAAGGTAAAGGTGTTCCTGACAGAAAAACTGCGATGAAAGGTGACTTATATTTGGTTGCTAACGTGGTTTTACCAGATGTAGACACACTTGACGAAACGTTAAAAAAAGAGTTACAAAAAAAACTATAATTGTATGTTAAAAGGAGTTAATCATGCATGGCTATGATGAACCAGTCTATCTTATCTCAGTGGTAGCTACGATGTTAGACATTCACCCTCAAACACTCAGACAGTACGAACGTGAAGGTTTAGTTGAGCCTTCTCGTACACAAGGGCGTATGCGACTTTATTCGCAGCGTGACATAGAGCGTATGAAGCTTATCTTGCGTTTGACACGTCAAATGGGTGTAAACCTAGCAGGTGTAGATATCGTACTTCAGCTCAAAGAGCAGATAGATGAAATGCAAGATGAGATAAATCAACTAAGAGAAGAGCTATCAAAAGTAAACCGTAATGGTTCGGTACATACTTCTAAGGCATTGGTAACAAAAAGTTCATACGATATTATCATTTTTGAAGATTAATTTTTCACATGTTGGGCTATAAGGTGTATCGCCATACCGTATGAGGTTGAGTTGTTATAGCGAGTGAGTACTCTGAAGTTTTTAGCACCTAGCCAAAGATCATCATGCGTGAGATTTCTGTTTTTAAGTAAGTAGGCGTTTGACTCGTTAAATGTACCTTGAGGTTTGATGCCATGCTTTTTGATGGTTTTTAAACTATGTGTTCGTCTGTGTGAGGTTTTCAGTCCTTTATATCTTTTGCCTTTAAAAGAGGCTTTAACAGCTACTAGTCTACCTTTCTTCCACCCATTTTTATGCATAAACTTAGCGATGCTTCCTATACAGTCTTCAACATCCCAAGGGTCTGTTATACCATCACCATTGAAGTCTGATTTATGTTTGCGTGCCATAGAAGGTACTTGCTGCACACAACCCATCGCACCAGCAAAAGAACCTTGTAATTTTGTAATGTCATAACCTTTTTCACGTACAAGTAAAAAAAGATGTTTCAACTCAGCTTTAAAAAACTTTTTCATACGGTTTTTATGAAAGGCTAGGGTAGCAAGGGCATCTAAGACGGAGTAGTCACCTGTATATTCACCAAATTTACTCTCTACACCCATAAAGCCTACGATGTAATCCATGTCTACTTTGTATGTTTTTTCTGCACGCTTAAGTGTTTTCTTGTAAGACTTTTTAAATGTAACGGCTTTATCCAAACTCTCTTTGTTAAGGACATGGGCTTTGTAGCGTTCCCAAGTACCATTGGTAGTGCCTACTTTGTACTTGCCTGTGTAGCGAGCTAGCGTATCTCTGTCAAGTTTAGCACTTTTGAGTACAGAGGTTATGTATTCGCGTTTGAAATGGTATTTTTTCACCATCATGTCTATGAAGTTCCTTACCTCTTTTTTAGCCAAAAAGTCATACTCTATGGGAGGTCTGTCATCATTGGCAAGTATATAAATGGGAATGAGTAGTAAAAGTAGAAGTTGTTTTAATGGTTTTTTGATAATTTTCAACAGTTGTCCTTTAGTATCAGTAGAGCATCTCTATAAATTGGTTCATCTATAAAGCCATATTTCTCATCCATAAAGCCATGATTGTTTTGTGTTGATTCTTCTTCAAAACGTTTTTTGATATGTTTGGCACGTTTGAGTGCTTCATTATCTACCCCAAATACCTCATTTACAATGGCAACTTGTTTAGGCCCCATACAGGCTTTAGAGCTAAAGCCCATCATCTTTTCTCGTTCACACCACTTTCTAAAGGTCTGAGTATCGTTATACTCTTGAAACATAAAGCTGATGGGGTGTATACCCGCTGTTTTTGCATCTACCAAAAACTTGGAAAGTATATAGTCGATGGTAGGATTGCCATCTGTTACGATGGATTGTGGTAGACCAAGAGAGGTGAGTAAGTCAAGTATGCCCAAATTTGCAGTGCTAAGACGTGGGTCTATGCGTAGGGAGCTTATATTTTCAAAGGCCTCTTTGGTTTCTAGTGAGATGTGTAATTCTTTATCTTTACTGAGAAGTGCGAGTGCTTGAGCTACTTCTATTTGTGTTTTTACTTTAGCCACACGTACTGCATCAAAGGCAAAATCATTTAAAAAAGCTATCTCTTCTGCACCACCAGCATCAAGTGGATTGACACGCACGATGATGAAACTCTTGGAATGTTCCATATGAGAGAGAAAGAGAGCGATGTTATGTAGTGCCTCTTTTTTTCGGCTTGGTGCGATGGCATCTTCAAGGTTAAGGGTTATCATGTCTGCGTGATGTTCATCCATACGGTTTAGGTGTGTGAGATTGAGAGGGTTTAGCATCATGTTACTTCGTTTACGGGAGTGAGTACAAGGGATTTTCTTTTTGTTTCCATGGGTCTGTGGTAGGGTATCAAAGTTTTCAAATATCATAGGCAAATCATAACGTAATCATTTATAAAGTAACGGTATAATGCTTATAAAAAATTGAGGATTTTGTTTATGCGTTTTTTCTTTCTATCGATACTAATTACTTTTTTTGCCATGGCAAACATGGAGC
>Ga0256840_1002697_pt1 | contig 15360 bp, 15 predicted proteins | sample 355202metaG_FD_185969 | JGI IMG/M metagenome (GOLD analysis project Ga0256840, IMG submission 185969) | Hydrothermal vent microbial communities from Mid Atlantic Ridge, Atlantic Ocean - 355-202 | ecosystem: Environmental > Aquatic > Marine > Hydrothermal vents | place: Atlantic Ocean: Mid... | reverse complement strand
TCATCATTTTCAAACTCCTCTAAGGCTTCTTGATATTTTGCCTCCTCTTTTGCCTTAAGCTCTTCTTGACTCATCATCTTTTCTGCAATCATATTTCCAAAAAAAGTTCTATTTTCTAACTTGTAGAGATAGCTATAAAGTCCAAAACCTATAAGAAAAATCGTCACTATGAAAATACTCTTTTGTATCTTATTGAAAGTCTGTATCTTCTCTTTTTTTCGTATTTCACAGACACCACCTGGACAGTGACTCGCTTTTTGTGGCATTAAGAGATTGTAAATCTTACATCCCAAGCAGATAGAAAAAGCTGACTCCATAATCAGTAAAACAAGACAGACAACGCAGATAAAGACTTTCATAGGGTTTGGTTGCCAGTTTATTACAAGATAGTAGAACATAGGCAAAGCGAGGAGCAACCCTATCCCCCAAGCAAACCTTTTTTGTGCAGCACCAACATACTCTGGAGTTTGGTTTTGTACAAAAAACCGTCCTAAAATCATACTTGGCGAATAGCTAGGGTTAATCACACGAATAAGAAAGTCTAAGGTAAAAAAGGCGATGAAAAAACGCGTAACAGTTGTATGACCTAGCATTACTGCATTATTAAGACTCAAAATTCCAAAAGTAAATAAAATTCCTGCGGCAGCGCGTGCTTCACGCTCGTTGACAACTCTCACATCATAACCATCAACTTTTTCACCATAAGTAAATAATTCTTTTATATTCATATTGCAATATCCCTTTTGAGCCAAATTTTTTGCTAGATTATAGCATAAGTCTAAATGAGCTATCTTTTATGATGAAGTGCAATCAAAGAAGAGAGCTCAGACAGATATGTTGTGGCTCTTTTTTTGCAGATTTTTTTAGCTGGGATAAAATTAAATTTATCTCTTGTTTATATTGAGATTTATTAGCACTATTTACAAATAAAACAGCAGCACTGACACTCAAAAGTGCAAAATGCTTCTCTTTTGCTTCTCTGTCTTTGGAGATGATGTAACCTCTGTTTCTGTCTTCTACACTGTAAAGTTCTCTTGCATTATTTTCAAAGCGTGTTATAATATTTTTTAGTTCAACTGTATAATTTGTCTCTTTTTTGTCTGGTCTTACTGCTACAAAAAAATCATCCCCACCGATGTGACCTTTAAAGTATTTTGAAGAGAGATTTTTATTGATGATATCAGCAAAGAGTTGTATAGCTCTATCTCCTAATCTAAAACCATAGACATCATTGAAGGCTTTAAAATTATCAAGATCAAAATAACAGAGAATATAAGCAGTTTTATCGCTCTCTTGTACTTTTGAAAGATACTTTTCTACTACTCTGTTGCCAGGAAGCTTTGTTAGTGGATTTTGGTCTCTTGCGATAATAATATTCTCTTCATTCATAATACTAATAATATTATTGGCTGAGAGAAAACCGTAATATTTCGCATTTTTTGTAACGATAATGCCTTGTGCATTTGTATTGCTTGAGAAGAGCTCAATAATTGTCTCTATATCGCTGTTGATATCTATAGACGGACAAGAGCGTACAAAAGACTTAAGACGAGATTTCATATCTGTTTCATTTGAAAGTATGGATATTCCATAGGGTGAGTAGAGATACTCTTTGATATCAGTTTCAAAAAAGAGCCCTATAGGCTCTTTGGCATCATTAACTACTGGAACAATCGCATTTTCTCGATATTTTTTAAAATATGCTAGTATCTCTCTCATAGAGTTATTTTTTTTGATAGGGTCAATTTTACTTATATATTTTTTGATATTGCCTGTGTCTTTATCTCTTCTGGAGTGTTTCATGATTTTTACAATATCAGAGTAGTTTTGAAGTATCTCATGCGTTATCAATGTTGGTTTTTGTACAAAATAACCTTGCACAAAATGGCATCCAATATCCTTACATGTAAGATACTCCTCTTTTGTTTCAATCCCTTCGGCAACAACCTGTATCCCCAATTGAATGGCTAAATGAGTGATACTTTTTACCATCAATCTTTTTTTCATATCTTTTTGAATATCTTGCAAGAAGTATCTGTCAATTTTAATAACTTCAGGCGTAGCGTCAAAAAGAAGTTTATATCCAGCATAGCCTGTGCCAAAATCATCAATAGCTACAAGATAGTTCTCATTTTGATAATGTTGCAAAACCTTATCCATGCCACTGTGCTTTTCGAGCTCATGTCTTTCTGAGATTTCAAAACAGAGATTTTCTTTTTTTATATTAAATTCATTTAAAATTTCTAAAGTATTTCCAGTTGAAAAATTCTTTGTATTGAAGAGCCTATTGTCTAGGTTGTAAAAAAGTTTCATCTGTTCATACTCTTGTATCGTAGTAAACTTTTTAAAAACTTTTCTGCGTAATTCTAAATCGAAACAGTATAAAATATCCTCTTCATAAACAGCATCAAAAACATCAAAAATTGATTTGTAGCCTATGGCTAAATGTTCTCTTAAGAGAGCTTCTACAGCATATATACGCCCAGTATTAATGTTTATAATTGGCTGAAAAGCTATATCAAGTTTATCTATTTTTTTCTTCCAAGCAGGTGTTAAGCAAGAGTGTTTTTTCATAATTTGTTTCCCTTTTAAATCGCATAACCCCGCAAGGGGCTTTCTTACTCTTTGTAGCTTTTTATACAGTGCTCGTTTGTTGGGAGTTTTGTGATACCTTCACCTTTCTTGTTGAGACTTTTTACATACTCCACAAAGCTCTCTGCATAATCAAGATAGGTATCTATTGCTTTAGCACCACTCTCTTGAGCCGTCTTAAATGTCGTATAGCCATCTCGACCTTCAGCAATATAATTGTTTGTAACTATGACATATGTTTTTGCCATATCTATATTGGAAAATTGTTTTGTTTTTCTATTCATCATCTCAAGATTGCTTATTCTACTATTTGCAGGTTTTGAGACATCTATATCGTATTTTAAACCGTAAGCGTAAGGGAAAGATCCGCTAGAGCCGCCATTGTCTTTATAGTTGATGATAGCATCTTCTAAAACCTGTTTAATTTGAGCACCTGTCATATCAATCTCAAAGAGAGTATTTGAAAATGGTAATAATGTATAAGCATCACCATAGCTAATATTTCCAGCAGGAATACTTACTCTCACACCACCAGCATTTTGAATACAAGCATCAGCTCTTAAGCTTGCTTCATAAAAAGCTTTTGAGACAAGAGGAGCTATATCACTCCCTAAAGGCATAGAAGCACCATCAACACCGCCATAGGTGTGTGTCGGAATACGGATATGATTAAGAGAGTCTGTTGCCACACCAATAGGGTCATTCTTTTTGGCATCTACTTGTGCTTTATAGTCTGATAGCTTTTCTTGAAGCTTACTATCTTTGGCAACTATACTAAGATTGTCATGAGCATCTATGATATTAACTATCTCATTTCTTTTTGCGCCACTGAGCGTTACTTTTTCTCCAGAGGCATCTTTTTGTTTAAAGGTGTCTCCTATAAGTAGATGCGGTGTACCCACACATTTTGTCAGTTTTCCATCTTTACTAAAGCTAACATCCACTTCACCAAGTACCAATGAGTGTGCCCATGCTTGAGCGATACACATAGGCTCACCACTTTTTGAAGTGACAGCTTTTGGATATACAGGAACTTGAGAAGTCAAAGAGAGTGCAGAAAAATCACCCATAAGTGCATGCGAATCCCCATCTATAATAACATCAATTCCACTGACTTGCGAAGCTAAATCAAGGTCATTTTTGTATCCATAGTGGCTAAGAAGCACTATCTTGTTTACCCCTTTTGCTTTGAGTTCATCTGCATATTTTTGTACCGTTGTGACCTCATCTAAAAACTCTATAGCATCGCTAGGTCTTGAGGAGACTTCTGTTTTTTGAGCTATTTCAAGCCCGATAATACCAAGTTTTGCCCCATCTATCTCCTTAATGATATAAGGAGTCCAAGCACCATCGAGAATGCTTCCTTTTTTTGCGACAACATTGCCAGAGACGATAGGAAAATTTGCCTTATCTATAAACTTTTTAAGTGTTTCATCACCACCATCAAACTCATGATTTCCAAGCGTAAAAGCATCAAGCTGAAGACTATTCATCAGATCTACACTTGCTTGACCTTGAAAAAGAGTATGATAAAGCGTACCGCTAAAAGCGTCTCCTGCACCCATAAAGAGCACATTTTTTTTGCTAGCTTTGATCTCATTGGCTTTTTGTGCTATTCTAGGAAACCCACCTATTTGTGTATATACTTTTCCTATATTACCACCATAATTTAACTTTTTAACACTCTCATCTAAGTGTCCATGATGGTCATTAAAATGTAAAATTGTACTTTCCAATGCAACCGAATCCATCTTTACAGAAGGGTTGCTATCCTCCCCGCATCCAGAAAAAAATAGTGCTGCACTAAAAAGCACTCCTGCGCTCACTATGCTTAACCTCATATATCAACCTTTAAAAAAATTGCTGCATTGTATAAGAAGTGTGTTACATTTTGCACACAGATAAGCTACAATAAAGTTACATAAATAAATACGAGATGATGAACAAGTGTCCAACCATAATAAATGTCATATTGAAATATGACATTTATTATGGTTGGACACTTATCAATGTAAACCTTTATGAAATCGCTGATAAGACAATCTCTTTTGCTTCTTCTTGAATTTGTCTCAAATGTTCTAGCGAAATAAAGCTCTCTGCATAGATTTTATAGATATCCTCTGTGCCTGATGGGCGTGCGGCAAACCAGCCATTTTTAGAGCTTACTTTCAGTCCGCCTATCTTAGCACCATTGCCACTCGCTTTTGTAAAAACACCTTCTATAGCTTCACCTGCTAAGGTTTTCGAGGTGATATTTTCAGGAGATAGATTTTTCAAGATAGATTTTTGCTCTGGTGAGGCTGGGGCATCTATGCGCTCATAATACGCCTTGCCAAACTCTGCCTCAAACTCTTGATAAATCTGCCCTGGGTCTTTTTTCAATTTTGCGGTAATCTCAGCTGCAAGGAGATTTAAAATTACTCCATCTTTGTCCGTTGACCAGACTGAGCCATCTTTACGCAAAAATGAAGCCCCCGCACTCTCTTCACCACCAAAACCAAGCGCACCCTTATAAAGTCCATCTACAAACCATTTAAAACCTACGGGAACTTCTATAACTTTTCTTCCAGTAGATTCAGCAACACGATCAATCATCGAACTTGATACTAAGGTTTTTCCAATACCTAGTTCGCTGCTCCACATTTTTCTATGTGAATAGAGATACCAGATAGCTACTGAGAGGTAATGATTTGGGTTCATCAGTCCAACGCTAGGGGTTACAATCCCGTGACGATCAAAATCGGGGTCATTTCCAAAGGCGATATCGTACTTATCTTTTAGACCAATCAGTGAAGCCATTGCAAAAGAAGAAGAGCAGTCCATACGAATTTTTCCATCTTTATCACATGTCATAAAAGAAAATGTTGGATCAGCATATTCGTTGACAATATCCATATCAAGTTTATAAATCTCTTTTATTTTTTGATAGACTGCGATACCTGAGCCACCCATAGGATCGACTCCTATTTTCAGTCCTGAGGTCTGGATAGCTTCCATATCTACAACTTCTTTCAGAGCAAGCACATAAGGAGTGATAAAATCATACTCTTGGACTAAATCACTCTGCAAGGCTTTGGCAACTGAAACCTTTTTCACTTCACTCAAGTTGTTTTTTAAAAGCTCGTTAGCACGCTTTTGAATGAAGTCAGTAACATCCGTATCGGCAGGTCCACCATTTGGGGGATTATACTTAAAACCTCCATCACTTGGTGGATTATGAGAAGGCGTGATAACCACTCCATCACATAATTTATTTGCTGTTTTATTTGCTTCTAAGATACTAAAAGAGATCACAGGCGTTGGAGTATATTCACCATCTTTAGCAATCTTACATGTAACGCCATTGGCTACACAGACTTGCAGTGTGCTTAATTGCGCTGGGGTCGAGAGGGCATGGGTATCTTTGCCTATAAAAAGCGTACCTGTAATACCTGCTGATAGGCGATACTCACACATTGCTTGGGTAATTGCAAAAATATGGTTTTCATTAAAACTACTTTTTGTAGCACAACCACGGTGTCCTGAAGTACCAAAAGCAACTTGTTGTGTGCTCTCAGAGACATCAGGTTTTTGCGTATAATACGAAGCAATTAACTGTGGAATATTTTCTAAAATACTTTTTGGGGCGATTTTTCCTGCGTAAGGGTGAGACATGCTTTTTCCTCTATGTGTTTGGATTACAAATTGTAACATTTATATCAAATCTTAAACATTAAGTCTGTACAATAATTGTTCAATTAAATGTCTCAAGATTAATCAAAAGGGAGTAAGAAATGAAATTTATATTATTACTATTAAGCATTATTTCACTCTTACATGTAACACCAAACTATGCAAAAGAAAATGTAAGCCTAAAAGACTCTCCTCTTGCAAATATTATAAAAGTTGAAGGAAGAGTAAAGTTTTTATTACATTGGCAGATAAATCTAAGATAATTTTAGATGAAAATTCCCAACTGAGCCTTATCAACTCTACTAAGCTAAAACAAACTTCAGGTGAAATTTACTATAAAATCAAAAAACGCCACAAGGCAAGAGGTTTAAAGATAGAGACACCTTTTTCTATCATAGGCATAAAAGGGACGGAGTTTATTGTAAACTCTAGTGGAGATGGGGAGATTGCGCTTAATGAAGGCTTACTTGGGATAGAAGCCCTCCGTGCAAGCTATGAGCTTCATAGAGAAAAAGTTTTAAGTGAGTTTGAAGAGTATGTTCGCAAACAAAATGAAGCTTATGAAAACTATCTCAAACAGAGTCAAGATGATATTGTTACTTATGTTAAAGAGCTCAAGCTAAAACCAACAAAAATACTCAATTTCAAACATTCAGATAATTGTAAAAACGACTGTGATACAAAGAGGCGCTGCTTAAATTTAAAGAGTTTCAAAAAGAGGATGTCGTATGCGAATATTTCATTAAAAAGCTATCTTAATGAATTTTTCATATGACTTGGAATATACTTAAGCCATAAGGAGTAATACTATGCGAACAAAATATTTAATTTTCTTGGTTTTTTCATTTTTACTTCATGCTGAAAGTTTTGAAGAGTTCAAAAAACAGCATAACACTACCATACAAAAAGAGCAAGACTCTTTTAAAATATATAAAAAAAATCTTAATGCAGAGTTTAATGCGTATGTCAAAGAGATTAACGAAGCTTATATTCAATACAAAAAAGAGCTCAATACCTACTGGAAAAATCCAAAACTTTCATCACAAAAAGATTGGGTCAAATATACAAAAGATAAAAAAACACGCACAACTGTAGGATTTGATACAAATACCATTGTTTTAGAAACAATAGCAACTTCTCCAAAAGAGGCAGAGCTACAACTGAAAAAAGCACTTGCAAGAGTTGCGGTTGACGATATGAAGAGTGCCATAAAAAGTGATGAACTCCAACAAAAAATAGCCAAAATAGAAAAGAAGAATAAAAAATTAACCATTGATGCACCACTTAAAAATGAGCTTATTCTTACTCCAATTCTCTTTAAAAAACCACCAACAAAAAAGAAAATTATCCAGTATGTTAATAAAAAAGTAAAACCAAAAAAAATTACAGTAAAAAAATCTAAAATTCATAATGCAAAAATCTATTCACTTACAGTAAGGTTGCCTTCTGACACTATGATTAAACGCTCAAAAACCTATGAGAAAAATGTACGTCGTAATGCAAAAAGATTTGATTTACCCGTCGCCTTAGTTTTTGCAATTATGCACACGGAAAGCTCTTTTAATCCTTTTGCTAAATCACATATCCCAGCTTATGGACTTATGCAGATAGTACCACGCTCAGCGGGTATAGATAGCTATGTATTTTTACATAAAAAGAGAAAAATTCCTACTGCAAATTACCTTTACAATAGTGCTAACAATATAGAAATGGGAAGCGCTTACTTACATATACTCTATTATCGCTACCTCAAATCAGTGAAAGACCCAACGAGTAGGCTTTATTGCACTATTGCTGGATACAACACAGGAGCTGGCAATATTGCCTACGCTTTTATTGGTAACAATAATATAAAAAAAGCCTCTAAAAAAATCAATAAAATGTCCTCGCAAGAAGTTTATAATCATCTTTTACATCATTTAAAATACGAAGAAGCAAGAAACTACCTAAAGCGTGTAAGTAAAAGAATTAATTCGTATAAACAGGTCTATAAAACAAATGATTTTATTTTTTTCACTGCAAATAAAAGCTAAAAAAGGAGGATGCTATGCTAACTGTTATTACACTAGCCTTACTAAAAACATTGGCTTCATTTTTATTTGAGCAGAGTTTATATATGACGCTTGAATATGATATAGAGGATGCACCTTATTGGTATTATCAAGAGGGAAGTGACGAGATGTGTAGTTTTACCTACAAAGAAGGTGGCTTAGAGAGCGTAGAAATTGCCAAAGAAAATGCCAATACCCTGATGAATAAACACATTAAAACACTCACTACCAAAGTAGCCTATGAAAATTTTAGCAAGATAAACAATCCAAAAGAAAAATTACTCGTAGAGAGCTTTAAAAATGATCCTGAGTTAAATGTTTTTGTAGATAGTTATCTTGTGTATGAAAAAGTAAAACACGAGGACGATGCTGCGATTACCTTTGTAAAAGCCTGTATCGACAAAGAACGAATCATGGCTTATGAATCTAAGCGTCTTAAATCTTTACAAAAAACAATTATGCTACATAGATCAGACGAGGCTCTTGATGAGCTTGATAAAGAGTTTCAAGGTGAAAATAATTGAGATATTTTACACTTTTACTCTTCACAATACTTATAAGCGCCTGTTCTCAACCTAAGCCTGTTGTTGATACAAGACCAGTTTGGATAAACGCACCTTATATCGATAATGAAACTGCAGCAGTAGGTAGCGCTCATACTCACTACTATGGAAAAACCGCGCAACGAAAACTTGCAATTTCAAGAGCACTTGATGAGCTAGCCTTACAACAAGGCGTTAAGGTTATGACGCAAACTCTGCGTCATGACAAAAAAGCAGGTTCTCGTATTTCAGCAAAATCAGATATTTATTCCTACCAGACTAGCGATAACAAGACAGTTCATGCGCATATAAAAGCAATTTGGCGCAACCCACGAACTGACGAACTATTTGTTTGGATGGTAGCAGACTAAATTTTATGAAGATAATAAGAAATTTTTTTGAATTTATTGGTGAGAGAACAATCCGCAATTTTTCTCATTTTATGGAAGCACTCTATTTTAGTCGCTTATGTATTAGCCATCTTTTTTTGCCACGCAGCTATCATCCTGCCATGCAAGGCATTTTATTAAAACAGATTTATTTTACTGTTATTCAAATACTCCCATCATTTTTACTCTTAGGATTTCTCTTTGAAACTATAGTGATTGGCTATGTTATTACGATAGCGGTTCATTACGAGCTTAGCAATCAAATAGGCTCTATTATTATTGGTTTTGTTTTTAATGAATTTGCCCCTCTTTTTACTGCCTTTCTTATCGCCTTACGCTCTGGTGCCGCTGTCAATACAGAGATAGCAGTTATGCAAGTAAGTGGCGAGCTTAATACTCTCAAAGAGTTTAATATCAGTCTCATTGATTATCTTTTTTTACCAAGAATTATCAGCGGTATGATTAGCACAGTAACACTATCACTTCTTTTTGCTAGTATTATGCTTATAGGTGGCTACTTTTTTTCACTCGTTTATATGAATATGAATCTCAACACCTACCTTCATACTCTTTTTTCATCTATCCAAGTAAGTCATCTCTTTTACCTTGTAGGAAAAAGCATCGCCTTTGGATTTGTTATTATGCTTATTCCTAGTTTATAGCGGATTGCATACGCTTAAAGCTTTTAATGCAATTCCTGTCGCCGTTTTACAAAGTATGGTTCGACTTTTTATCGCTATTTTTATTATTGAGGTGCTTACGATATGGCTACATTACATATAAAATTTTTCGATAATATTCAGATGCTTGAGGAGTATTATAAAGTACTCACCAAAGAGTATAAAAAGTATGTAGTTGTATCGTCACATACTCCTCTTCTTTCTAATCTTAATGTTATTGAAAACATTGCACTTATCGAAGAAGTTCACCAGAGATACAATCGTGATATATCACATAAAAACGCGTTCATAAAACTCTCCCAATTCAATATGCAATCCCTCGCTAGTAAAAAAGTATCCCAATGTAACGAACTTGAAAAGTTTACACTCGTACTTATACGCGCATCTATGATGAAAAATGTTACAATAGTTATTGTCACACCTTTAGTACAGTATCAATCACAAGATTCACTTGATTACTTACTTAGAGCAATGCAGATACTTAAGATAGAAAAACGAACAGTTATTTTAGATTTATCACTCTATAAAAATGATTATAAAGAGAAAGGTTTAACATGTCATATCATCGCATAAAACTCTATGTTGGAATATTTATTACTCTTTTTTTATAAGTACGACAATACTCTTTTATATCATTATGGATAAAAAAGGATTTTTTGACGATCACATAAACTTCTTCTTTACTACCTCTAATGCCAGCAGTTTTTTTGTAGGTATGCCTATAAACTTTTCAGGATTTGAGATAGGTGCCATCACTCATCTTGAACTCACAGATAAAGGTGAGGTAAAAATCACTTTTAGAATACAAGAACGCCATCATAAATGGATTTGTGAAGATACGCTATTGATGCTTGAAAAACCTCTCATCGGTTCACCTACAATTACCGCTATAACATCCTTAGGCTACAAAGAACTTAAAAAGGCTCTGAGCTTAAAATTATTATTCGAGATGATATTAATGATATTGTCATAAACCTCCAGCCAATACTAAGTGAAGTACAGCATATTGTCCACTCAATAAATATACTCACAGACAATCTCGCTTCCAAGGATGGAGATCTTGAAAAAAGTCTTGCAAATATTGAGCATTTTAGCAATAAGTTAAATAAAGACAAGGCACTTCTTACTACTATCACTGGAGATAAAAATAGTACCTATGCGCTCAATCAATCTTTACAAAAAACAGAAAAAATCTTTCAAAATATCGAGCTTTTACTGCAAACGATACAGAGCAAAGTTGTTCTTCCAGCAGGTGATAGTGTCAAAACTCTTGATTTAATCTTCTTAGATATTAAAAAGAAACTCGACACACTTGATGCAACTGTCAATACACTTGGAATATACGATAAAGAGCTTCTACTCCTCAAAAAAGAGCTTCATCTTAATCTTGATAAAACGCATCAACTGCTTGAAAAAGTCAATACCTTGCTTTTAGATACCTCAAAAGAGGAGATTAAACTCCCATGAAAATTTTCTTCTTCATTTCTTTATTTATATTTACAGCCTGTAGCACAAAAACTCCTATTAATAATTGGCAGTATCAAAGCGTTGCAAATTATAAAAGCTTTGAGCGTTACTATCTTGAGGGCAAGCTAGAACTAGCAAGTGTTGAACTAGACAATGCGCGTTCATACGCATCACAAAGTGCTGATTTTATACCTCTTGCGCGTATAGAACTCTCTTACTGTGCCTTGCGTGTTGCAATGCTAGAGACCTATTCTTGCCCTAAATACGAAGCACTCAAGCCTTTTATTCATTTAAAAAGTCTTGAGGCATATAGCTCTTTTTTATCAGGAACACTCAAGACAGAAAATATCAAAAATCTTCCGAGTCAATATCAAGAGTTTGCTAGCGCACAACTTCAAAACACTCCCCAAAAAATGATGCAATCACTTCAAAAGATAAAACCTCTAACATCACAAATGATTGCTGCATCACTTTCTAAAAAGTATCTCAATGAAACTATCATAGAAAGTATCATACAATCAGCCTCATTTCATGGCTATAAATATGCCCTCATCCAATGGCTAGAATTTCAACTGCAACAAACAAATGATACAAAAGCGCAAAAGCTTATTCTTCAAAAAATTAAAATAATTAAAAATTAAATGAAAGAGAGAGATAATTTATAATGCGTATTTTTATCTTAATACTTTTTTTCACTCTCACTCTTTTTGCAGATACAGATAGAGCTTTGCAACTTAAAAAAATGCAGCACGAAGGTCGTGTTGCCTTAGTTATCGGTAACGCTGCATATAAAGAGCAGACTCTCAAAAATCCCATTCATGATGCTTCTGCTGTGAGAGACTCCCTAAAAGAGAGAAATTTTCAAGTCTTTTATATAGAAAATGGTTCACGACGCATTATGGTGCAGACGATAGATCGCTTTATTCGCGCACTTAAACACTCAAGCATTGGTCTAGTCTATTACGCTGGGCATGGCGTTGAGGTGCATGGAGAAAATTTTCTTATCCCTATTGGAAGCGCTATTGAAACTGAGATGGATGTAAAATATGAGGCTATCAGTATGAGTCGCCTTATCGCTGATATGCAGAGGACACGAAGTCGTCTTAATATCTTCATCATGGACGCGTGTCGCAATAACCCTTACCGTGAGGCATCACGAGGTGGCACTAGTGGTGGCTTAGCAAATACAGAAGCAGAAGGTTTCTTTATCGCCTTTTCCACTGCGCCAGGCAAGGTTGCCAAAGATGGCTCAGGTGAACATGGACTTTTTACAAAATATTTTTTAAAATATATCAAAAAAGAGGGCATGCCTCTACGCGAAGTTTTTCATAATGTTCGTCAAAATGTCTATAAAGATAGCCGCAAAAAACAGCTACCACTTGTACGCAATGGCATTGGAATGGGAGAGTTTTATTTTACACTTCCAAAGATTAATTTTCCATCAGAACCACTCAAAACATCTGTGGCACCGCCATTAACACAAAAACTTGCGACACCTACTAGCATCGTAAAAATCAAAGAAAAACCTAAAAAATATACTCTCTCTATAGATACAAATTGTAAATATTCACATATCTACATCACCAATATTAAACCAAAATACGAAAGAGGCATGCGCTTATCTCCAGGAATTTATAAATTAAAAATCGTAGCTTCTGGTTATAAAAAATTAAGATATACACTTAATCTATTTCAAGATACTCATCTTCGTTTAGAATTAGAAAAAAAATCTACTGCTGTAGTAACCCACAAAGATAAAGGTTATTGGATTAATCCTAAAACAAGGCTTGCTTGGGAAGATAATATCCAAAAAACTTCTATGATTAACTGGAGCGACTCGGCTGCTCTCTCATGGGAGGATGCAAAAGAATATTGTAAAAATCTTGACTTAGGAGACTACCATAATTGGCGACTTCCTAGCTTGTATGAACTCTTTAACATTGTCGATTATAAACGCTATCAAAGTGCCATAAAAAAATCCATAAAAAATGTATCTGGTGGTTTTTACTGGACAAGCTCAATTGTTGTTCCCGATACAAGTGGTTTTTTCTCCAATATGTTTGGAGCCTCCAACGAAAATATTGCACCTTCGCAAGCGTGGGTTATCTACTTTCTTGATGGCAGCTCTGAAACAGCAACTTTTGCAACAGATGGGCATGTTCGTTGCGTAAGAGGGGTACAAAGATGATAAAGTATATATGTATAAGCCTAGCACTCAGTATCTCTCTTTGTACACAAAACTATAGAGCAGACTCTCTAATGTGGCAAGATAGCGAAATTGTGGCAAGTCGAGAATACGATGTGCAAGAAGCAAAAGCGTATTGTGCACAACTGAGTTTAGACGGTTATAGCGATTGGCGTCTTCCAAAAATCGAAGAGCTTTTTACTCTTCTTGATATTTCAAAAAGAGTCCCTGCTGTTGTTGATGGCATACAAGTTTGTGTAAGCGATTACTATTGGAGTAGCACCATCTTTGCTGGTGATGCGTACTCTTATTGGAGTATAGATTTTACTACGGGGATAATTAAGAGCTTTAGCCCTGGAACATCTCTGTTTGTTCGTTGTGTACGATAATTATTTTGCTGTTGTAAAGAGCAACACTGCCTCACTTATCTCCTGTTTTTTACTTTTCTTGCGAATAAGCCCACGAGTTTTTGCAAGTCCCTCTTGTGGATTTTTGCCTATAAGATAATACCCACTCTTTTCATCATAATAGTGTTCTGGAAGCTTACTTATCTTCTTATTTGAAGCGATAAGTTGTAGACTCTCTATGCCAAAGGGTGCTTCAACGGTAAATGTCCCGATACTTATCCAGTGATTTGCATCATCAGCATTAACAAAACCCTTAAAACGCTCATCTCCTGTGCCCTCATTTAACTCAAGCAAGTAGGCAAGTTTCGCATGGTTTGTTTGGGTGTAGCCTACGAGATAGTAGTATCCCATCTTATTGAGTTTTAGCAAAAGTTCTATCTCTTCACCTTGAGTAAAAAGCAGATCTTCTGTCCCTTTATTTGTAGCGAGTGATGTTTTGAGTGAGCTTGATACAACAACCCCATCATGCAAGAGCGCATCAAAACTGATATTTTTTGCTTTGACACGATACTGCTTATACACTTTTGGATGCAGAGTAATCGTTTTAGAACAGATACGCTCATGCCTTTGCGAATCAATCAAATCATAACTAACAATAAGACCTTTTTTACCCACAGTATATTCACCAATAAGGCTATATTTTGCTCTTCGTAAATTGTGCGTTGTTTGAAGATAGGGCTTTACATGTAAGCTAAATGCCTTTGCAAAAGGGGTAATCTCATGCGAGTGAGCTACTTTTGGAGGATAGAGATAGATAGCACTATAAGCTCTAAAAGCTTCTGAAAAATATTTTGCAGCTAACTCAAGAGAGTCAAGATTATGATGTAGTTCAAGGAGCTGATACTCTATAGAAGCCTTCGTAACACGGATTTTTGGGATATCTTTTACCCCAACAATAATCGCAACGCTATGGTATCGATCAAATTCATTAAGATTACTCAAAAGCTTAGAGAGTAGCTCTTCTTTGACAACTGCCTTATCTGTCCGTCTCGTCTTCTCTTGCAAAACTTTAATCTCTTTTGCCAAAGTATCTAACTTTTTCGCATAAAGCTTCTGCACCTTCTTGGGTGAAAGCGCGACCAAGGCTTCGACATTATCATTATTATCAAAAAGTTCAAACTCCGCACCCAAGATAGGAAGATTTGAGCTAACAACAATCTTACTAGCAGCTTCAGAAGCTACCTTGTCACTTTTTTGTGCCTTATAGCGAACATTCTCCACCAAAATCCCCCACAACCCCCTTTCAATAGGACATTCACTCATTTTTTACACAAAATGTAGGCACGGAATTTCTTGACATATTTCCTATTTTAGGCTATAATCACATATAATTTAAAAACGGAAGAGTAATGTACATAGCAATCACAAGAAAAAA
>Ga0256840_1002696_pt1 | contig 15361 bp, 14 predicted proteins | sample 355202metaG_FD_185969 | JGI IMG/M metagenome (GOLD analysis project Ga0256840, IMG submission 185969) | Hydrothermal vent microbial communities from Mid Atlantic Ridge, Atlantic Ocean - 355-202 | ecosystem: Environmental > Aquatic > Marine > Hydrothermal vents | place: Atlantic Ocean: Mid... | reverse complement strand
CTCAAAGACAAGAGTGTTGTACCTCTAAAAGATATATGTACTTTTACAAAAGTTGCTTCTTTGGAACGTCTGGTAAAAGAGAATGGAGAAACAACTTTTTATATTTTTGCCAATGTAGATGCTTCTGTTGTAACTGCAAGTGAAGCACTTGATAAATTAACACCAACTTTACAAGAAATACAAAAAAAATATAAAGTAAAACTCAAATTCAAAGGTGAGAGAGAACAAAAAAGAGTCATGCAAACCGAAATGATATTTGCATCATTTCTGGCAATAATTTTAATCTTTATAGCAATTTTATATTTGTTTAACTCATTGAAAGAGACATTGATTGTAATGAGTGTTATTCCATTTTCACTGCTTGGTGTTTACCTTGGACACTTTTTTATGCATCTTAATATTTCACTACCCTCTTTGATTGGAGCACTCGGACTTGCAGGAGTTATAGTTAATGATGGTATTATTATGATGGATACCATACGTAAAGCAAAATCAAAAAATGAAATATTTGTATTGGCTTCACGCAGATTACGACCCATAATTATCACTTCCTTAACCACTATCGTCGGATTATCATCTCTTATGTTTTTTGCAACTGCTGAAGCTGCCGTATTTCAACCTCTAGCAGTAAGTATGGGATTTGGATTATTATGGGGAACAATTTTAAATCTTATTTATCTTCCAACACTTTATCTGTTTTCATCAGGAAAAAGACTTTTATATTAGTCTTTTCTAAACCGTATCATCTTAAAACGCTCGCCCAAAAAGTTGGGCATTATAAGCATTTTTACTTTTTCAAGTTCTTGTTTATATATTTTTTCATCTGCATGCTCTTTTAACATCTCTAAAAGCTCTAAAATACCCATATCAACGAGTGCAACCATTTGTGCTTTAAACTCTACAAACTTTACTCCTGCCTCTTCGTACGCATCCTTTACATGTAAAAAGGTAACATCATAGGTAATGTCGCTTTTACCAAAGAGTTCCGCTTTGTTTAGCCCCTCTTCAAAGAAAGGATGGACTTCATGCTTGGTATAAATTCTGAGTGAAAAATCTGGACGTGCCTGCATTTCTCCGTAATCAAAACTTATAAATTCAAATTTCTTTGCAGCTCCTGCCATCTCTTTTGCAAATACTTCATATCCAACAGCTATCTCTCCTCTATCTTTATGGTACTTCTTTGCCTTACTCTCAACCCATTCATCTTCTACATCAAAAAAAACTTCATGGTTTTGTACTCTGGCACTTTTCCCTTTAAAATATAATTCACAGGGAAATGCGTCAAATATTTCATTGGCTATAAAAAAAGCATTGTTACATGTAAGCTCAGATAAGGATTTATAATGTGTTAATTGCACCACATCACCAAAACTTTCAGCAAAATATTCTCTTTGCTGTTTTTGCAAATCATCAAATCTTTCTATAATCACAAATTTAAAAGACGAGAGAAGTTCTGGTCTGAGCGTGTATAAAAATTCACACACATCTGCCAAAAAATAGCCATGATGTGCACCTATTTCACAGATAACTGCATCTTGAGCTAAAAAGCCTTCATCAACCAGAGAAATGATATGCTTGGCAATCGTACCGCCAAAAAATTTGCTTGTACTGACTGCCGTGTAGAAATCACCGCTTTTTCCTATATTTTTATATGTTGCATAGTAACCGTTTTCACCATAGAGCCACTCTGCCATATATTTGCTAAATTTCATCTATTCTCCATTCACATACATCTCATAGAGATTTAAAAGTTCTAACTGTTTGTCTATTTCATATATTTTTGTATCTACTTCTTGTATTTGTAAAGAGTTTTGCAGAGTTTTGACATCATATTCTGTTTTATATCCTGCAGTGTAAAGCTTTTTCGTATCTGACAATAACTTAGCATATAAATCAATATTTTCATCACTTAAAGCAATTTTTTTATTAAAATTTTCAATATTATGCATTACCTGTTCATACAAAGAGTTTAATTCTCGTTTTTTATCTTTTGCAACAACTTTCGCTTTTAAATAATCGACTTTTGCAGACTCTATATCTCTGAATGTATTAATATCTATTGGTATTGAGACAGAAAAACCATAATCATAATAATCTAATTCATTTGAATTGCTTACAACTGAAGTTCCTACCTGAAAAGCTTGATTTGTCGTGAGCTTCCAGTTATATCCTGCCGTGAGATTTACTCTTGGAAGGTATTTTGCAATTGTTACATTTTTATTGTATCTATTTTTCTCTGTTTGCGCTTTATCCATTTGTAAAACTATGTTATGCCCTAAAAATTCCGTATTACTTAAGAGTTCCAAATGTGGAAGCGTTACTTTTTTATAATCTAAATCACTTAAAGCATGAAAAGAACTAATAAGCTTTTCTTTAGCAGTTTGAATATCATATAAAGCTGATTTTGCACTGTTGCTTTGAATAATAGCATCATCTAAAAAACCAGAATCAAGCTGTCCGCTGAAATATTCCTCTTTTTTTTGTGCTAAATTTATTTCACTGTTTTGAATTTGTAATTTTTGTTTTTCTTCTTTCAGTTCTGTCTGTTTAATTTGCATTAAAATGGCAATTGCATCTTTAATCATTTTTCGTTTTGCCACATCAATAGAAAACTTAGTGTAATATTTACTCGCATTGGCAAATTTTATACCGTAGTAAATGCCACCACTTTGAAAAATCGGCTGATTTACACGAATAGCTGCATTTTGATTTGACTGCTTTGTTTTATATGGATTACTTTTAGAGTAACTATAATTAATTTGAAGAGGTGCTATCCATGAATCACGCAGTTTAGAACTCTCGGCTTCATTTTTTTCATAATCATACTCAAACTGCAACTGCTTATAAGAAGATATAAACTTTTCTAAAGAGTTGTTGTTTTCATTCGCAAAAAGAGTAATACTACAGCTGAGATATAGCAGAGTTAAGAGCTGTGAAGCCTTCATCAATTTCCTCTTTTGTTATTGTAAGCGGTGGTAAAAATCTCAGTGTATTTCTTCCGGCTTTGAGTACCATCACACCATTTTCTCTTGCCAAATTTATAATATTTGTCAGTGTATCACCATCTTTAACTCGTAGCCCACACATCATACCTATGCCCACTTTTTGCGTAAATATACCTTGGTGAGCATTGTAAAACTTTTCTAATGCCTGATTAAACATCAAAGAAGTAATTTCCAAATCACCGCTCTGTTTTTTTTCATTAAGAATATCAACAACTTCACACACAGCACGGCTACTCAAATAGTTTCCACCAAAAGTAGAGCCATGATCGCCTGCACAGAGTACATTTTTTAATGTTGTCATCACAATGCCAATAGGAACACCACCACCAACGCCTTTTGCCAAAGTTATAATTTCAGGTTCAATGTCATACGCTTGGCTTGCCGTAAACTCACCGATTCTATACGCACCGGTCTGTACCTCATCGACAATCAAAGGAATTTCACGCTCTTTTAAAAGTTTTGCCAGTTTTTGCACTTTTTCTTTGTCTTGCGGTTCTACCCCACCCTCGCCTTGAATCAGCTCTATCATCACGCCTGCTGTATGGTCATCCAAAAGAGATTCCACCTTATCTATGCCATCGGCATATACAAAACCATCTGGAAAAGGTCCAAAATAGTTATGCATCGACTCCTGTCCTGTAGCTTTAACTGTTGTAATTGTACGCCCATGAAAAGAGTGATTGAGCGTAATAATTTTATATCTTTTTATCTCTCCATCTCTTTCACCGTGTTTTCTCACAATTTTTATAGCCCCTTCATTAGCTTCAGCACCACTGTTTCCAAAAAAGCACTGCATATCATATCCGCTTGCCTCGACAACTTTTTGAGCTGCTAGTGCCTGTGGAGCAATATAGTAAAGATTAGATGTATGTGTCACACTTGCCACCTGTTCACACAATGCTTTGGCAACTCTTTCATTGGCATGTCCGACTGAGACAACACCAATTCCTGAAGTGAAATCTATATATTTTTTACCTTCATTGTCAAATAAAGTAGCGTTTTTACCGCTTACAAACTCTACATCAGCTCTGCCATAAGTCGGCAAAACATATTTTTTATCTATTTCTTTAATATTCATATTTTATACACTCACTTTATTTTTTACTAATTTTAACTTTATTTTCTTGAAAAACAGCACTTTTACCTTCATAAGAGTGTTTTGATGATGTCAGATTATTGACACCGGGAGTTCCACTATATATTAACACGGTATCAGCACGCAGTCTATTATCATTTTTTACAGCTAAGATCACACTCCCGTTGTCTGAACTAATCGTAACACTTTCCTCATCCATATACCCATGCACACTATTGATATATACATATGTGTCTCTATGAAACTGAGAATTCAAACTCGTATGGCTTTTAGCCGTTATAAGATTAAACTCATCTTCATTTTCACTTTGTTGTGTTTCAAACTCTTCAAGAAATGCAAATTCTGAATCACTTGTATCAAAACCATTTTGATAAGGAATTTCCTCTCTATTTTCAACTTCAAAACAACCATTTATTTTTTTGATACCAAAATTTTTAAAGTGTTCTAAATAAAATTGCTCTGGCTTCAGTTCTATATTAAATTCTTTACATAAATAAGCCACTAAATCATATTCGCTAATTCCGACATCACTCTCATACTGTTTATTCATAACCATCAAGCCATTATGAGAATAAGATGTTCGTATATCATCTTTTTCTAAAAATGTTTTTGCTGGAATAATTAAGTCTGCTATTTGGCTCGTTTCATTCTCATACAATCCAAAATAAACAACATTAGCGGCTTTTTCAAGTGCATTTTGAACCCGTAATGTATCAGGCATTTGTGCGAGGGGGTTAGCTCCTTGAATAAATACAGTTTCAAACTCATCAAATTTTGTATCTATTTTAGATACCCGTTTTGCTTGAGTGACAAAAGGTGATTCAAGTGCTTCTTTAGAATTACCCAAATAAGCCACTCCACATCCTTCTTTACCAAAAAGACCCAATGAAACAGCAAAAGCATCAATGCTACGCATTACATCAGCGCCATCTCTGTATTTTTGAATACCAACACCACAAACAATAGCCACTTTTTTATCTATAGTATGTTCAAGTATATCTCCAATATCGCCTAAGGTAACCCCAATATTTTCAAGCGTAGCCTTAATGCGTACTCCCTGAGTCAGTTCATAATATTCTTCAAACTCACTTGCATATTTTTCAACAAACTCTTCATTTAAACTGTCATTAATATGGACAAATCTTGACAAAAGAAGCGCCAAATAAATATCTGTATGCGGTTTAATCTGTACATGTAAATCAGCCATCTGTGCTATTTTAGTTTTAACAGGATCAATAACTATAATGGTTTTATTTTTTATAAGCGGTAAAATATGCGAAGATGTCGTATGAGGATTTCTTCCCCAAAAAATGATAACATCTGATTTTTCAATTTGGTTCAAAGGCATGTTTTTATTACTGCCCCTACCCTCAATAATTCCGGCTTCACCTGCTCCATCACATAAGGTGCCATTGGTAAGTGTCGCACCGAGAGTGGCGAAGAAATGGTCAGTCACTTCTTGCATCAAAGCAAAATTTCCACTTCCTCTATAATGTAAAATCTCACTTTTTAATTCTGATTGAAAAAGCTCTTTTAATTTTAAAAGCGCCTCTTTCATCGTAATTTCATGCCCCTTATATCGTGGCTTTATTATACGATCAAATTTTTCATAATGATTCATATGTGGGCATAAAAAACCATTCGTATGCCCATCTTTAAAAGGTTTGAGCTTGTTTTCATCATAAATTATGCCACAAGCATCATAGCAGTCAAGTGGGCATGCCGTCACACTACTTTTCATCTGTTCTCTCTTTTAATTCGATTTTTACCAATTTTGAAAATATTTTAGGTGTTTTAATAATAATTTGTGCTTTATATTTTGATATATTTTTTTCATCTGCTATATAGGAAATTCTTGCTATTTTATAATCTGTTTTTTTACCATCAATAAATATTGTTTTATTTTTTAAACCTACTAAATCATCTTCATCTAAATAAATACTAAGTAATCCTTTAGAAGTATCAGCTACTTTAGCCAAAGGTGTTGTAGGATTAACACTTTGCCCTGCTTTGACCAATATGGCATACAATACAAAATTATCAGCACATATATTTTTATCATTGATACTTTTAAGGAGTTGCTGTTTTTTTAATTTTAAATCAGATATATTTATTTTTAAATTATTAATCTCTTTTTGAGTTGCAAGATATGAATTTTCACTACTAACTAAATCATAAAATTCTTTATCTTTTTCTATACGAGATTTAATTTTTAAATTTTCTATTTTTTTATAATTTACTTTTTTTCTTACTAACATTTGTTTTAAATTTTCTAATACTTTTACATCAAGTTTTAGAATATTGTTTTGATAAACAAGTTTTTTATTGACTGCTTTTAACTCATCTTTATCAAGCTCTGAATCAATTTTTATGAAAACTTTGTTGGAAAGCTTTTTTCCAATCATATTATCATCAGTAAAAAGTATCTTTCCTGACACATTAGATGCTATTGTCCTAAGTTCATACGGCTCAATTTTTGAATAATATACTTTTGAAAACACAAGTGTACATGTAAAGAGTAATACTAAAATAATTTTCACATTCATTCCTAATTAATATATAAAGGACACCTCCAATACCATTAAGTTAAGAAAAAAACTGACCTTTTCTTGGAACCTAGGTTTTAAACGCTAAAGCGTAACTTAGAAAAAAACTAAATTTTTTTCTGTAACCTAGTCCTTAGTCTTTAAAGACACAAAGCCCGCACTGAAGTACGGGTTCCGAAAAGCTGCTTAACTTAATGGCATTTAAGAACACCTCTAAGCCTATTTTAACATTTCATTATTAACATTAAAGCATAATTCATTTTATTTTAGATACTATTAAGAGATATTTAAATTAAAGGTATTTTATGTCTGTATTAGATAATGTTGATGCTGCTACAAATTTAGCAAAAAACAATGAGTTACAATTATTAGTTTTTAGAGTAAGTGAAAAAGATAATTCTGCATTTTATGCGATAAATGTATTTAAAACAAGAGAAGTTGTAGAATCGAAGAATCATTTTCTAACACAAATACCTTCTTCCCACCCTCTTTTAGAAGGTACAATTATTCTTCGTAATTTACAAATTCCTATTTTGAACCTTCCTGCATGGTTAGATGTGACATTAAGCGAAGATGAATTCAAGCGTTCTAATATTTTGATTTGTGACTTTAACGGGATTATTATAGGGCTTAGAATCATGTCAGCCTACAGAGTTATAAAGAAAAACTGGAATGAAATGCATGCGCCAGACAGCTACAGACTCAAAGAAGATGGTGTTGTAATGAATGATACCAGACTTGAAGATGGTAGTTTATGTCTCATTTTAGATTATGAAAAGCTTCTTGCAGATGTTCTTCCTCAAGCCCTTGTTGATGTAGACAAAGACACTGAACTCTTAAAAGACATTACTATTCCAGATAAACTAAAATATGGAACAGTTCTCATTGCAGAAGATTCAAAAACGGCACAAAGACACCTCATCCAACTTTTCAAAAAAGCAAACATCGACATGAAGCTCTTTGATAATGGTAAAAAATTGATAGATTACATTCAAGCACTAGGTGAAAAAGCGAATGAAATACCTGCAATTATTACCGATATTGAAATGCCGGAAATGTCTGGATTTACCGTTATACAAAAGCTTAAAGAAAACCCTCTAACAAGAGATATACCAATCATAGTCAACAGTTCTATGACAGGAGATAATAATAAAAGAGAAGCAGAAGGTTTGGGAGCAAGTGGTTTTATAGATAAAACAAAAAGTCATAATGTTATACCGCTCATTGGTTCAGTAATGCAATAAAAATTTACAAAAAATTAGTCTTTAGCGACACAAAGCCCGCACTAAAGTACGGGTTCCAAAAAAATCACTTATTAACTATTATTGAAATAAAGAAATCAACACACCCGCTGCTACGGCTGAACCTATAACTCCTGCAACATTCGGACCCATTGCATGCATTAAAAGCATATTTGTACGGTCATATTCCATACCAACTTTATTTGATACTCGTGCCGCCATTGGAACGGCAGAAACACCTGCTGAACCGATTAACGGATTAATTTTATGACCCGGGAAAAGGTTCATAAATTTAGCCATCAATACACCCGCTGCAGTACCTACAGAAAAGGCAATAATACCAAGAACCATAATAAACATAGTATTAGGCACTAAAAACTGATCTGCTGCAAGCTTAGAACCAACACCAAGCCCTAAGAAAATCGTTGTGATGTTGATAAGTGAATTTTGCAATGTATCATTTAAACGCTCAACTACACCTGATTCTTTTAAGAAGTTACCAAACATAAATGCACCAATAAGCGGTGTAGACTCAGGTAAAACTAAAATTGCCAACATCAAAACAAGAATCGGAAAAACAAGTTTTTCCAAGCGAGAAACATGACGCAATGTTGTCATTTTTATTTTTCTCTCTTTTTCAGTTGTTAATGCCCTCATAATTGGAGGTTGAATAATAGGCACCATTGCCATATAACTATAAGATGCAACCGCAATCGCTCCTAAAAGCTCCGGTGCAAGTTTCGTCGCAATAAAAATGGAAGTTGGACCATCCGCACCACCGATAATTGAAATTGCCGAAGCCTGTTGCAAGGTAAAATCAACAAAACCATAATGTGCAAGTGCAACAGCACCGACAAGTGTTCCAAATATACCAAACTGAGCAGCTCCACCAAGCAGTGCTGTTTTAGGGTTTGATAATAATGGTCCAAAGTCAGTCATCGCACCAACACCCATAAATATAATTATAGGAAACATCTCATTAGCAAGTCCCATATTATATATAACACCTAAAAAGCCATGCGGTCCAGCAATATTTGCTATAGGGATATTGGCTAAAAGACCACCAAAAGCAATAGGCAACAAGAGTAATGGTTCAAAACCTTTTGCTATTCCAAGATAAAAGAGTAAAAAGACGATAAGAATCATAATAATACGACCCCAACCTTTATGAAAATCACTCATTTTTTCACCTGTCGAACTTAACTCATTCGGATCTGGATTTACAAAAGCGACCACACCTGTGTCTTTTAAAAAACCTACTATCATTTCACCAAAAGGTTTAGGCTGGTATGTTTCTTCTTGATGTGCAGAAGCCTTTAGAGAACTTTGTTCATGTTCTGAGGCTACAGCATTCGTTGAAAAAGCAAACGCAAAAAGCATCATTGATGCAAGTAATTTAATTACAATATTTTTCATTCACTTATCCTAGCACTGCTACGACTTGGCCTTCTACAACTTTATCATTTGTAGCTACATTCACAGATTTTATTACACCGCCGCGAGGTGCTACTACATCTATTTCCATTTTCATTGATTCAAGAATCATAATAACATCACCCTCATTCACACTTTGTCCTGGATTAGCAACAATTTTCCAAACACTTCCCGGAAGTAATGCTTTAATTTCAATATCATTTCCTGATGCAACAGGAGCCGAAGTCTCTGAAACAGTGCTTTCACCATTTACTGCAGTTACTTGAATATCTGCATTTCCTTCTGCTACTTGAACACTAAACTTTTGACCATCTACAACTACTGTATAATTTCCACTACCCATTGAACTTCCTTCACAATCTTTTTTCATTTCAGATATTTTACGAACATTTAATTCGCCTTCGCCTTTGAGGAATGTAATTCCTTTTTCTTGACATGCTGCAGCTATAAAAATATTTTCTTCTGTTATTTCTATATCTTCATCTTTAAGTCTATTAATCCAACTCTCCAAAGATTTTGCAGGATCCGCATCTGCTAAATCAAGTGCTTTTTCAGTTGTTGGCTCTAATTTTAACTGTTCAGATGCGATCTTTACGATTTCAGGATCCGGTGCAACCGGAGTTTTTCCAAAATATCCGAGTACCATTTTTCCATATCCCGGAGCAATCACTTTCCATGGTCCCTGCATCACATTGTTAAGTGCCTGTTGGAAGTAAAACTGTGAAACTGGTGTTACAGAAGTGCCATACCCACCTTTTTCAACAACTTCTTGCATTGCAGCAATCACATCAGGAAATTTATCCATAATCCCATTGTCACGCATCATCTGTGTATTTGCAGTTAATGCACCACCCGGCATTGGAGAAAATGGAATAATTGGAGAAACCATTGTCGCTTCTGGTGGCATAAAATAATCACTCAGGCATGATTGTAACTCTTTTTCATAAGTAAGAATTTTCCCAAGTTCAAGTCCACCAAGGTCATAATTCATACCTTTTGTTGCATGAAGCATTGTTAAAATATCCGGCTGAGATGTTCCACCACTGACAGGAGATGCTGCCATATCTATGCCATCAACGCCTGCTTCAAGAGCAGCCATATAAGCAGCGACAGAAACACCTGCCGTTTCATGTGTATGCAAACGAATATGTACATCATCCCCTAAAAGTTTTCTAGCCATTTGAATTGTTTCAAAAACTTTTTGAGGGTTTGATGTACCGCTTGCATCTTTAAAACAGATACTGTCAAACGGAAGACCACTGTCCAAAATATCACGAAGTGTTTTTTCATAAAACTCTACATTGTGAGCACCATGACATCCCGGTGGTAAGTCCATCATAGTAATAACTGCCTCATGTTTTAAACCATAATGTTTAATCCTCTTGGCAGAATATTTTAAATTTTCTATATCATTTAAAGCATCAAAGTTACGAATAGTAGTAGTTCCATGTTTTTTAAACATTTTTGCATGTAAATCTATTAATTCTTTAGAACCAGTATCGAGCATAACTGTATTTACACCGCGCGCAAGTGTTTGTAAGTTCGCGTCAGGTCCTACAATTTTACGAAATTTATCCATCATTTCAAATGCATCTTCTCTTAAATAAAAGTACAAAGATTGAAATCTTGCTCCACCACCAAATTCAAAGTGATTAATACCTGCCATTTTTGCGGCTTCTACTGCTGGGAAAAAATCATCCATTAATACGCGTCCGCCAAATACTGACTGGAAACCATCTCTGAAAGTTGTATCCATTACATCTATAAATTTCTTAGCCATTATAATCCTTAACCTTGTCTATGATATGTTATTGCAGCCGTAATTGCCGCAATTATTTTTTTATTGTCTTGTTGTGTACTATCAGATACAGTTTCATTTACTGCACTTGGTTCAGGAAAAAATTTATGTATAATAAATGACATTAAATTCACAGTAAATATCATTATAATTAAAAATGCGAATACAGTTCCCATTCCTAAAAACATAAACTTAACTCCCTCCATTACGAGGTTAGTTTCCATAAAATTACCCTTTATATATAATTTGTGAGCTTAGTATAGTATAAAGATGTTTAAATAAAGTTTTTGATTTTTTTTTATTTTTAAATTAATATACAATTGTTACTTTTTGGTGATTTAATTTTATGACTTAAACTAAACACTAATATTTTTTGGATAAAATACCTTTATAACAATAAAATATAGGAAGTTTTTTCAGATGATAGCAGGTATGTATGAACAAAATTTTATGGCATATGTAATTTTTGGACTTATTTTAAATTTTGCATTTTCCATTATGTTTGGAATTTATTTGAGTAACAATATTGGCATGAAAGAAATGATAGAATCAAAAGGAGATAAAGAACAGTCTCTTTTTATACGATTAAGTCTTTTTGTACCTTATGCTAAAATGCTAATAACACTCTATAGGGTGGCAATTTTACAGCTTTTTTTTCTCAACAAAGGGTACAGTCATAAAGAATTTTGGATTTATATGACAAATAAGCAAAATGAAAACTCTTAAAGAAGAAATATGAAAGATTTTAAACTTAAGTTAATTCTTAGTGCGTTAAGTGCTATTATATTCTCTTTCATTTTTATACTTTTAGCATTTTCTTTGCCTATACACAAGAATGAAGCAATGACACAGACAAAACCAAAAGGAAAGCTTGAACAGATTTCTCACTCATTAAAAAATAAATAAGTGTTTTACAAAGAACTTTTAAGTTTTATAAGTTTAAGGGTATTATACGCGCACTTTGGACTTAGTTTCATAGCACAAACTTTTAATGCTTCCAAACAAGCAAGTAAATAATCTAAATCATCTTTTTTCATAAGTTCATAGAGTAATATTTCTGCATCTTTAATGCGTAAATTTCTTGCAACACCTAAATTTTTATGTGCCAATTCACGAAAAGCCGTATAGTCTAAATCATAATGATTCTCTTGTGAGTTGTGAAGTGTGGTTAAATAATCTTCAAATTGAACTACTGCTTTTATGATTTGAGCCACATAATCATCCACTAATTCTGAGACCAATTCTTTATCTAAACCCAATTCTCGCACAGCAGCAGAACTATCATATTTATAATTTTGTATTTTCAAATCACTCAATGTAGTTGTTGCTAATGTGTTGCATATTTTTTTTGCATCATCTAGCATTTGCACAATAGATTCTTCATTAGATGATTTCATAAAAAATTTAAATTTTCTTAACATAAATATACGATATCAGTATATTCATGTAAAATAACTGAAATATAATAAATATATGTAGAGAGTTCGAATGAGTGCTACAATACCACTCATTCAAAAAAATTATATTGCTTTTGCTATGATTCTATTGAGTCGCATTGCAAAATCTGCGGTATCGTCAAGTTCTTTACCATCAAAAAGTTTTGCTTGGTCAAACAATACATGTGCAGCATCTTCAATCAAATTCTGATCACTTGAAGTTTTTAATTTTTCAATCAATTCATGTTTAGGGTTGATTTGTAAAATTGGTGCAGGTTCTGGCACATCACCACCTTGACCCATTTGTTTCATCATCTGTGCCATCATAAAAGAAGGGTCTTCTTTATCAATTTTTAGTGCCACAGGAGATTCTGTAAGTTCAGTTGTTACCTCAACCTCTTTTACAGCTTTACCTAATGTTTCTTTGAACTCTTTTGCAAGACCTTCATACTCTTTTGTAAGTTCTTCTTTTGCTTTTTTCTCTTCTTCGCTCTCTTCAAATTTTGCATCTGTAGCAGGAATAAGTTTATACTCTTTATATTCTGTTACCATCGGGAAGATAATAGTATCTACTTCTTCATTTAAAAGCAATACATCTATACCGCGTGCTTTAAATTTTTCTAGCACTGGAGAGTGTTTAAGCATATCAATAGAACCTTTGTTTGCAAGATAGTAAATTTCTTTTTTATCCTCTTTTATGTTCTTAACAAACTCTTCAATAGTTGTCATCTCATCAGAATTAAGTGTATGAAATTTTAAAAGTTCTAAAATTTTCTCTTTATTTGCAAAATCATTATAAAGACCCTCTTTCAGTACATTGCCAAATTCCGTATAAAAGGTATCATATTTTTCAGGTGCTTTTTTCATCATTTTTGCTAATTCTGAAAGCACTTTTTTTACTGAGGCATTTTTTATTTTTGTCATAATTGGATTAGACTGTAATATCTCACGACTCACATTCAACGGTAAATCTTTAGAATCAATTACACCACGCAAAAAGCGTAAATAAGTAGGCATCAACTCTTTGTCATCATCTGTTATAAATACACGGTTAATGTAAAGTTTTATACCCGGTTGGTAATCTACTCTAAAAATATCCATTGGTGCTTTACTCGGAATGTAGAAAAGTGTTGTATATTCTATAGCACCCTCTGCTTTATGATGCATCCATGTTAACGGTTCTTCATTTGAGTGGGCAAGTGTTTCGTAGAATGACTTATAATCATCATCTTTGAGTTCATTTTTAGAAATTGTCCAAAGTGCATTTGCAGAGTTAATTTGTACATTTTCAACTTCCGTTCGTGCAGGTTCTGTCTCTTTACCATCATCATCTTTAACTGCCGGAATATGCTTTTCTTTGTCCATAAAAATAGGAAAAGGAATGTGATTTGAGTATTTTTTCACAATTGCTTCAATGCGATACTCTTCTAAAAATTCCTCTTCTCCTTCATTTAAATGAAGAATAATCTCTGTTCCATGACCCTCTTTTGTCGTTTCTTCTATTTCAAATTCACCGTTACCGTTACTTACCCATTTATAAGCCTGATCCTCTCCTGCTTTTTTCGTAAGAACCTCAACTTTGTCTGCTACCATAAATGAAGCATAAAAACCGACACCAAACTGACCGATTAAATGCGAATCTACTTTTTGATCACCTGTCATATTTTCTAAAAATGCTTTTGTTCCTGATTTGGCAATTGTTCCAAGATTGTTCATCAAGTCCTCTTCATTCATCCCAATACCAGTATCAGAAATAGTTAATAACTTCTTTTCTTTATCTCTTTTAATGTCAATCCTCGGGTCAAATTTAATGCCCTTATATTTTTCATTTGTTAAAACCAACATATTGAGTTTGTCAAGTGCATCTGACCCATTTGAAATTAACTCACGAAGAAAAATCTCCTTATGTGAGTAGAGTGAATGAATCATTAGTTGTAAAATTTGATTTGCTTCTGTTTGAAATTGATGTTTAGCCATACTATAAATCCTTTTTTAAATATTTGACAGTATTTTAGCGAAAAAAGTTAATAGTTGCAAGTTTTATCAATATTCTTTAGTCAACTAAACTCAAGTTTATTCTATTTTATTTTTGATATAATTCTTATATGGAAAATGATTACATAAATTTAATAGAACCGACTCCTGTTTTAGATTCTAAAAAGTGTCAATTTATTGCATACTTACTAAAGTTTTTATTACAGTTTACTCCTGTAATTACGGCTTTAATTACTTGGTACATATATGATTATTTTATAGCAGGGGCAACTTTACTTATCATGTTTATAGTGATTGGCATTATAAGAGCGAAAATGAGAAACAGCGTTATACCGCCGTCTCAAAGAGAATATCACTATAACGATGAAGCAATAGCAAAATGGTTTGCGGCAAAAGAATTATGTTTTAAAGCATTGAACGAATCATAATGGCATAATGCAGTACAAAAAGATTTAAAAAAAATATCAACAAAGAAGTACCACGGGAAATAATATTTTGCATTTTTGTCCGCTCTTTTCCATTTGTACGAAACGCTATAAAGAAATGAATAATAGTTGCAATGATTATAATAGCTACTACAAATAATTTTTTTCTTAGTGTTTGGACTATAATATTGTCATCATTATTGACTAACATATGGAATAAACCATCATTCACAATCATAACTGTGCCTGTCAATAGCAAAACAACAATAGCCACTAACTCAAAATAACCAAAAATAGGTCCGATATGAGGATAAACCTGCTTTTGTTTTTCTTTATCTACCAGTGTAACACCTAAAACAAACATAAATATAGAACCGCCTATCCA
>Ga0256840_1002695_pt1 | contig 15362 bp, 23 predicted proteins | sample 355202metaG_FD_185969 | JGI IMG/M metagenome (GOLD analysis project Ga0256840, IMG submission 185969) | Hydrothermal vent microbial communities from Mid Atlantic Ridge, Atlantic Ocean - 355-202 | ecosystem: Environmental > Aquatic > Marine > Hydrothermal vents | place: Atlantic Ocean: Mid... | reverse complement strand
GTAGAATTAAGTCTCGCTATAGCTGTCCTGAATGTAAATTAAATGTTTGGGGGAAACCTGAACTAGATTTATCTTGTAATACTTGTAATGAACTATTAACTGAATTAAGTGGAGAATAAATTGTTCAATCTTTTAAAGCATGAAAGCATTAAAATAGCATTAGTAATTAAAGTATTTATTTCTTTACAAAGGGCACAAGTTCCCTTATAATAGACACACCTTACTTTTTCTTAGGAGCAATAAAATGGTAGAAATAAATTACAAAGGTATGTCAGTAAGTTGCTATGGTGTTATGCACGAAGAACAAAACATTCAGGTTGTTTGTGATAATGAAATAGATGATTGTGTAATTTCAGAAGGCTTTTCTAACTGGAAGGTAGCTGTTCCAACCGTTATTGATACTTTGTTAGAGCGTAAAAAAACTATTGAAGTAGTGGAAATGCAATCACTATAAAATTGTGTAAATAATAACGAGGTAATAGGTGCTGTAACACCTATTACCTCTAACCATAAGACCTACTAAGGGGTCACTATGACTGCCATACATACTAACATTACCAACAAAACAATAATATTTGTTATCCATCAAGCAAACCGCCTGTTAATAGCAATACTATCATTTATAGGGCTTTCTTTAGACAGTTATCAACTATCAGACTGTTTTTTCGGACTTTCTATTATTCTATGGGTTTGGCTCCCCGAATTTGACAAGATTGAAGAGAACATTTTTTTAAAAAAATCAGTCAGAAATGACTTGGCCACAAAAAACTAATGGATTAACATTATGGCAAGAAACATGAAAGTTTATGGTGGTCTCACTTTTATTGAAGGCAAACAATTACGCACCATTGTAGCAACTTCAACAAAGAAAAAAGCTATGGAGATATTGGACGAATCAAACTATTCCTTTAATAATTATTGGAATGAAACAAGTGATAAAGTTGAACTCGAAACTGCTTTAAAAGAGCCTAACACTATTTTTGTGGCATCAACATCAACAGGTTTTGATTTTGTTAAATATCAAAAAAATGATAATAGAAGCTAGTATGAGTGAATTAGGAAAAAACAATAAAAACCTAGACACTAACCTGTTTAAATATCATCAAAGCATGATAGCAATAAAACATTAATTAAAGTATTTATTGACAAAAGGGCACTAGTGCCCTATATAATATAAGGCATTTCTCTTTTTAAATAACTCCTTGAGGCATAAGCACATGAGATCAATAATTGAAAAAACATTAGGCGGCTTGTCTATGCATTATTACATGCGCCAATTGTTTTTCGGATCAATGATTCTTGCATTAACTTATTTTATAGCAATACAAAAAACACCCGAATTAAACATACAAGACCATCTTCCAATAGCTTCTTTATTTGTTCTAAATACGTTTCTTTATCCTTATTCTAGGTTTGTATATGAAAGCATAATGGGCTTTATTATGGGCGATACTATGTATATTAGCTCATTCATTACCTTACTATTAAAATTGATAACAATGTATGTTTGCTGGCAATTATCCATCTTTATAGCACCTGTTGGCTTGGCATATCTTTACTACCTTCATTCTAAAAGAAATAGAGAACAAGGCGAATATCAGTAAGTAAAAAAGCATGATAGTAATATTATCATTACAACAACCAAATCAACCGATTAATATAATTTATCAAAAAAAGTAATCTAATATGACAAAAGAAACAACACCCAAGGAAAACCAAGAAGCATTACGAAAGATTATTGTTGATCTAGGTCTCACTCAAGAACAGATTGCTGAATTGTTGTCAAAAAAAACACAGAGAAAAATTAGCTACAGAGCGGTTAAGTCTTGGCTTGCCGATCCTGACATAAAAAGTTCTCGCCCATGCCCTTATTGGCCTATTAAAACCCTAAAGAAAAACTAAATATGAAACCAATATTATCTATTTTAGCTCTTGTTTTCTCTTTAAATGTTACTGCTGAAGAACCCAGCCCTATTTTAATAAAGAATACTGGATCATTCCAACTCAACCCTACTGATACAACTGCTAATGATGCTATTTTTAATTATCAGAGCATCCTCGACAACTGCTTTAATACATCAAAGCAATTTAAAGATGAACCTGTTAATTACAAGATTGTTACGGACATTATCAACCAAAAAATAGAATCTAGTGCCAGCATTCCTACAATTAGCTGTGCAGGACTGATTACGGCTTATAAAGAAAAAATAGATTAATGATCCAAGAAGCTATTAAGCCCAATAGACTTACCATTTCTAATGACTCATTAGAAATGTTGAAGTGGATAGCTTTAGTATTGATGACAGGGGATCACGTCAATAAATTTTTATTGTCGAGTTCTAATGTGGTTCTATTTAGCTTGGGTCGTACCGTATTACCTATCTTTATTTTTGTTTTAGCTTATAACATGGCCAGAGACGGAGCGATGACTAAAGGAAGCTATATAAGCTCAATTAAACGAATGTTTTTATTTGGTATCTTAGCCTCTCCTGCTTTTATATTATTAGGTGGCCATGTTGCTTTGGTTAGTGAAGAAAAAGCAATATGGTGGATGTTAAATATTCTTTTTTCTATGGCATTACTTACATGGTGTCTATTTTCACTTGAGAAAGGTGAGAATAATAAAAAATGGAAATGGATAGGTTGGCTCTCTTTTTGGATTGGTGGACTCTTTATTGAATTCTGGTGGTCAGGATTAGGCTTAGGTGTTGCTATATGGTGGTACTTTAAAAACAAATCATATTCTCGCATTATCCCTGCTTTATTATTTTCACTATTATTCTTATTAGCCGTCAATCAAGGGAATGGTTGTTTTCTTATAGCATTTATTCTTATCTTACTAGCCTCAAAACTATCAATTAATTTCCCAAGAATGAAATGGTTTTTTTATTTTTACTACCCTTTTCATTTAACTGTTATTTTATTTGTAAAAGAATTAGGAGACCAAATTTATGTTATCTAAAGGTTATTACCGCTACAGTTATCTATCTATGTCCTTCTTATTTACTTCATTATCTTTTACTTTTTGATCCTTCCTTGATGCCGCTATATCATCATATATTTTTTGCTTCATTTCATGGTTCTGAGTAACAAGTTCTTTTGCCATAGTATCTAAATACCCTTTCAATTCCTTAGCAAGTTTTTTATCTTCTCTGACGGGTGAAGCTGAAAGCATCTTTATTGCATTACTGTAGGATTCTCTAATCTCAAGTTGAGTTGTCTTTATTTTATCTTCCCAAGGTTTCTGCTTTAGTTTTCTTCCTTTTTTCTCTTGAATTAATTCATCTGCATTTTCTTTTATTTGTAGAGCAGTAACCTTGGCCACTCTTTTTTTATGTGTTTTATCAACTCTATTTAATCGGTAAATTGCCGCTTTTTCTGATTTCTTAACAACTCCCCTGCTCTTCCTGGGTGTTGCCACTGCCGCTACTCCTTGATTTCTGAGTTCAACTGCAAACTCTTCACGCCATTCTTGTATATCTGCTTTTCTGGGATTCAGCCGTGTTGCATCAAAACCTTGCATTTTTACGGCAAGATGAACATGTGGGTGTGGTGTATCGGTATGCAGAGCAAAAAGATACTCATGATTGTAGCCAAATTGCTTCCTTGCAAAATCTCTAACAGCATCATGTACGGCTTTAGGGTTGGTTCCTTTTGGCATAGACAACATAAGGTGCATTGCATCCCGTGATTTTTTACGTCCTTTAAATGAGCTTATATCTTCTACCCAATCATTGATAACACCTTCAATTTCTTTTTTATCGGTGAATATTTCGCCTCTGTCATTTTCTAAAGGCAAATCAGTATCACGACTGATATATTTTAAGTGCGCTGCTATATGCTTACCTCCACTACTAAACCCTGTTATTTTCACCATTGTTTCAGGTGCTTTTGATATAACCAGTCGAGCTATCGAACGATAATGAGAAGGCGATTTATCTTCTTTAAACCGTTTAAATTTAACTCGGCCTTTAAAGGATTTGGCTAATTCATCTTCTATTAAACTCATTCGTTTATTTCCCACACACCATGACTTACTTTTACCAGTCGATTGATTGCCGCCCTATTCTTCTCTATTTCTGTTTTAAGTTCAATTAAATGTTGGTGGCTAACTTGATCGCTAAAATCCAATTCTATTGATCGGTTGAGAACTTTTGTTAGCTGATTAATATTTCTGCCAATAGCGGCTAATTCTCTGTTTGCTGTTCTTAGTTCATTAATTGATGCATCGAGTAGAACGGGCTTTTTTGTTAGATTGGCCTGGATTAAATTTCTTATCCATTGCGCCCTTTTTATACCGTATTCTTTGGCTCTTTTGTCGGCTCCATCCTTTAAGAATTTATTTATTCTTATTGGAAAATTTTCTTGTTTAAGATCGTTTTCATTTTTGGGTTCTACTCCTTTTTCCAGTTCTTTATTTTTTACCTGTGTTAAATGCTCATTAATGATCTGTCGTAGGTAACTTGACCTTGATCCATGCTCTGAATTGTTTAACGCCTTGGCGAATTGCTGGCCTTCTTCTTCTGAAATCGTTGTTTTTATAATCATGTTTTTTCCAAAAAAGGGGGGAGGGGGAATACAAATAAAACGTAGTGTACCATTTGTGCTCTGTAAAGCCTATCCTGCCCTACTACCCTCCCCCCTAGCTCTTACGTTTTAAAAGTCTCTTTAAGTCTCTAAAAGCTTTTTTAAGTCGAATAAAATCTATTTAAATTTAAAAGAGCTACTAAAAGCCCCTTTAAGTTCAAATAAGTTTGTTTTATGCCTAAAAAAGTGTATTATTGTTTTCTATGGACAGTAAAGACGATATTTCAAAAGCATTAAATCAAGCATCAAAATCAAGTGAGCGTTCCCTTCGGTCACGACTTGATGAATACTACAAACAGATTGAAGAAGCTATTTCTTCGGGAGTCACACACCAGACAATCATAGAAATTCTTAACGAAAAAGGAATTGAAATTGGAATTAACTCTTTTAGAAGTGCTTTAAAAGCACTTCGTAAAAAACATAATGACCAAGTTGTAAAAGCAGTTTCAATATCCCCTGCTGTAAAACCTCTTGAACCCAAACAAGCAACTAAATCAGAATCAACTTTAAAAGACTCGATTCAAGAAATAAAAAATACAGAAGATGAGATTGATTTGGATGATCTAGCAAAAATAGGACGACAACGAATGAAAAATAAACTTAAGGAGAAAAAGAAATGAAACTATGTGTCATTAATTTTTCGGGTAATGTCGGCAAAACTACAATAGCCGCACACCTACTAAAACCTCGAATGAAAGCCCCTCAGGTTTTCTCTGTTGAAAGTCTAAATTCTGGTATTGAAAATGATGGTGTTGATGATGCGGAAATCATTAAAGGTAAAAGATTTGCTGATTTGGCTAATGAAATTCTGGTAGCTGATGAAGCCATTGTTGATGTTGGAGCTTCAAATGTAGAAGATTTTTTAATTCTTATGAGTCAATATGCAGGTTCCCATGAAGATTACGATTTTTATATTATTCCGACTGTAAGCCAGAAAAAACAGCTCACAGATACAATAAGCACTATCAAAACGCTTTCAGAAATGGGAATTCCTGCTGAAAAAATTAAGATCGTTTTCAATCGAGTAGAACCTGATGAAATTGATGATCTTGATGCTTTTGCTTCACTTATCGGGTTCCATTCAACTAACCCAATTTTTACGTTTAATGAAAAAACCGTTGTCCTGGTTAATGACATTTATGATGGCCTTAAAAAAGTCAATAAAACACTGGGCGACCTTGTAGCCGATGAAACCGATTTTAAAGCCATTATTAGAGATAAAAAAACAAAACAGAATGACAAAGAACACGCTTTGAATATGTTAGCTCTACAGCGTTTATCTGTTGGTGCAAACAAAAACCTTGATGCCGCTTATCAAGCTCTATTTCAAGATTAATAATGAGTGAAGACCCATATATCAGCACAGTTAAAGAAGCATTAATTGCTGAAATACTCGGTGACGTTAATACCGCTTTAACGACAACCGCAGATTTAATGGAAAAATTAGCTAGTGCTGAAAATAGCATGATAGAAACTGCCGCCACCTTAACGGTGGCCGGTGATAACTACAGAATGGCTATTACGGGATTTACTGAGGAAGCAAAGGAAGATTTAACAGAACATATTGAAAATAAGTTAAAGACAGAAACAAAGCTTTCCATAACTGAATATAGAAAAGAAATAAGGGAAGTAACCACTAACTTATTAAGTGAGTCAATAGAGCAAAGATTAAAAAATAATGATGAAATTTTAATTTTAAATTTTAAAAAAATTAAGACCAGGCTTTGGGTTGTCACTTTACTTTCATTATTTACTGCCATTCTTGCCATGACGTGTACTTTCTTTGTACTTAGTCAATCTTAACCCTAAAGTCACCAGTTCCCCACATACCCACGAACGCTATCCGTTTGCCCTTGGGTGGGACAACTCCTGCATTATGGATATGTGGACAACTGGCTTAACGCCTATCTTTATTTCCTTTAAAAAAGAATTTTCGCTTTATTTATTTAATAAAAGAAAGATCAAAAGATGCTCGGCACAGGCCAACCCCAGCCCAATTAAAAGAAAGAGCATTGGGCTAGGCTTAGCAGAAGCATAATTTACTTGATAGGGGTAAAGGGATCGCTTCGCTTGGCTGGCTAAAAAAAGATAGAACCTTTTTTGAGCTGGCCACCCTTGACCTTTTGACTGAGCGAATTGGATTGTTTAGAGCTTGTTAAAGCAGATGAGAAAGTTTATTTTTCTCTCATATAAAAAGCCATTCCCTTTTCATTAAGATTTAAGGTATGAAGCCTGGTTCTTTCTACTGACACTTTTATACACTTAAGGTCTGTTATAGGGTCAGCCAGTCTTGCTTCACCAAAACATTTTTTCTTTCTAAAAAGAAAGCTATTGTTTTTTGCTGTAATCAGTGCTTTTTCTTTTGTTTTAGCTCTGACTATTTTTACATCTTTTTTTTGTTTTCCATCATCGAGATCAACTACCCATATTTTTACTATACGCATAGACCAGAATTCTTGTAATTCTTCATTTGTCATAAAGCCACCATTTCAACTCAGTTATACTAAGAAACACCCTGGTTTCTATTTCTTTAACAGGCTCAAGGGTGTTTGTAATAATTCCATTCAAGTACATAGCAAGATGAGCTATGAATAAAGAGAATCTAACTTAGTAATTAACAAGCTATTTTCAATACAGATAATTTCAGAAGCGGAGCAAAAAACATATTTAGCGTTAATGATAGGCTTGTTTGAAGCAACATAAAAAAACGAACCCCATTTAAAGGGATTGTAATTAATAAAAGGGTTTTCATCGAAACTCAAAGACTTAGATAGTAATTCTGCACTTCTTCCCCGTTTTATGATTTCGCCTCTAACCATTGCATGAACTGTTCTTGCCTTTATGCCCTTAAAACAAGGATCAGTTAGTCGCTTTATTGTGTCTTGTCGTCCAGCCTCATTAACAACAAAACTAACATTCTTCAACAGAATAAAACTATTAAACCATCTAACTAAGGACTTATATTCGCCAGTACATGCCCGAATTGAATAAATGCGCCTCTTACTCTTACCCATCTTTTTTTTATTTAAGTAAATATCGTATTCCATGCTTTATTGCTCCAAATGTTTTTAAAAGATGATTTATTATAAGGGCACTTGTGCCCTTTGTAAAGAAATAAATACTTTAAATACTAACAATAATTTCATGCTTTAATGCTTTAGTGTTTTGTTGCTACATCCTCATTGACTGACATAAAACCAAGAGACTTAATATGAGTATCTTTTGCTAATTGTAAATTGCTGTTAAAACATTTGGCCGCTTGATCTTTACTAATTCCTAACTCTTCAACAGCATCTTCTTTGTTTCTCAACCAGCCTTTTAGCCGTCCAAATTCAACATTTAACTTTCTAATAAAATCCTGGTTAAACTTAATATGTAAATTACCATTCAAAAATGCCTTAACATTCATTAATGTTTTTCCGTTTTCAAGAATGATGTTTTGATTTTTGTTATCACTCCAATCAAGCATCATGTTTGTGTTTTCTGTGCATTTAAAGCCTAAGTTGTTAGCCACTACAACTAAATCATTAACAGTCGTGTGAGCAATATTAGATAAACCATTCGGGTAGTCAAAACCAAATCCACCTACAGATTTAATACCGCCTTGCCGTTGAGCAATAATCCTTAGTTCTAGTGAATACTGACCTAAACCTTTAATGAACTCTGCCCGTCCATAACGCCAACCTTCATCTTTAAAGACTCGTTGATTGGATTTATACAATTTAATGTTTGCATTACCTGTTAAATTTTCTACAACATGAATTAGCTGAGAATTAAAATATCCATTGGCATTTTTAATACACCATTCAGTTATTGCATAAGCGTTACTTTCTGTAAACTCAACCTGTGTATGCTTATGAAGTGTTTGAAGCATTTTTTTTCTGCTAGATTCGGTAAGCTTTTTATTGATAACGTCATAATTTAAAAAAAACTCTTTCCAGTATTTATTTTTAAGCCCTGAAATACGCTGTTTCAATGCTTTTTTAATTGCCTCAATACTAACATTCAACTCAGATAGAAGAGGTTCATCTAATTGAGAAATGGCGGTAAAATTATCATTAAGTGTTGCCATGTCTTTGTTATACAGCTCGACTAATGTTTTAATTAAATTAGTTCCTTGTGTCAGCTCTTCCTTTAAGGGTGTTTTTTCGTCTTCGTCTCCTTCCCTTTCTTCTTTTATTTCCTCTATTTTCTTTGGAAAGCTTTTCTCAAACCAGACATCAAATGGATCAACCATAAGTCTATCGTCATGTTTTCTATTATTATCCAATTTAATATGAATTACATGGACAACAGCCCTGGCCTTTCTGTCTGCCTCAAAAAAGTCATAACACCCAATTACTTTAGCTTCTGCTTTTCGCTGACTTAAAGCATGTTGTATAGCTAAAGAATTTTCCCATCTTTGCGGAATAACCAAATAAACATGTTTTGCATTGGCTTCATTAATTATCTTCGAAGACCATGCTTCATACTCTGAATATGGAGGATTAGAAAAACAAACATCAACTTGTTTATCTATTAATGTTGTTTGGTGAAACTCGGTACCAACTATGTAAATATTTTTTGGTAATGAATGAATGAGCTTTTTTGATTTTTCAATAGCGTATAGATCACCTGTTTTTAACTTAGTTAATACCCTGCCATCACCTGCACCGCAGTCTAACAATGAATATGGCTCAACACTATTAAAACCAGCAAATTGTTGATTTACATTTACCTGTATAGAACAAATAATTTCATCAGTTGTTGGATAAAATTCAAAATCTTCCTTTAAGCCTTTAAGCTCTCTAATTATATGGTTCATCTTGCATCCAGTTATTTAAAAGATGACTTATTATAAGGGCACTTGTGCCCTTTGTAAAGAAATAAATACTTTGATTACTAATAGTATTTTCATGCTTTCATGTTTTATTTATATATTGCTTGCCTTCCTTGGCATTTAATACCTTAAGTATCTAACTAGAACAGGGCTATTTTGAATCCTTTTTTGAAAGCATCAACTCAAGCTCTGTAATCTTTTCTTTAAGTCCTTTATTTTCAGTAGAAATGGCTTTCAGCTCACCAGATAATGAACCGTTTTTATGCTCAACCTTTAAAAGCTCCGTCTCTTTTTCTTTAATAGACACTTTAAATTCTTTAGAATCATCTTTTAATTCATCCACTTTTAAAGTTACTTGATCGAGACCAAGTTGTAATTTTTGATTTTGTAAATCCAAAGAGGTGCATTCTTTATTTTTGCTTTCAATAAATACTTCTTTTTCATTAACCTGGTGATTAGCCAAATCAAGTGCTTTTTCAGATTCCCTCAATCTTTTTTCTGCACTTGCTAATTCGTTTTTAGAACCATCTAGTAATTGCTTTGTTTTATCTAACTCAAGCTCAAATTTTTGTGACTTTTCAGCTATTTTGAATTTTTCATCAATTGCGCTTTTATAGTCCTCTTTAACTTCCATTAAATCTTTTTCAAGACGTTCCTTATCGGCTGTTTTTATTTGAAGCTCTTTTATTTCATTAGATGCTTGAGAAAGCCCCTCTCTCATTGAATCTTGAGTTTTCCATGACTCACTAAGCTCATTTGTTTTTTGAGCCAGTAGGCTTTCTAAACGCTCAATTTCAAGCATGGATTCATCACGCTCAGTATTTGCATTGTTAATTGATTCGTCTGCTTCGGCTTGTACTTTGATTAGTTTTTCAGTGGCTAACCCTGTGATTATTTTCCATAAGTCAATTCCTGCCCTATCTAGTGCGACTTTTGCTTCATTAGGCATTTGAATTGCTAAGGTTGCTCGTTGTTCCTTAGACTGCTTCCATTGCCGTAGAGTTGGGGATATAACTGAATAAGAACCACCACCTAATGCAGTTCTTATTTTCTCCATCGTGGGATTTTCACCTGTGGCTTGAATATCTTCTGCCGCTTGTATAATTTGATCTTTAGTTAAAGCCATGATGCACCTTTGTATAATGTATGATTTGTATAATGTATAATACATACATATTATACATTATACAATTAAAACTATTTTAATTTTTGAGCCTCTAAAAACAGCTCAGTAAGATGATGAGGAATTGTTTTTACTCCGCTATCCCCTCTTATGTACCAACCATTTTTATCTTTGAGTAGGTCTTCACCTGTATCTATTCTTAGCTCGTTAGATAGCTGATCCAGCTCTTCATCACTAAAGGCTTTCTCGGTGTAATGAATGATTTGTATTGCTTCCTGGTAGAACTCTTCTTGTACTAGCTCAGTAACAGTACAGGCTAGTTCTGGAAAGTTACCAGTAAGCAGGGCTTGTATAGAAAAGTTTGAAATATTCATAATTTATTTAGCCCTTTATTATTTTTTAGTCTTCTTCGGGTTGGCTGATGGTAATAACAGGTTCGCCATTGTCGCCTCCACTAATCACCATCTTTAGCTCTACAGGTAACGACTCCACTTCTTTTCCTTGCCTTGGCACTCTATACAGCTCAACTTTAATCATTTGGCTATCACGGTCTTTTCTAGCGGCATAATTAGCCATATAGACTACATCCCATAAACGCCCCTCTTGATCTTGATAGGTTTTCGTGTCTTCATCAGTCCAGACAATACAATCCATCCAGACCGAGCTAGTGACAGCTACAGGTACTTTGAACCCTGCCTCTTTTGCAATTTTTGTTACATCAATTAAAACACCGTCTTCAATCGCATCAGCTCTACTATAAACACATATTGTTTCCATTTAACTTCCCCGTAATTTGGTAAAAATAAAAAATTAAGATGCGTCTATTGTAGGGGCACTTGTGCCCTTTGTAAAGAAATAAATACTTTACTTACTAATAATATTTTAATGCTTTCATGCTTTCTAATTTCATAAGGGAAAAACACTTTATGCGTAGCAAGAAAAATGATAGCCCTTATATATTCTGCAATTTGCTATTTCTTGGTATTCTGCTGGACTAGCTGAGTTATAAGAACTAATTTTAACTACATTACCATTAGTAACTCTTTTGGTTATTTCTTCGCCTATGGTGCTGTTAATGTCTGGAATAATTAGCCCTGTCATATCTTCTTGATATTCTTTTGTTCCACTGATCTTGATAATTTTTACTGATGCTTTACCCACCAAGGCAGTAACCAAATAAAAATCAATATTAGTTTGTTCATATCCCCACGATGAATAAAGAACATCACCAACATTAAGCGTTCTAGTGATTTCTAATTTTCTAGTTTTCTTGTTGTTCGCTTCTTCATTGCATTCAGAAATAAACCTATCTACATAGTTTTGTCTTTTTTCTTCATTATGAAAATAATAGCTTTGACTTTTACGTGATCTTCCTTGATAAAAAGAAGCGGTTGGCTTGCCTTTGGAATTGATACCAAAATAAATAGAGTAGTTTTCATTTGAAATATATCTTTGCTTATCAGTATTAAATTGATCCCTGTAGTTGAAAACGTTTTGAAGTGCTTTTGATATACTCATTTTGAATTCCCTGGCTAATAAACTGCGGTTTAGAAAGTTAGGAATAATTCCTAATTGATGTGTCTATTATAAGGGCACTTGTGCCCTTTGTAAAGAAATAAATACTTTAATTACTAACAATATTTTATATGCTTTCATGCTTTCATGCTTTCATGCTTTCAAGTTTCATAGCGTTTATTTATTAATAAATTCCATTTATCACTTTATTCTAATTAACAAGCTCTTTTCTCTTAAAAAAAGAAAAAATAATCTGTTACTGTTGTGCCACAGGCGTTTTAATCCTGCACTTTACTTGCTTCGGTGGAATGTGGGTAAAGGGTTAATTAGTGTGGTTAAGCTCGTGGGAAACGGCTTTATCGTTTTCCATCAGCTTTTCCATACGTTCCGAAGGAAATTAATGCTTTATCCACATGGAGGCCGACTGTTTGAATTTTCGGGTTATAAATATCTTCATTTCCGTCTTTATCAAAATATGTTATTTTGAACTTTGAAATAATTTAGTTTAAAAGGAAAGTAATTATGACTACAGAACCTAAAGAGAAAGAAGACCAAGAAATAAAAGAACAAACAGAGTTCACAGCAGCAGAAGCCAAAGAATACGGAGCTTTTCCAGAGGACGCTATTAGTGAAGAGGATGCAATAGAAAGCAGTGAATAATATACAAACTTTTCAATAATGAGACATAGCATAATTTCAAAAGGATATTAAAATGGCAAAAAAACCATTTCATGAAACAGTTGCAGAGGATTTGATTAAACAACTGGAAGAGGGCACAGCTCCCTGGCAAAGACCTTGGGATAAAGAAGCTGTACTACCCCTTAACCCAACAACTGGAAAACGATATAAAGGGATTAATGCTGTTCATCTAATGAGTCAAGATAGAGAAGACCCTCGATGGATGACTTATAAACAAGCACAAGCAGAAGGGGCGCAAGTTCAAAAGGGCGAAACCAGTACATCTATTCAATATTGGAAATTCAACGAAGAAAAAACCAAGATTAATAACACTACAGGTAAGCCCGTTCGTGATGATAATAATAAAATTGTTAAAGAATCTGTAAGACTTAAAAACCCTAGAGTTTTTTATGCTAATGTTTTTAATGCTGAACAAATTAAAGGATTGCCTCCGTTAGAACGTAAAGATAACCAATGGGATGCAATAGAACAAGCAGAAATGATACTTAAGGGATCAGGTGCAAATATTAATCATGATGGCAAAGATAGGGCGTTTTACCGAGAATCAACAGATAGTATTCATTTACCTAAGAAAGAACGTTTTGATGCACCAGATAAATATTATGCAACGGCTTTACATGAACTAGGACATTGGACAGGTCATAATTCAAGACTTGATAGAGAAATGGGAAATGTATTTGGTTCTGAGTCTTATGCAAAAGAAGAACTCCGTGCTGAAATTTCATCTATGTTAGTTGGGGCAACATTAGGGATAGGACATGATCCTTCTCAACATGTTTCTTATGTTAAATCGTGGATTAAAGCCTTACAAGATGATCCAAAAGAAATATTCAGGGCATCGGCTGACGCTGAAAAAATCCATGATTTTGTCATGTCTTTTGAAAAAGAAAAAACTAGCACTAAGGAAGAGTTAAAAGCAAAAACACCTAAGAATGATGCATTAGTTTCAATTAAAGATAAGTTAGAAATGGATAATTTAACTAAAGAACAAAAAGAAATTGTAATGGCTAGAATTCAAGAAAATGTTGAAAAAAACAATCAGCTAAAAAGTAGGGAAGAACCTAAACAAAAAGAAGTTGAGAAAGAAAGATAAAAATATTTATTTTAATATTTTCATTAAAGCAATAAAACATTACTTTACTGCTTTAATGAAATATACTTTTAATTATTCTTTATGGTTTTCTTTGTACTCTTCAAACATTTCTATAAATAGATTTTTCATGCTTTTTCCTCGAATTCCAGCATAAGCCTTAAATTCATTTTTTGTTTGTTCGGGTAGTTTAAGTTGTAATGGTTTAATTGAATCGGGTGGTGTTTGTTCAATTGCGGCTATTGGTTTAGGTGTGGCAGGTCTCTTTTTTATTTCTTTTGTTGTTGATGTGGGTGGGGCTATTTTAGCCATGTTAGTTACTCCCTTTTAATTGAATTGCTTTATCAACAATTTGTTGAATTATTTTGTCAGTTGATAAGTTAAGTTCTTTGTATTTTGTTTCTGTTAAAGCTTTTCCATTGTCCATAGCCTGGCTGTAGGCCGTTCTCATAGGTATCCATCCTTTAGCAACATTAAACCCCCATGCACTTATAGAAGACCTTGTATTCATTGCTTCTTTATCACCGTTCTTCATCACTTTGCAGACAATGAAAAAAATTGAATCTTTATTAATACCTTTATTAACTAATTCCATTGCAAGTTTTAGTGTAGGTTCAAGATCATCAGTTGATACACCTACAGGCAAAACTATTAAATCTGAGGCATTGGCAAATTCTAAAACATGATTATCCGCAAATGCTTTTCCATCAATAATTAGTAAGTCTGTGTTTTGTGATGCTTTTAATGCGGCTTTAGGTTCTCGATATAAAGCAACTTCAATTTCTGGCAATATTTTATCGTCTGCTCGACGACCAGCCCAGTTAAAAAATGTTTTTTGAACAACATCCATATCAGCAACATGTACCATCCAATCATTATTTGAAAATTCAACTGCTACAGCGCGAGCAATAGTTGATTTTCCTGTTCCACCTTTTTGATTAAGAAATGAAATTATCATTAATTACTCCGTCTGTTTTTTAAAAGATAACTTATTATAAAGGCACTTGTGCCCTTTGTAAAGAAATAACTACTTTTATTATTAATATTCCTTTATTGCTATCATGCTTTAATGAAAGTAATTATAACATAAAGTATTTTTTATGTTTAGCTCTGAGTTATCCACAGGCTATTTTTTAAAAACATACAATATTCTTTAAGAATATATATAAGAATATATATAAGAATATATATGGTGTCTGTAAGCTACTGAATATAAAGTGATACTAGGGTTTTAGGTAGAAGCTTTTGTGGTTTTTATGTATTATAGGTAGAAGCTTTTGTGGTTTTTATGTATTATAGGTAGAAGCTTTTGTGGTTTTTATGTATTATAGGTAGAAGCTTTTGTGGTTTTGGATTTAGCCCTTGGTTTTAGGGGCTTAAAAAACCTCTGAAAGTGGAAGCTTTTGTGGTTTTGGATTCACCCCTTGGTTTTAGGGGCTTAGGAAGGCTCTGAAAGTAGAAGCTTTTGTGGTTTTGGATTCACCCCTTGGTTTTAGAGGCTTAGGAAGGCTCTGAAAGTAGAAGCTTTT
>Ga0256840_1002694_pt1 | contig 15367 bp, 14 predicted proteins | sample 355202metaG_FD_185969 | JGI IMG/M metagenome (GOLD analysis project Ga0256840, IMG submission 185969) | Hydrothermal vent microbial communities from Mid Atlantic Ridge, Atlantic Ocean - 355-202 | ecosystem: Environmental > Aquatic > Marine > Hydrothermal vents | place: Atlantic Ocean: Mid... | reverse complement strand
AGAAAAAAAGTATGGAATGAATTATTAAACATTCCTTATGGTAAAACGGTTAGTTACAAAGATCAAGCAATTGCAATGGATAATATAAAAGCACTACGTGCAGTTGCTTCTGCTAACGGAATGAATAAAATTAGTCTTATTATACCTTGTCATAGAGTAATTAGTTCAAATGGGAATCTTACAGGTTATGCAGGTGGATTACATAAAAAAAAATGGTTGATTAATTTTGAAAATAATAATTCATAAAAAAACGAAAAATCAACTTTTATTTTGATATAAAATTTTTAACTTTGGTAAAAAACAAACCATGAAATCTTTACCAAATTTTTCTCCAAATAACAAATCATTATTAGCAAAACATCTAACCGAAGCTATATTTAATAAATTGGTAGATAAAAAAACAAAACATGGTTTTACACTTATTGATGCAATTAAATCAGGAATTAAAAATATAGATAGCGGTATTGGCGTTTATGCAGGAGATGTGGAGTCATATAGTATTTTTAAAGAATTATTTGAGCCAATAATAATTGATTACCATCAAATTGGGATTGAAAGCAAACATAAAAGCAATTTAGATAGTAGTAATTTTAAGGGAGAGCATTTAGACTCAAATGGAGAATACATAATATCAACCCGAATTAGAGTTGGAAGAAATATTGAAAATTTTCCATTAGGAACAATTATAAGTAAAGAAGGACGAAATCAAATAGAGCAGATGGTTAGTAAAACCTTACTTAGTTTCTCAGATAATTTAGCAGGAAAATATTATCCACTACCCAAAATGGATAAGACAACAGAAGAAAGGCTGGTTAACGATCATTTTTTATTTAAAAGTGGAGACCGATTTTTGAGTGCAGCAGGGTTAAATAGAGATTGGCCAGAAGGACGTGGAATTTTTCATAATAATGAAAAAACATTTTTAGTTTGGATAAATGAAGAAGATCAATTACGAATTATTTCCATGCAAAAAGGAGGGGATATAAAAATGGTTTTTGATCGATTAATAAAAGGAATTAAAAAAATAGAAGAAAATATTTCATTTTTATATGATGATTATCTTGGTTATATCTCTAGTTGTCCAACAAATTTAGGAACAGCAATGCGAGCAAGTGTACATATAAAATTACCAAAATTAGCTAAGAATTATAGTTTGTTAGAAAAAATAGCAAATGACTATGCTTTACAAATAAGAGGATTGCATGGCGAGCATTCAGAAAGTAAATCACAAATTTTTGACATTAGTAATAAGCGTAGATTAGGAATAACAGAAGTTACTTGTATTAGCGATTTATACAATGGAATAGCTGCTATAATAAACGCAGAAAAATCATTGTAAGTAAATGTTAAATATTATTACCTGTTAGTGATTATATAGTCAATAAAAATATTAATTGTTTTTACTAGCAAGTAAAGTATTCTTTAGTAACATGGCAATTGTCATAGGACCAACACCACCAGGGACAGGAGTAATAAAAGAAGCTTTTTTACTTACTTGTTCAAAATCAACATCACCAGCTAAACGATAACCTCTTTTTTTAGATTCGTCTTTAACACGAGTAATACCAACATCAATAATAGTAACACCATCTTTAACCATGTCTGCTTTTAAAAATTCAGGAATACCAATAGCAGCAATAATGATATCTGCATTTTTAGTAACTTCAGCTAAATTTTGAGTTCTACTATGTGCTAAGGTAACAGTAGCATTACCAGCTTTTCGTTTTTGGCTCATTAATATACTCATTGGTCTGCCAACAATATGGCTTCTACCTAATACAACAACATTTTTACCAGAAGTTTCAATATTATATCGTTCTAATAATTCCATAATACCATACGGAGTAGCAGGTAAGTAACAAGGTAAATCTAAAGCCATTCTACCAACATTAGTAGGGTGGAATCCATCAACATCTTTGTCAGGATTTACAAGCATTAATACTTTTTGTTCATCAATATGTTTAGGTAACGGAAGTTGTACAATAAAACCATCAATATCCTTATCTTTATTTAAAATTTCAATTTCATGTAATAATTGTTCTTCAGTAACATCTTCAGGTAAATCTATAAGTGTAGAGTTAAACCCAACACGTTCACAAGCTGTTACTTTACTAGCAACATAGGTTTGGCTTGCACCATCCGTGCCAACAATAATAGCTGCTAAATGCGGAATTTTACCACCGCTTTTTCTAATAGAAGCAACTTCTAAAGCAATTTCGTCTTTAATATCATTGGATGTTTTTTTACCGTCTAATAATTGCATCGTTTAATTTTTTTTACCTACTGCCTGACTACTTCATTCCTTGCATCATCTGCATCATACGTTTACCGCCACCGCCTTGCATCATTTTCATCATTTTACTCATTTGTGTAAATTGTTTCATTAGCTGATTTACTTCTTGTACAGTAGTACCAGAACCTTTAGCAATTCTCTTTTTTCTAGAAGCATTAATAATGGTAGGTTTTTGTCTCTCTTTAATAGTCATAGAATGAATAATTGCTTCAATACCTTTAAAGGCATCATCATCAATATCAACATCTTTCATCGCTTTACCAGCACCAGGAATCATACCAATAAGGTCTTTCATATTCCCCATTTTTTTAATTTGTTGAATTTGTTTTAAGAAATCATCAAACCCAAACTGGTTTTTAGCAATTTTCTTTTGAATCCTACGAGCTTCTTCTTCATCATATTGTTCTTGCGCTCTTTCTACCAAAGAAACAACATCTCCCATTCCCAGAATACGATCTGCCATACGATCTGGATGGAAAACATCAATAGCTTCCATTTTCTCTCCAGTACCAATAAATTTAATAGGTTTATTTACAACCGATTTTATAGATAAAGCAGCACCACCACGTGTATCACCATCTAGTTTTGTAAGGATAACACCTTCAAAATTAAGAATATCATTAAAAGCTTTTGCGGTATTTACAGCATCTTGCCCAGTCATAGCATCTACAACAAACAAAGTTTCTTGTGGTTGTACTGCTTTGTGAATATTAGAAATTTCGGTCATCATTTTCTCATCAACAGCCAAACGACCAGCAGTATCAATAATTATTACATTCTTACCAGTTGCTTTGGCGTGTTTTAAGGCGTTTAATGAAATATCTACAGGATTTTTATTGTCAGGTTCCGCATAAACTTCTACACCAATTTGCTCACCAACAACTTGTAATTGGTTTATAGCGGCAGGTCTATACACATCACAACCAACTAATAAAACCTGTTTTGCTTTTTTGTTTTTTAAGTAGTTTGCTAATTTACCAGAAAATGTTGTTTTACCAGAACCTTGTAAACCAGACATTAAAATAATTGTAGGAGAACCTTTTAGGTTTAACCCAACAGTTTCACCACCCATTAATTCAGTCAACTCGTCTTTAACGAGTTTTACCATTAATTGACCAGGATTTAAAGTCGTTAAAACGTTTTGACCAATTGCCTTCTCTTGAATTCTTTTGGTAAAGTCTTTGGCAATTTTAAAGTTAACATCGGCATCTAATAATGCACGGCGTACTTCTTTTAAAGTTTCGGCAACATTAATTTCGGTAATTTTACCATGTCCTTTTAAAACATGAAATGCTTTATCTAGTTTTTCGCTTAAATTATTAAACATACGTTCTAATTATTTTTTTGACAAAGATAAAAAAAAGGGAGTAAGTAATATAACTATAAGATTAAAGATTTTTAAATTATTTTAAGATTAGAAAATTTTAATTATTAATTTCTAGTATTTAGAAGAATAAGCACTAATTTTGTGATTAATTAAGAACTTAAAAAAAGATAAAAAAATGGGATTTTTCAGTAGATTATTTGGTAAATCAAAGAAAAGTACAGATAAAACTGTAGAAACAGAAAATACAGTAGTAGATAAAGCGGATGATTTTATTGAAGAAATTATTGATAAAGCTAAGGAAGTAGGAGAGGAGCTGTTGGAGAAAGGAAAAGAGATTGCCGAAGAAGCAAAAGTAATAGGAAAAGAAATAGCTGATAATGCAGGAGATATTGCTAGCGATATAGCAGATAAGGCTAAAGAAGTTGGTGGTGAGTTATTAGAGAAAGGAAAAGAAATTGCTGAAGAGGCAAAAGTAATTGGAAAAGAGATTGCAGATAATGCAGGAGATATTGCTAGCGACATAGCAGATAAAGCTAAAGAAGTAGCAGATGTAGCTGTGGAAAAAGGAAAGGATTTAGTTGATAATGCTCCAGATATGGCAAAAGAGTTTGTGGAAAAAGCTAAGGAAGTAGGTGGTGATTTAGTAGAAAAAGGAAAAGAATTAGCTAATGATGCTGTAAAATTATCTGAAGATGCTGTAGCTAAAGCTAAAGATGCGTTACAAGATGCAAATGAGGAAGAGGAATAAGTCTTCTTTAAAATTTATATAAAGCAAACCTCACTATTTAGTGAGGCTTTCTTATTGTTAATAAAATAATAAGGGGACATTATTTTTTAACAAAGCGTTTTGTTGCTGTTTTACCTTCTGGAGTTAAGATTTTTATGAGGTAAAAACCAGTAGATAATCTAGAAACATCAGTGTTCTTAGTATTATTTTCTAATACTTTTTGACCTTGTAAGTTGTATATAGTAACTTGACTTAAATTATCATCCATTTTAATGTTTAATACATCTTTTACAGGATTTGGATATATTGTAAAATCAATTTTTATGATGTCATGATCTTTGTTAATCCCTCGTTTCTTTGAAGAACCACCACGCTTTCGAGGTTTTTTATTTTTGACTTTAATTCCTTTACTTGAATGTAGAAAAAAAGTTTCATCACTTTCAGTAATACCTGTGAATTCATCGTCTTCTGTATCTGATAGCGAACTTAATATCTTGTGTCGCCAATCAAAAGCCGTCTTTTTATTAATTTCTAATTCAACTTTTATTTTATCTAAGCTCTTTTCTTGAACCATTAAATTTAGATAATCATCTATCTTATCCTTATGATGTAAACCCGCAATCCAAGTACCAGTATATTCTGTAAAACTACGATTACAAGACTTACATTTGTAACGTTGTGACCCACTCTTGAAACCAAATTTTACATATTTTTTATGATGACAATGTGGGCATTCTCCTTGCTTGTTATTCAAAACATCTCTACGTAATTTTTGAAAATCACAAACAACATCTGTTTTAACATCACTTAATTTAACAATCTCTGATATGATAGAATTACGCTCTATTACAGGTAAATCAAGTAAGTATGTTTTAATTTCTGTTAATTCCATAGGTAAATATACAAAATTAATATCTATTATAAACTAGAGTCTTAATTTCATGTAAATATCTTTATTACAGATGTTTAAAAACAGTTAAAACTTCTGAAAGTGAGTTTTAAACTTCTGAAATGCTTTTTTCATATAGAAAAGCTATCTAAATATTACTTCATCGTTTTAAAAACCAGCTGCTTTATCGTCTCCACGTGGATCTGCCCCACCTTCTAATTTCCCGTTTGGTAATACTAATATAGCATCTACTTTGCCTATTACTGGTGCATTTGCTTGTTCTATAATGTATCCTTTTTTTTCTAGATTTGGGAAAACAGTTTTGTCAAAAGTAAGTTCAAATTTTATATTATCTGGTAACCATTGGTGGTGAAACCTTGGTTGTGATACGGCTTCTTGCATTCCCATATCAAATTCTATTACATTTAATATATTTTGTAATACGGATGTAATTATTGTTGAGCCTCCTGGTGAGCCTAACACCATTTTTAATTTCCCGTTTTGTTCCACAATTGTTGGACTCATAGAACTTAGCATTCTTTTTTCTGGTGCTACTGCATTTGCTTCGGCACCAACTAATCCATACGAATTTGCAAAACCTGGTTTTATACTAAAATCATCCATTTCGTTGTTTAATAAAAACCCGCCTTCTTTTACATATACTTTGGAACCAAATGCGCCATTTAGTGTTGTTGTTACTGCTACTGCATTCCCAAATTGATCTACAATAGAGTAGTGGGTGGTTTCGTTACTTTCTAATCCGTTTAGTTTACCATGTGATATTTCTTTAGAGGTATTTGCTTTGTCCCAAGAAAAATTATGCATTCTTTGTTTTAAATAATCGCTAGATATTAAACTGTCAATGGCAATGTTTACAAAATCACTATCTCCCAAAAAATAGGCTCTATCTGCATAAGCTCTTCGTTCTGCTTCTGTAATTAATTGTATGTATTTTGTTGTGTTGTGTTTGTATTGTTTGATGTTGTATGGTTCTATGGTTTTTAATATTTGTGCCAAACAAATTCCTCCACTTGATGGTGGAGACATAGATATTATTTTTGCATTTTTATAGGTAAAGCTAATTGGTTTGCGCCATTTTGCTTTGTATTTTGCTAAATCTTCTTTGGTTATTATACCTCCTAAATCTTGTAAATAACTGACTAACATTTCTGCTGTTTTCCCCTTGTAAAATTCATCTCTTCCATTATCTCTTATTCGCTCTAGTGTTTTTGCCAGTTGTATGTATTTAATGGTATCTCCTTCTTTCCAATTTTTGTCTAATAATATGGTTCTGTTATTTGCTTTTTTAAATCCTGCCTTATATTTTTCTATTGCTTCTGCTTGCTTTTTGGTAACAACTACACCTTTTTTTGCCATATCAATGGCTGGTTGTATTAATTCTTTAAATGGTATTGTTCCGAATTTTTCATACACTTTAAATAGTCCAGCAATGGTTCCTGGCACACCTACTGCATTTGCTCCAAGTGTACTTTTGTCTGGTATTACATTTTTATCTTTATCTAAATACATATCATGGTGTGCTGCTAATGGTGCTTTTTCTCTATAATCTAATGCGCCAATTTTACCGTCTTTTGTTCGGTATACTAAAAATCCTCCTCCGCCAATATTTCCTGCAAAGGGATAGGATACTGCCAATGCTAAATCGGTTGCGATCATGGCATCAAAGGCATTTCCGCCTTTTTTCATAACGTCTAACCCTATTTTGGATGCTTCTTCTCGTGCACATACTACCATTGCTTTTTCGGTTATTACGCCTTTAATTTGTGGTATTTGTTTTATTACTTTAGTCTTTTCTTTACATTGGAATAGTAATAGTATTGGGAGGATAAGTAAAATTTTTTTCATTGTATATGGTTTGTTATTCAAGTTTAGTGTAAAAAATAAATGGTAATCTATATATTAAAATGTACGGATTATTTCTTCTGAAAAGATACGTAAATCTTTGAAAAAATCTGTAAAATCTGTTTCAAATTCTTTGTAGTGTATTTTTAAATCTTCTATGGCAAGATGCATTTGTGATTTATTTTTTGTTCTTTTATTCATGCTAATCAATGCTCTTTCTATACCATCTATACTTGCATAAGCGGTTAACCATTTTTGCGCTTTCATGTATGGTAATATGTATAAAACCTTGTTTGGTAATACTTCTGAATTGTTTTGCATTAATTCTAAAAATTCTTGTTCTTTGTTTTCTAGTGTTATTGCTGCATAATTCTTCCAATTTTTTGCTAAAAAATGATCGTATAGTATATCTATTATTATTCCATCGTAATGTCCGTAACGTTCATGTAACCTCCTTTTACTTATGCGTACAATTTTGTGACTGTCTGTAAAAGAATCTATTTGGCGGTGTAATAATATGCCTTTTTGAATTTCTAATGGTAAGTGTTTGTATTTATTACCTCTAATAAAATCTGCGATAAAATTACCAATGGTTAGGTTATCATTGTTATTTGATAAGTAGATATGTGCTAAAAAATTCAAATTACTATGTGTTTTATTGGAAAGTAAATTAACAAAAAAATCCGTAATAAAACTACGGATTTTGTTTTAAATACTATTTTATAGTACTATTATTTAGCTATTCAACATTACTGGCATTACTAACATTGTTACATCTTCACCTTCTTCTAAACTATCTAATGGTTTTAATATTCCTGCTCTGTTTGGCAATGACATGTGTAATTGTACTTCGTTTGAGTTTAGGTTATTTAACATTTCTAATAGAAAGCGTGAATTGAACCCTATTTGCATATCGTCTCCTTGGTATGCACATTGTAAGCGCTCATCTGCTTTGTTTGAAAAATCAATATCTTCTGCCGATACATTTAATTCTGTACCTGCCATTTTTAAACGTATTTGATGTGTTGTTTTACTTGAGAATATTGATACACGGCGTACAGAGTTTAAAAATGATCCTCTATCAAGCGTTAAAATATTTGGATTTTCTTTTGGGATTACGGCATCATAGTTTGGATATTTTCCATCGATTAATCTACATACCATTATGCTATTATTAAATGTGAATTTTGCATTAGAATCGTTGTATTCTATTTTTACATCTTCTTGTGAGTTTCCTAAAATATTTTTTAACAAGTTAAGTGGTTTCTTTGGCATTATAAACTCAGATGCTTCTTCTGCTTTTAAATCTGTTCGTGAATATTTTACTAATTTGTGCGCATCTGTTGCTACAAATGTTAATTCATCTGTTGAGAATTGGAAGAATACTCCACTCATTACTGGTCTTAAATCATCATTACCTGCAGCAAATATTGTTTTTGATATTGCTGTTGCTAATATGTTCCCTACTATTTTAGTTGTACTTGGTTTTTCTAACTCTATTGCTTTTGGAAATTCTGATCCATCTAAATATGCTAATGCATATTTACCACTTTGCGAACTGATTTCAATTGTATTATTGTCTTCCGTTTTAAATGTTAGCGGTTGTTCTGGAAATGTTTTTAGGATATCTAATAATAACTTTGCTGGTACAGCAATTTCAGTAGTATCTTCTGTTTCCACTTCTATTATTGATGACATGGTTGTCTCCAAATCTGATGCAGATATTTTTAATTGATTTTGACTCAATTCAAATAAGAAATTATCTAATATTGGTAATGTGTTGTTACTATTAATAACTCCTCCAAGAGTTTGTAAATTCTTTAATAATTGTGAACTGGAAACTATAAATTTCATACGTTTTCGTTTTAATATACTATTTTTGACTACCAAAAATAGTAAGTCACAAATATATTAAATTATAAATAATGTTTTGTTATTTTAGATTTAAAATTTTTAAAATATTTTTTTGAAATCAGATTACTTTATTATTATTGTGTTGACTGCTTATATTAGCTGTATTTTCTTTTTCTAAAAAAGTTATAAGACAGTCCAAATATTGCTAGTATTAATAATGGTAATGTGATGTTTACTATTTGCCAAAAAGTTCGTTCTTGGTATGTTTTTTCTTTATCTAAAAATTGTAGGTTTATATTTTTTGAACGCAGCTGCAATAGTCCATCATCATCTAATAGATAATGTACTGTGTTTAATAAAAAGTCTTTGTTTCCATTTTTTATTCCTGTCCATTTATCTACGCCTAAATCTAATGGTTTGCCTTGGAATGTTTCGTTTTTAATTATATCTCCATCTGCTATAACTACCATTTTGTTTGAGGTACTTTTCTCTTTGTATTGTGGTGTTTTATATGGTTTTATTCTGTCTTTGTATGCCGATTTGAATTCGCCTTCTAGCAATACGCCAAGTATTTGATTTCCGTTATTGTAGTCTTTTTTTGTTGGTCTGTTGTTTATTTCGTCTAAACGAATTTCTAGTGGGGTTCCATATGGTTTTGATAATGGAGAGCTTTGGAGTAATACTGTTTTTTTTAATTCTTTTTTTAAGGTGTCTATGGTACTTGCAAAACGCAATTGCACTGCTGGTATATTTTTTGTTATGGAATGGTTTTTATTTGGATTTATTAATGGATAATATGTCCATAGGTAATCTTTATATTGTGTTTTGCCTCCAATATTTCCGTTTGCCAATTTTATGGTAGCGCTATACATGTCTTTTACTACATTGTGTTTAACTCTAACACCATATTCAAATAACAAATCGGTTATTCCTAATTCTCTACTTATGGCTAGTGAGTTTCCTGTTTTCATTAAACTATCATTTTCTGCAATTACATTATCAATTAGCCAAAGTGTTTTTCCGTTGTTTGCTTGGAATTGGTCTAATGTAAACTTTTCTTTTTCGGTAAACTTTTTTGTTGGTTTGGCTATGATTGCTAAATCAAATTTTGTTAATAATTTTAATGTTTTATTTGGTATTACATTGGCTGAATCTAATGGGAATGGTTCTAAATGGTAATAGGTGCTTAATGTTTTTAATAATCCATCTAAATAGATAAAATCGAGTTCACCATTACCTGTTAGTACTGCTATATTTTTTCTTTTGGTTGTGGTTACTTTATGGATTGCGTCTGTAAATTGAAATTCTAAATTTTCGATTGCACTTTGTAATTGTGCTTCTTGCGATGCTGCATTTGAGGTTGCTAATAAAGAGATGTTCTCTGTTCTATTTTTGTAGATTACGGTTGCCCATGGAAAAATGATTGCTTCCGAAATTTTACTTCCTTCTTGTACGGATAGCCTGCTTGGTTTTAATCCTTTGTTTATTAGTTCTTTTTCTTTTCCTAGTGGATTTACAAACCGATATGTGATGTTGTTTTTAAGTGTATGTAGTTGCTCTAAATGTTGTTTGGTTTCTATTTGTAACCGTTTAAACTCTGCTGGAAAATCACCTTCAAGATATACTTTTATTACCAATGGTGTTTCTACTTTGTGAAGCTCGTTTTTTGTTATATCAGACAATGTGTATCTTTTATCTTCTGTTAGATCAAATTGTGTGTATTGTTTATTGCTAATAAAATTTATTAGAAACAATCCAAAGATTAAAAGTAATATTCTAATGCTATTTTTTTTCATTTATTAGTTTTTATTCTATCTGCTTCTAAATTTGTTCCACTCGCATTCGTGTTACTACTAAAAAGAATATTGTTATGCTTACAAAGTAGATAATATCTCGTGTATCAATTAGCCCTCTACTTAGATTTTGAAAATGCTCATACATGCCAAATTTTTGAATGAAAATATTTTTGGATGTTGTTGATGTGGCAATAAATTCAAATCCATAATAAATTAAAAAGGATATAAATACTGCTGTTAAAAATGCTACTATTTGATTTTTTGCTAATGTTGATGTAAATAATCCTATTGCTATAAACGCACTTGCTAAAAATAATAGCCCTATATACGAACCTATGGTGCTTGCGAAATCTATATTGCCAACGGGATTGCCAAGTTTGTAAACGCTATATACATATATTAATGTTGGTATTAGTGCGATGCTTATTAGTATTAATGCGCCAAAATATTTACCAAGTGTTATCTGCCAGTTACTTATTGGTTTTGTTTTTAATATTTCGATTGTTCCTATATGTATTTCATCTGAAAAACTACGCATAGTAATTGCTGGTATTAGAAATAGAAATACCCATGGTGTTAGGAAAAAAAATGAATTTAAATCGGCAAATCCTGCATTAAGGATGTTAAAGTCAGTTTTAAAGACAAATAAAAAAAGGCCGTTTATTATTATAAATAGTCCTATTACCAAATAACCTATTGGTGATGTGAAAAATGTATGTAATTCTTTTTTTATCATTTATTAATCTAACTTATATAGTTTATCTACACTCCAAGCTTCTGGTTTTGCATTAAATAAAATCTTTGTTTTTGCCCATACTGTTTTAAATAGTTCGGAGTTTTTGTAATTTTCTAAATCTTCTTCCTTTTCCCAATAACTATATGTGAAAAATATTTTTGAATTGGTTTTGCCTCTATATAACTCTAATAAACGACAACCTTTTGTGTTTCGTATTTTTTCTTTGACAGAATTAAAGTTTGTTAAAAATTCTTCAATTTTTTCTTCTTTAAATTCCATTTTCACAATACGTACAAAATAGTTGTTATTCATCTGTTTTTCAATTTTTTTATACTCTTTTTTAAAGAAATATTACCGTGATTGTGTCTCTATAATTTAATCCTAATAATGTTGATGCGCCTCCAACGGATTGTAGGTTACTTCGGTAGATGGCTATTTCTAACAAGTTATCGTTATTAAAAAGAATTAATTTTTTTCCATCATCATTTCTTTTTTCAACTTCAGCTTCAAAATTAATAATGTCGTTATACTTGTTTAATATTGTATCAAAAGTGTAATATCTTACTTTTATTTCAAATTTTCGTCCTTTACCAATCTCATTAAAAGTATCTTTATCAATATTACTGATTACATTACCAAAATTATCTACATAAATTATATTTCCAATTATTTGATTTTTTTCTTCGTTAATAAATGGTTTAAATTCTTTGATTTGTTTTATTTCGGTTGTCTGTTTGCCTATTACATCTAAATTACCTCCTCTGGCAATGTGACATGCTGAGTTTACAAAATTGGATAAAAAGTATGTGTCGTTTTCTGTATTTGGCAACTTAATTTCAATAACTTTTTGTGGTTGAATGGCGAATGTTATTAAGGACATTATGCCATTATTTGCACAAATAAAATAATGATCGTCTAATAAAAAGACCAAATGTTTGTTTTCAATACTCCATTCTGCATCAACTGCTATGATATGAATACTGCCTTTTGGAAAGTGTTTGTATGCATTTTTAATTACATAAGCTGTCTCATTAATACTAAATGGTGTTATTTTATGTGATATATCAACAACATGTGCATTTGGCAACTCACTATAAATACGACCTTTTACAGCACCAACAAAATAATCTTTTGTGCCAAAATCAGTAGTTAGTGTAATTATAGGGTTGTTCATTTTAGACATATATCGTTAACAAATAGCTTAAAAAGTTGATAAAATTGCTATTAAAAATATTTTAAAATATAATATTAATACCTACCTTTGAAACAATTAAATTGTAAGATACAAATCTATAAAATAATCGCTTAAAAATAAGAACTATTGAACGAAAAAATAATTGAGCTTCTAGAGGTGGACCCCAAAGAGTTTTTTGGCACTCAAAACAGTACCATTATACAGTTAAAAAAATACTTTCCGAAACTAAAAATTATTGCTCGTGGTAATAAGATTAAAATATTTGGTGATGATGAGCAGATAATGGAGTTTGAAAAGCGTTTAGAGATGCTTATTAAGTATTTTGATAAATACAATAAATTAGATGAGAATAGTATTGAGCAAATTTTATTATCTAATGGAGATTCCAATAAAAATAGAGACGCATCAGATATTTTAGTACATGGCGTAGGAGGAAAACGCATACAGGCACAATCTCCAAATCAACAAAAAATGGTTGATTTAATGAAAAAGAACGATATGTTATTTGCAGTTGGTCCTGCTGGTACTGGGAAAACATATACTGCTGTGGCATTAGCTGTACGAGCCTTAAAAAATAAAGAGGTAAAACGAATTATTTTAACAAGACCTGCTGTTGAGGCTGGAGAGAATTTAGGTTTTTTACCTGGAGATTTTAAGGAAAAATTAGATCCATATATGCAACCTTTGTACGATGCTTTACGTGATATGATTCCACACGAAAAGTTAGAGGGTTATTTGGAGAAAAACATTTTACAGATTGCTCCTTTAGCATTTATGAGAGGTAGAACTTTAGATAAAGCTTTTGTGATTTTAGATGAGGCACAGAACACTACGCATAACCAAATGAAAATGTTTTTGACCAGAATGGGGAAAAGTGCGAAGTTTATTATTACTGGAGATCCTGGGCAGATAGATTTACCAAGAAAACAAGTTTCTGGTTTAAAAGAGGCATTACTAGCATTAAAGGGCGTTGATGGAATTGGTATGGTTTATTTGGATGAAAAGGATGTTGTAAGGCACCGATTAGTACGAAAAATAATTAAAGCTTATAAAAGTATTGAGTCGGAATAGTTGATAGTATTTGCCTTACTGGTAGGTAGGTTCAGTTGGTAAATAAACGAATCAACGGATAGTCAAATGAACGAATTAACGAATAACCAAGTTTTACAAAAATGGACACAATAAATAATACCAATTTTAATTTTCCGAATCAAGAGTCAGTTTATAGAGGGAAAGTACGAGAAGTTTATAATATTAACAATAATCTTTTAGTGATGATTGCTACAGATAGATTGTCTGCTTTTGATGTAGTTTTACCAAAGCAAATTCCGTTTAAAGGACAAATATTAAATCAGATTGCGGCAAAAATGTTGCATGAAACTAAAGATATTGTGCCTAATTGGTTATTAGCTACACCTGACCCGAATGTTTCGGTTGGTTTATTGTGTGAGCCGTTTAAGGTAGAAATGGTTATAAGAGGTTATTTGTCTGGTCATGCAGCCAGAGAATATAAAATGGGGAAAAGAACAATTTGTGGTATAGCTATGCCAAAGGGAATGAAAGAAAATGACAAATTCCCATCGCCAATTATTACACCAACTACAAAAGCAGCTAGTGGAGAACATGATGAAGATATTACTAGAGAAGCGATATTGTCACAAGGAATTGTTTCGGAAAAAGATTACAAGCAATTAGAAGAATATACAGTTGCTCTGTTTAAAAGAGGAACTGAATTAGCCAAAAAGAGAGGTTTAATTTTAGTGGATACTAAATATGAATTTGGAAAAACAAATGAGGGAGAAATTATTTTAATTGATGAAATTCATACACCAGATTCTTCACGTTATTTTTATGCTGATGGTTATAAAGAAAGACAAGATAGTGGAGGGGCACAAAAGCAATTGTCTAAAGAATTTGTAAGGCAATGGCTTATTGAAAATGGATTTCAAGGAAAAGAAGGGCAAGAAATACCAGAAATGAATGTTGCTAAAGTCAATGAGATTTCAGAAAGATATATTGAGTTATATGAAAAAATAACAGGTCTAAAATTTGAAAAAGGAGAAGTGAATAATGTACTACAACGAATAGATAAAAATGTAAAAACCTATCTATTAAGACATTAATCAAAAACATATCAAAAAAAGACTATCTTTGATATTCAATTTTTTGATATACTTTTAATTTTAAATAATAAAACTAATGAGTTTTAAAGCGAAACTATTCATAGAAGAGGAGGAACGAAATATACTTAATGCTAGGCAAATGTATTCTCGTTTTGCAGATGTAAACGGAAGACCAACCAGTAAGCCTGTTGGTGGAACGCTAGATTTTAGTATAGAATCTACAGGTAATGATGGCTTTTTCTACAATAACATGTTTTCACGAACTACAAAATGTAAAGGGAAAATTGTTTTTTATAGACGAGATGGTTTCACTACGTTATTTAAGATAGAGTTTGCAAATGCGCAAATACTAAGTTTAAACGAAAGGTTTCATGCAATAGATGATAAGCCTTTGCATATGAATGTGCGAATAGGTTGGGGGATTATGAAAATGCGAAATGTAATTCACGAAAAAACTTGGAACCCAAATAATCCTTTTGAAGAGATTACACCTACAGTAATTAACCAAGAGGAGGAAAAAGAAATTGTAGCTTACCACATTACCGATACGGATGGTAATGAATT
>Ga0256840_1002693_pt1 | contig 15368 bp, 10 predicted proteins | sample 355202metaG_FD_185969 | JGI IMG/M metagenome (GOLD analysis project Ga0256840, IMG submission 185969) | Hydrothermal vent microbial communities from Mid Atlantic Ridge, Atlantic Ocean - 355-202 | ecosystem: Environmental > Aquatic > Marine > Hydrothermal vents | place: Atlantic Ocean: Mid... | reverse complement strand
AAGTTCCGGAGGGGATGCAGGTTCTGAAGATCTCTCCAAACACAATAAAGGTAAAGATTGTCGAAAAAAAACAGGATAAACCCAAGCCAGATAGCCAGACGAAGAAAAATGAATAAATCTCATGGCACTCTCTGCCATGGAAAGAACCTGATAAAAAATGAAACAGAAGGGGAACGGTCCCATGAAAAGGAGATTTTTTGGTACTGACGGAGTGAGGGGGCTAGCCAACGTCTATCCAATGACCGTTGAAACGGCCCTGAGCATTGGGCGGGCAGTAGCCTATTTTTTCAGGGAGAGCCGTAATCGAAAACACAGGATACTAATTGGAAAGGACACCAGGCGCTCCTGTTACATGCTGGAAAACGCCCTGGTGGCAGGCATCTGCTCCATGGGAGCCAACGCCTATGTGGTAGGGCCGATGCCCACGCCTGCAATAGCCTTTCTTGCCACAAGCATGAGGGCAGATGCCGGTGTAGTGATCTCTGCATCCCATAACAAATTTGAAGACAACGGCATCAAGCTCTTTGCAGGAGATGGTTTCAAACTGCCAGATCACGCAGAAATCAGGATAGAGGAACTGATGGAGCAGGATCTGTCCCATGTCATGCCTACTGGCGCAAATGTGGGCAGGGCCAGGAGGATAGAGGATGCTCAGGGCCGCTACATAGTTTTTGTAAAGCATACATTTCCCAAGGACCTCACCCTGGATGGCCTGAAGATCGTTCTTGATTGCGCCAATGGTGCTGCATACAAGGTGGCCCCGGCGGTGTTCGAGGAACTCGGGGCAGATCTCATCAAGGTAGGCATTGAACCAAACGGAATAAATATCAACAAGGACTGCGGGGCCATGCACCCTGAAAGGCTGAGCCAACTAGTAAAACAGCATGGAGCAGATATTGGCCTTGCTTTAGATGGTGATGGCGACCGACTCATTGTAACAGATGAAAAGGGCAACATTGTGAACGGTGATCATATAATGGCCATCTGTGCCAAACATATGATTGAAAACAAAACCCTGAACTATAACACCGTTGTCGCCACTGTAATGAGCAACATGGGATTGGAGAAGGCCCTGGAAGCCATGGGAGGCAGACTGGTTCGCACAAATGTTGGTGACCGTTATGTTGTGGAGACCATGAGAGAGAAGGGGTACAACTTTGGAGGAGAACAGAGCGGACACCTGATCTTTCTGGATCACATCACCACCGGGGACGGCATTCTTGCAGCACTCCAACTCCTGGCAGTGATGCAGAGAAGCAGGCGTCCACTCTCAGAGTTGGCCTCTATAATGGAAGATTTTCCACAGGTACTTCACAATGTTACCCTTCAAGAGAAAAAAACGCCGGCAGAGATTCCTGGCCTGAATGAACTCCAGGGAAAACTGGAAAGAGGTCTCAAGGGCAGCGGACGCATACTCATCAGGCCATCAGGCACAGAACCGGTATTGAGGATCATGGTTGAGGGAGAGGACCATGATCGGATAGAAGAGATTGCGCATACCCTGGCAGAACATGTGGAGAATAACGCCTGATTAGCAGGTTGGCACCTGGAAAGAACTGGCCTTCCAAAAAGCCGGTGTCCGCTCCACCTTAGGCAGCACCGGCTTTTATCTCTTTTAAGGGTTAAAAGGCCTTACTGAATCCAGGGAAGATCAATCCGCCTTTTTTCTCAGAAAGGCAGGAATCTCCAGCTCTGTCTCATCCAGATTATCCAATCCCTTGAAATCAGACCCGATTCCCCTTTCCCCGTTAACCACCTTATCTGCTTCAGCTACAGCGGGGGAACTGATCCCAGGTTCATCTGTTGAATGGACAACCTCATCCTTCTTTTTGGCATCCTGAATATTCTTGATCACAGTAGTTGTGGTAATAGGTGGCTCAGCAGAGACAGGTTCTTTCCCAATGCCGGTAGCTATCACTGTGACCCGAATCTCATCCTCAAGGGATTCATCGAATACAGTACCAAATATGATGTTGGCGTCATCATGGGCCTCTTCCTGTATCAATGTGGCTGCCTGGTCAACCTCATCCATGGTAAGGGTCTCCATACTGGCGGTTATGTTCATCAGGATACCCCTTGCCCCACTGATGGAAACATCCTCCAAAAGCGGATTCGCTATTGCCATCTGAACAGCCTCCAGGGCACGGCGCTCCCCCTTGGCCACTCCGGTTCCCATGAGGGCCATACCCATCTCAGCCATGACAGTCCTGACATCAGCAAAATCCACGTTCACATAACCCTGGACCACAATAAGGTCGGAAATACCTCTCACCGCATAGTAGAGGACCTCATCAGCCTTTCTGAACATATCCATAATTGGAGTTCTGGGATCAGCAAGGCTTCTGAGCCTGTCATTGGGTATGGTGATGATGGTATCCACCACCTTTCTCAGCCTGTCAATTCCCTCATCTGCCTGCTGTTTTCTCTTTTTGCCTTCAAAACTGAAGGGACGGGTTACCACAGCCACTGTGAGAGCCCCCATCTCCTTGCTTATCTCCGCAATTACCGGGGCCCCTCCAGTACCTGTTCCACCGCCCATTCCAGCAGTAACAAAGACCATATCACTGCCTTCCAAGGCCTTTTTGATCTGATCCGCACTCTCTTCTGCTGCTTCACGCCCTATATTGGGTTTTGCGCCTGCACCCAACCCCTTGGTGAGCCCCTTGCCCAGCTGGATCTTGACAGGGGCCTTTGACATCTCCAGGGCCTGGGCATCAGTATTGGCTGCAATAAACTCGACTCCCTGAAGTTCTGCCCGGATCATGTTATTGATGGCATTTCCACCACCACCGCCAACACCAATAACCTTTATCTTTGCAGTCAAGGGACTGTCCACGAATTCAAAAGTCATATCTCTCTCCCCCTGTCTTCAACTATCAGTCACGTTTGAAAAGGTCCTTCATCCTGCGGGTAATCTTGGAGACAATACTCCCGCCCTCCATGTCAAAACTCCTGTCCGGCCTGTCCTGAGCCCCATATCGCACCAGCCCCACTGCCGTGGCATACATGGGGCTATCCACCACATCTACCAGGCCTGATATATTGCGGGGATATCCAAGACGGGCCGGCAATTGGAACACCTGATCAGCCATCTCCAGTGTGCCTGGCAGCAGTGCCGATCCACCGGTCAATACAATGCCGGATGCCAGCAGTTCCTTGAGGCCGGTTCGCCTGATCTCCCGATCCAGAAGAGTAAATATCTCCTCTACCCTTGGCTCAAGGATCTCAGCCAGGATCTGTCTCGACAGCTTTCTCGGTTTTCTGCCGCCAACACTGGGAACCTCTATCATCTCACCAGGATCAGCAAATGAGGTGAGACATGTCCCATATCGTATCTTCAGGGTATCAGCCTGGGCCATGGGGGTCCTTAATCCCACGGAAATATCATAGGTGAGGTTAGCACCTCCAAGGCCGAGAACAGCAGTGTGCCTTATGGCACCCTCACCGAGTATGGCGAGATCGGTAGTACCTCCGCCAAAATCAATCAAGGCTACCCCAAGATCTCTCTCCTCATCGGTAAGCACTGCCTCTGCTGATGCCAGGGGCTGCAGGACAATATCCTCAACATCCAACCCTGCCCTATTGGCACATTTGATCAGGTTTTGTGCTGCAGTAACGGCCCCGGTCACAATATGAACCTTGGCCTCCAGCCTGACGCCTGTCATCCCCACAGGGTCAAGAATTCCAGGCTGGTCATCCACAATATACTCCTGGGGCAGGATATGGATGACTTGGCGATCGAGGGGGATTGCCACGGCCCTGGCTGCATCAATAACCCTGTCCAGATCCTCCTCAGTAACCTCCTCACCCTTGATGGCAATGACACCGTGGCTGTTGAACCCCTTGATATGGCTTCCAGCTATGCCGATATAGGCAGAGGTTATCTCACAGCCCGCCATCAGCTCCGCCTCCTCCACTGCCTTCTGAATGGAGTTCACGGTCTTGTCGATATTGACAACCACTCCCTTACGCAGGCCAACGGACGGATGGCTGCCGATACCGATTATTTCCAGGCCGTCTTCAGTCTCCTCTCCCACGACACAGCTCACTTTGGTGGTGCCGATATCCAGGCCTACAATTATGTCACAAGCACGCTGGTTCATAACTCAGTTCTTCAACTTTGCGAGGGCCATATCATCCCCATAACCAACAGTAACGCTGGCAACCTTGGCATATTCTCCCGATGTATAGAGCTGATAGAGTATCTTTTCAGCACGATAGAACTGCCCCTTGAGTTCTGACCGTTCCAGATAGAAAGGAACCGCCTTATCTGCTGTATAGACAACCAGTGTATCCTCATCCGGGAAATCTATCTGGCTGATATTGAAATATCCCAGGGCACGCGCCCCCTTTCTGGAGAGCTTGACTATGGTCATGGCATCCCTAACCCGCGTCATATCCAGCGCCTGACCATCTTGCTCCCCCTTGCCATGGGGCCCTTTATCATCTTTTAACAGCCCGGTAATTATCGGGCCTTTGAACCCGTCTTCAGGTGCCGCTTCCTTGAAAACCTTTCCTTCTTTATCCATCAGCCATATCTTTCCCTGGATACTGACCAGGGCCGCGGGCTCTCTCTCACGAACCTTTATTATGATCCTGTTTGGATAGTCCCTCTCCAGTTCCACAGAGGCAATCCAGGGATTTCCTGCCATTATTGCAGCCCTGACCTTTTCAGCATTGACAGAGAAGATATTCTGTCCGCTCCTGATACCACTTAGCCTGACAATCTCCTTAGGATCAATCCGCTTCCCCTTTTCGCCAGCCTGGTGCAGATCTATGGATGATATCTGAAAAATTGAACAACACTGTGCCCATTGCCTTATCCCGTATCCCGCCCCTGCCAAGCCTGCCAGGAAAAGAGCTGTTACCATGGATGCGATCAGAAATTTTCGCACAAAGACACTACCCGAGCCAGATCCTCTTTTGCCATCTGAACCCGGCCTGCGTGAGAGATTACTGCGTTTGAGAGATCCGGATCTCCTGCGAACATTGGATGACCTGGATATCATGCTGAAGCCTCCTTCCAGATGGTGACCTCTGGCTCAAGACAGATCCCAAACATGGCCTTCACCCTCTCCCTTGCACAATCTATCAGTTCCATCACATTGTAAAATGAGGCTCCGCCAAGATTGACTATAAAATTTGCGTGCTTCATGGATATTTCCGCGCTACCCGCCCTTCTGCCCTTGAGACCTGCCTGGTCTATAAGTCTGCCGGCAGAATCATTTTCCGGATTTCTGAATATGCAGCCGGCACTTGGCTGCCCAAGAGGCTGAGAAAGGATACGTTGTGCCATCACCCTCTTCAGGATCTCCTGTGATCTCTTTCTCCTGACCCTATACAGGGCCCTTCCAGAAAGATAGGCTGCATCTTCTTCTGCCACACGAATCCTGCAGCCTGCTACCACCGCACCCTTGGGAATTCCTCCGTCCCTGTAACCTGATTCCATGTCAACACACTTGAACCACTGACTACCGTTTGGCGTCACAATGAGCACGCTCTCCACAAAATCCAGAAAATTTAGCCCGTTGGCGCCGGCATTCATCTTCACCGCTCCGCCTACTGATGCAGGTATGCCGCAAAGTGGCTCCAGTCCGCCAAGATCATGGCTGTGACAGAATGTTATCAGCCTGGACAGCCTCACCCCTGCCCCTGCCTCCAACATGCCGTTGCCAAATCCAAGATCTGTCAAGCCATTCAGTGAGAGAACTGCATCCACCCCCCTGTCGTCAACCAGCAGGTTGCTCCCGTTGCCCAGTATCCTGAAGGCAGGGAAGTTGCTGTGGAGAATGGCCAGGGCCTTTTCAAGGCCTGGAATATCCGTAGGCTCCAGCCATAAAGCTGCAGTCCCGCCTATGCGAAAGGTAGTAAAATCTGCAAGAGGGATATCGGTTTTCAGGACAACACCCTCTATATCAGGCACTCTTCCTGGCAATTAAACTCCCCTCCCGTTCCTGCAAAAGGTTTGCAATCTCATGTCCAACCTTGCCTATGGCGCCAGCACCCAAGGTCACAACCAGATCGCCATCTCTAACCTCAGGCAGCACTGCCTCAGGAAACTGGTCTACAGACTCTACAAACTGCACAGGACATCCTGAGCCTGCAGCCACGGCATCAGCAAGCCTCTTACCAGTGATCCCCACTATGGGCTTCTCGCTGGCCGGATAGATCTCGGTCAAGAAGAGTTTATCAACCAGATTGAAGCAGGTGGCAAACTCATCCATCAGTGCCTTGGTTCTGGAGTACCGGTGAGGCTCGAACAGCACCACTATCCTCCGATCCGGCCAGGCATTCCTGACAGCCGCAAGAGTGGCCTGAATCTCCGTGGGATGGTGTGCATAATCATCCAGTACTGTTATCCCGCCAATCTCTCCTACTATTTCAAACCTCCTGCCAACACCCTCATAAGAGCTGATACCCTGTCTGATAAGATCAAATGACAGCTCCAGTTCTATACCTACAGCAATGGCAGCAAGGGCATTTCGTACATGGTAGAGGCCGGGCACTGAGATCTCCACCCTTCCCATGACAGCATCATGCCAAACCACATCGAATGAGGTCTTCATACCGTTGGATCTGATATCCCTGGCTCTCAGATCACATTTCCTGCCAGTACCATAGGTGATATTCCGCTTACCCACTTCCTGAACTATCTCCATGAGTACCGGATCATCACCGCAGGTAATGGTAACCCCGTAAAACGGGATCCTGTCCATAAAAAGGGCAAAGCTGCTCTTTATCTCCTGCAACCCTGCATAATAATCGAGATGCTCACGATCTATATTGGTAACCACTACCATGCTTGGAATAAGCTTCAGAAAACTGCCATCACTCTCATCCGCCTCTGCAACCAGGAACTCTCCCTGGCCCCAATGGGCATTGCTGCCAAGCCCTCTGACCTGCCCGCCAATTATCACCGTGGGATCCAGATCGGCCCCCTGCAGGACAGATGCAACCATGGAGGTGGTACTGGTCTTGCCATGGGCACCAGCAACGGCAATTCCAAACTTCTTCAGGCGCATAAGCTCACCCAACATCTCTGCCCTGGGAATAACTGGAATGCCAGCAAGCCTGGCTGCCTTGAGTTCTGGATTGTCATCCCTGACTGCTGAGGATACCACAACAACGTCTGCATCCTTGATATTTTCAGATGCGTGTCCCTTACTGATCACGGCCCCCATGGCCTCCAGCCTGCGGGTTATATCTGTACTCCTTAGATCAGAACCTGATACACTGAAGTTGAGAGACAGCAGGACCTGGGCCAGACCGCTCATCCCTATTCCACCTATCCCTATGAAGTGAATATGTTGTTTTTTATACATTACGTCTATTCTCCAACACCCATTTTTAAGATTGATACGGGACTACCCGGTACAGCCTTCATGAACGACCTGATGAAAAACCTGCAATCTCAACCAGATTCTCTGCTATCTTTCTGTATGCATTGGGCATCCCCAGCTTCTTTGCACTTTGAGCCATTTTAGCAAGTTTTTCACGATCTTCCATAAAAGTTTCAATATTGGATGAAAGTTTCACAGCCCCGGTATCAGCCTCTTTCAAAAATATCCCTGCCCCCATCCTTTCCATGAATCTGGCGTTGAGATCCTGATGCCCTTCAGCAGCGAAGGGATAGGGAATAAGTATGGATGGACGGCCAACAACAGTCAATTCAGCTATTGTGGTGGCTCCTGCCCTGCATACCACCAGGTCTGCAGCTCTGTAGGCCCTGCCCATTTCCGATATGAATGGCCTTACATCTCCGGCTATTCCATGTTTCGCATAAAACTTCTGCACCTGGGCAAGATCTTTCTCACCTGTCTGATGAAGAAACGTCAGGGAAAATCCCGAATCCTTCAGTGCCTTGATGGCAGAACAGGCCAACCGGTTAAGGCTGCTGGCTCCCTGGCTACCGCCAATAATCAGGAGGTGAAAATCCCTGCCGGAACCGGCAACTCTTGATTCCTCTGCTGCCAGCAGGATCTCCTTTCTAACAGGATTACCTGTCAAAAGGCACCTCTCTGCAGGAAAATAACGGACGGAATCCTTAAAGGACAAAAAGATCCTGCTGGCAAACCTGGCAGCCATCCTGTTGGCCAGACCTGGCAACAGGTTCTGTTCATGGATGGCAGAAGGTATTCCCAGGATTTTTGCAGCAAATATAACAGGACCTGACACATATCCGCCTACTCCAAGGACCACATCAGGCTTAAATGAACGAAGCATGGAGATGGTCCGAAGTACTGAAACAGGGAGATGACACATGGCCTTTATCATTGAACCCATTCCCGTACCCTTGAGAGGATGAACCTTGAGTATTCTGTAATCCACAGTAGTGGTTTCAAGGGCTCTACTCTCTACAGCCCTGCCTGTACCGATCCACATGGCTTCTACAGGCCTCATCTCCCTGAGGCCATCATATACTGCCAATCCAGGAAACACATGCCCCCCGGTACCTCCCCCGGCAATGACAAGCCTTATTGCAGAAGCCGTCTCTTTGCAGGAGGAGTTGCCCATCCCGGATTGTGATGACGCCTGATCAATATTCATGAATTCACTGCATCTCCATTCTCATGGGTCCAGCAGCTTTCTGAACCGTGATTGGCCTCTGAAGTTTCTGTCTCAACAGAGACGATCTGATCCACAGCGATCCTGAATGCCTGGGCCCTCTGTTTGTAGCCGGAAAAGAGATCAAAACTTGCACAGGCTGGAGAAAGGAGTACCAGCTCACCTGGCCTGGCCATGGCCACTGCCTCTTTTACAGCCCTGTTCATCACATGAAATCCCGGTCCTGGATCATCCATCCCGTCCTGGCCTGTGACTGAAAACAGATCTGACCGCATGGACAATGGGATTGTGTGACACCTGACCCCCTTCTCTTCCAGGACATTCCGCAGTCTGTCAGCCTCCTGGCCAATCAACACTGCTCCCCGTATCCCCCATCCCTTCTCAGGAGAATAGACCACCTGATCCAGCACTGAAAAATCCTCCCCCTTGTAGGAACCTCCGGCAATAAGGATCACCGCCCTCTTCAGGGAGTTTACAGCACTCTTTACAGCGGCTGCATTTGTGGCCTTTGAATCATCTATGAAACCTATCCCGTTGGCCTCTGCCACCATCTCCAACCTGTGGGCAGGCGGCTTAAAACTTGAAACACCCTCCTGAATACCATCTCGGGAGGCCCCCATTCTCCTTGCTGCCGCGATGGCAAAGGCAAGATTTTGCAGGTTGTGAACACCCAGGGCACTCCACTGAGAGATATCGTAGCTCTCTTCTGCCCACTCCCCATGCCTCAATTGAACGGTTACTTCAAGAGACCTGCGGCCCGCACCTTGCCCCTTCTCCTCCGCCAGACTGGCAAAACCAAAATCCAGCATACTGGACGGTCCGGCAATATTTGCTTTACTATGATTGCCCTCTGGCCCAAAAGACCATATCAGACGATTTTTCACTCTCTTGTCATGGATATATGGCAAGACAGAACTATCCAGGATTGCCAACCCGTCTGCACTGAGAAAATCCAGAAGATGGGCCTTTGCCCTGGCATAATCAGTGAGATCTGAATGACGGTCAAGATGGTCCGGAGCGATATTCAGCCAGATGGCGAGATCAAACTCCGGCGGAAAAATTCCATATTCATCCAGAAACCATGCAGCCTTTGCTGGGAAATACTCCAGCTGAAAACTGCTTGTCTCAACTACAGCAACCAAGTTCTCATCTTCATATTCCACTGCAAGCTGGGAGAGTGGAGGAGATATGTTTCCAGCTACCTCAGCCCTGATCCCGCCCCTGTTCAGCAGATGGGCAGTGAGCAGAGTGGTGGTAGTCTTCCCATTGGTGCCCGTAACGGCAACAAGAGGCCCCTTCCAGAGAGAGGCGCTCAGGGCCAGGTCACCGACCATGGGAATCCCCCGCTCCGCCAGATCCTTCACCACCTCGGATTGGATGGGAACACCAGGACTTATCACTGCAAAGTGCAATCCTTCACTGTGAGATGCCAGGGCCCTACCTGAAACCGCTGAACCCCCATGCAGCTTCAGCCAGTTGAAAAACTCCGGTTCCCAGGACCTGGGCTCTCTCTGGTCGTAACACACCAGGGATGCACCCTGGCCATGCAGGAATCTGGCCATGCTCATGCCAGACGCCCCCATGCCGATAACCGCAATTTTCACTCCCCGGAACAGTTTTCTCATCTCAGTTTCAATGTACTCAGGGCGATCAGCCCCAATATCACGGAAATAATCCAGAAACGGATCACCACCTTGGTTTCAGGCCACCCCATCAGCTCAAAATGGTGATGAATCGGGGCCATCCTGAATATCCGTTTACCGCCTGTCAGCTTGAAATATCCCACCTGGAGCATCACAGAAAGGGCCTCTGCAACAAACACTCCACCTACGATCACCAGCAAAATCTCCTGTTTGGACAGGACCGCCACTGCTCCAAGGGCACCTCCAAGGGATAGTGATCCAACATCGCCCATGAATATCTCTGCAGGATGGGCGTTATACCACAAAAAACCGAGAGAAGCTCCCATCATAGCACCACAAAAGATGGCCAGTTCTCCAGCCCCTGCCACGTAGGGAAGATGAAGATAGCCTGACAAAACCACGTGGCCGGCAACATAGGCGAAGATGGTATAGACTGCTGCAGTAATGGCTATAGGGCCTGCAGCCAGGCCATCCAGACCATCGGTGAGGTTCACTGCATTGGACGCACCTGCTATCACCAAAAGGGCAAAGGGCGCATAGAGCAACCCCAGATCAGGACGAATCTCCTTGAAAAAGGGAATACTGAGTCTGGTATCCCACTCTCCGTGAAGCACCAGCAGACCGGCACAGCCCACGATAATTATTGCCTGGAGCAGAAGTTTCCATCTGCCAGAGAGACCAGCACTGCTCTTTTTACTGATCTTCAGATAATCATCAGTAAAGCCTATAAGGGCACATCCGATAAAGACCAAAACAGAGACCCACACCAGAACATTTGTCAGATCAGCCCAGAGCAATGTGGAGAGTGTCAAGGCCAACCCTATGAGGACCCCGCCCATGCTGGGGGTCCCTTGCTTTTTCAGGTGGCTTTGGGGACCATCATCACGTACCACCTGGCCAAACTGAAGTCTGGTAACCTTCCTGATAAACCACGGACCAAGAATAAACATTATGAACAGAGCTGTAAGGGCAGCACAGGCAGTCCTGAATGTTATGTATCGGAATACATTGAACAGAGCGAAGTATTCATGTAATGGATACAAGAGATGGTACAGCAATCGTTATTCCTCCTGTTCCAGCCCATTTTTCTCCATGATGGAGAGAATATGTTCAATAACCCGCTCCAGCCCAACACCTCTGGAGCCCTTGATAAGGAGGAAGAGTTCCCCTTTTACATCCCTGCTCTCTATGAGTTCTTGCCAACGAAAATCTATCCAGGAACAGAGTTCATCCCTGTCCTTAAATGTAAGAACAGTCCTGACGCCATCTGCACCCGCAGCCATCTCCTCTGCCATATCTCCAACTGCTATAAGGATATCGACTCCTTTCTCCAGGGCAGCCCTGCCTATCTCCCTGTGATAACTCTCTGCCTCCTGGCCAAGCTCGAGCATATCTCCAAGGATGGCGATTCTCATACCCTGGCCGGCAATGGAAGAAAGGGTCTCTAGTGCTGCCTTCATGGACGCAGGATTGGCATTATAGGTATCATCCAGGATGGTCATCCTGTTGGTTTTTATCATCTTCATCCTGCCTGAAGGCAGAGTAACAGAGGCCAATCCCCGTGATATTTCCTGAAAGTTATGTTCAGGATCTATACCAAGACCGTAGGCCACAGCAACAGCGGCAGCCAGATTGATGGCCCCGGTCCATCCCAGGAGCGGAGAAAGAAAGGTAAACTCCTTTCCATCCAGATCAAGGCATACCTCTATTCCCTGGCCTGACATTCTCCATCTTTTCACCAGCACAAGTGCGGAAAATCGGCGAGAAGCCATTGCCTCTGCAGCTCCACCGCCACACCCCTGCCTTACTCCCGGCATAAATCCATAACCTATGAGCCTTCTCTCTGATACGGTGTCTATATCCCCATTCCCTACCATCACACCATGAAAAATGGCAGGATCATCGAGATTTACCACCAGAACGCCATCTGACCGGGTCTCCTGGAAAAGGGCCAGCTTTTCTGCAGCCACTGCATCCAGAGAACCAAAACCCTCGAGATGAGCAGGGTTGACACAGGTGACAATGGATATGTCAGGAGCCGTAACCGATGCCAGCCGCGGAATCTCTCCTGGCCGATTGGTTCCCATCTCTATCACTGCAACCTGATGCCAGGGACGCAACTCCAGCAATGTCATGGGGGTCCCTATGAGATTGTTCAGGTTACCTCTGGTCTTCAGGGTGAAAAATAGCTGCTCACAGATGGAGGCCACTATCTCTTTCACTGTTGTCTTTCCACAACTGCCAGTAATTCCAACGACTTTCAAATTACCAACAGATCCTGCCTCTCTTTTGGCAAAGGTATTCCTGACAATGCCTGCAAATTCTCCAAGGGCATGGAGTGTATCCTGGGCGAACAGCACAACGCCATCATCCACTTGTGGGTCCAGCTCCATAGCCGCATCAGCAACTGCTGCCACTGCCCCTTTTGCAAGGGCAGCGGCCACAAACCGATTGCCATGAAAATTCTCTCCTGCAATACTCCAAAAAAGTTCTCCTGGCCTTATGGTGCGGGAGTCGGTTGAAACTGCAAAGAACTCCCTTTCATCGAAGCCTCCTATTTTAGCCCCTGTTTTATCTTGATATTTCTCTGGGTTCCGCATCTTGGAGAGACGCCGCAATGTCCTGGTATTGAATGCGGATGCCATCATCTCTCTCTTCAGGCTGAATGCCTCTTGTAGCAGCTTCTGATCACTGAAAGGCAGCTTCTCCCTACCGATTATCTGGTAATCTTCATGGCCTTTGCCTGCCACCAACAGGATATCGCCGGGACGTGCCAGGTCCGCTCCGGTGAAAATAGCCCTCCTTCGATCAGGAATCACCAATACCCGACCCTGTGCAAAGGCCTCATCAGGAATCCCTTTGAGCATATCAGCTATGATATCCTCTGGCCTTTCCGTTCTGGGATTATCAGAGGTTATTATCAGGATATCAGACCGTTGCAGGGCCACCTCTGCCATCAATGGCCGTTTTTCCCTGTCCCTGTCGCCGCCGCACCCCAAAACGGTTATAACCTTTCCGGTTTTCAGCTCTTCAAGGGATGCCAGGACCTTTGCCACTGCATCCGGAGTATGGGCATAATCCACCAGGGCCAGGACACCAGGCAGGGCGTTTACAGGTTCCAGCCTCCCCGGAACCCTCTCCACCATCTCTATGCCCCTGACAAGCCGTTCTGGATCAACGCCCAGGGTCAATGCGGCAGCGGATGCTGCCATTATGTTCATGACATTGTGAGTCCCTATAAGCTTGGACTGGACCTGCAGGCTATTGCCTCCAGGAAGAACCATTGTCATACTGATGCCGGATTCTGAAAAGGACCAGGAGTCCGGCCTGATATCCGCCTTGTTAGAGAGACCAAAGGTTACAACTTCGATCTCCGGTCTGGCACTCTTGACGAGCCCTGCCAGCTGCCTTCCATAAGGATCGTCAATATTGATGATGGCATGCTCCAGGGGATACTCCAGGAAAAGTGAGGCCTTTGCCCTGAAATAGCTATCCCTGTCGCCATGATAATCGAGATGATCATGGCTCAGATTGGTAAAGATGGCAGAGTTGAAAACACAACCTGCGATCCTCTTCTGATCCAGGGCATGAGATGATACCTCCATGATCACCGAATCCGCCCCATCATCCCTCACCCTGGACAAAAACTCAGCTATGGTAACAGGGTCCGGCGTAGTAAGGGGTGCCTTTTCACTGTAATCACCAAAGGCGTATTCCACTGTCCCCATGATAGCAGGCCTGTGCCCGGTTGCTTCAAGCAGGGTCTTCAGTATAAAGGCTGTTGTTGTCTTGCCGTTAGTGCCGGTAACACCAATGAGGGCCAATTTCTCAGCAGGATTTCCATAAAATGAATGGGCGATGATCCCGGCAGCACCTCTCGCATCATGGACCGAAACCAGAACCGGTTGCTCTTTGCCGGAAAGGGACTGAAGAAATTCCTGAATAACCAATTCATGTCCCTTTTCAAGTATGATGGCAGCGGCCCCCCGCTCTGCTGCCTGCGGAATATATTCCGTAGCATCGGTGACAGTACCGGGAACTGCGATAAACAGATCACCCGGCGCAGCCTTCCTGGAATCAGTCACCACGCCCATTATCAGAGGACGTTCAACATCACCGTGCAGTATCGTATATTCTCCTGCGTGTTCCAGGAGCTCCTTGAGACGTTTTCCTGCCATATCCTTTTTCAGTAAGAGCTTTATTTTTTATCCGTAATGCTATTCCTTCTATGAACGGGTCCGGGGAAATATCCCCTTGGATCCTCCATGATTCACTCAAAAATCAGGCCATTTTCCAGTGTTCTGTATCAAAAACTTTTGGCAGATGAAGACTGAAAGAGGGAATTCCAGAGGTCTCACCTCTCTATCCCTTGGCTCAATCTGAAAAGTCATTCTTTCAGTCCATTGAGCAGTAGAGAGACCGGTCAGCTTCTGTCCTGTTTGCCATACACCCGGCAAAGAGTCCCAGGCCCGAGAGGTGTGCCTGGTGCAGGGAGCTGGGAAACAACCCTACCTGTTCCAATAATCTCCGCCTTGTCACAAACGGACTGAATTATCTCAAAGGCATGTCGAAGGCTCTGCCCTGAAAGATCAGGCATCCTGCCCCTGTCCAGGCCCTGCGGGATCTTGCGACCATGGGAACTACCCGCGGCTGTTGTGCTCTCTTTGGAGACCGTATCCACAGCCATGGAGCCTGTAGCCACCTCATCTGCATATATCAGGAGAGATCTGCACCTGCCCAATGTGCCTCTCCTGATCCGTGGATCGTGAACTGTATCCCAAAGTACGGATATCAATGCGATCCGTGGCTCTTTGACTGGCCAGAAACCCATGCTCAATACCTCAAAACCCTTATCCTTTCTCACAGAGGCGCAAGCCAATCCGGTAGAACTGGATAGAAGAGCCCGGAGATCCGGAAATTTCTTTTTTGGGGCCGCAGCCAGGGAGTTATCCCCGGCTTCTGAAGATAGCTTAGGCGGGTTGCTCCCTGTTTTCGCCAATATTGTAGGCTGTAATCCGTTGTTATTGGTGAGAAGCCTGCTGAAGGCCACCAGAATCTGTAAGGGAGTGGCCTTGATACCGCTCCGGGCCTGGATATGGAGATCTGAACCAAACTTGCTGGGAACAGAGCCCAAGGCCTCGTCTGGGAGCTCAACTCCAG
>Ga0256840_1002692_pt1 | contig 15368 bp, 17 predicted proteins | sample 355202metaG_FD_185969 | JGI IMG/M metagenome (GOLD analysis project Ga0256840, IMG submission 185969) | Hydrothermal vent microbial communities from Mid Atlantic Ridge, Atlantic Ocean - 355-202 | ecosystem: Environmental > Aquatic > Marine > Hydrothermal vents | place: Atlantic Ocean: Mid... | reverse complement strand
ATCCATGGCATAGTTGTTTCCTCCTATACCTGATTTTAATGATATTGTGTTACCTATGTTCCCGGTTTAATCTGTTACCTATGTTGCCAGTTTATACAGGGGTGACAAAAAGTATCAATTATCGACCTTTTAAGATACGTTGTTTGTCTCTATTCCAATCTCTTTCTTTTGAGCTTGCACGTTTATCATGTGCTTGCTTTCCCTTTCCAATTCCTATTTCTAATTTTACTTTATTGCCTTTCCAGTATAATGCTAAGGGTATTATGGTATAGCCTTTACGGTCAACTGCAGCAGAGAGTTTTACTATTTCATAATCATGCAATAATAGTTTTCGAATACGGGTAGCAATAGGGTTAACGTGTGTTGAGGCGGATAATAGGGGAGTGATTTGTGCGCCAGACATCCAAACCTCTCCATTTTTAACAAAAACGTAGGCTTCTTTTAATTGGGCACGACCATCTCTGAGACTTTTTACCTCCCAGCCCTCTAAAACAATTCCTGCTTCATAAGTATCTTCAATAAAATAGTCGTGGCGGGCAACTTTATTTCGAGCAATGGTTAAACCGCCATGACCTTTCTTTTTTTTATTTTTCTTTGCCATATCCTAAACTATCTCTAAACAACAGTGTAAAGGCTAGATTATAACCTGTTAGAATAAAGCCCTCTTAGTATTTTTAGTCTTTTTTATGCCATATGTAAATAAAAGTGCCTTAGTTTCTTTTAGCTCTGCTCAAATGTATAAACTCGTTGCTGATATAGATGCCTACCAAGATTTTTTACCTTGGTGTGGTCACTCAGAAGTTTTATCACATGAGGGTGATGTGGTTGTAGGTAAAGTAACAATTGCAAAAGGAGGAGTGAATAAATCATTTACAACTGAAAATCATCAACAAGAGAATAAGAAGATAGAAGTAAAGTTGGTTGATGGGCCCTTTAAAAAACTAGAAGGCAGTTGGTACTTTGATGAGTTGAAGGAGGGTGCTTGTAAGGTGTCATTAGAGCTTGAGTATGAATTTTCTAGTAAATTACTGGGTATGGTTGTGGGGCCGGTTTTCAATCAAGTTGCTAATACGATGGTTGATTCATTTGTAAAGCAGGCGAGAGAAGTCTATGGATAATATTCTAAAAAATAACCTGATTCAGGTTGAAGTTGTGTATGGTCTTGCTGATGAGCAGGCTCTGTTGAGTGTAGATGTGCCTCAAGGTGCTGGAGTCAGAGACGTGATTCTAGCCTCTAAAATAACTGAACAATTTCCCGAAATAGATTTAGATAAAGCAAAAGTAGGCATTTTTGGAAAGCTCACTAAAATGGAACAGATCGTGAGAGAGCGAGATCGCATTGAAATATATCGACCTTTAATAGCTGACCCAAAAGAGGTGAGAAAACGTCGTGCTGCTGAAGGTAAGCGATTAAAAAAAGGTGGTGTAGACGTAAAAAATGATTCTCTCAAGGGTGAAAAATAGAATGAGAGGAATGGTTCCGCCAGACCCCCAGACAAAGGTATCAAAACCAGAGTTTGCGGTTGTTTATATTCCTAAACGGAGTAGAAAGCGTTTCCCTGCAAGTTGTGTTGATATAAAACATAGCAAAGAAGAAGCTTTGGAAGGAGCAAAAGGTAAAGATAAAATGTTTGCTGCAATTGTTATAGGTCCTTCTAAATCTTCAGAAGGACAATATATTTATTATCTTGGCGAGTGGCTTTGATTTTGGTCGATCTTCAATAAGATTAATAAACGTTGTTTTTCTTTATTGCGTTACCTTTACTAATTTTTCGTTCGCAAAAATCAGAGTAAGGCTTTGCTGTTTAGATGTTTTTCTTCCGCGTCCAGTATAATAAATATAGTCCCAGCGATTGCTTCTAAAGTTATCTTGTAGCAAAGGGTTGCCTAATAAGGATGCTACTTCAGATTTACTCATTCCTTTTTTTAACTGGCTGACCGTTTCATTGGAGATTGAGTTTCCTTGTTGTATATCCATCTTGTAGACAGAGCAACTGGCGAGTAGAAAAGATAAAGTAAAGATACTAATTATTTTATTCATGTCAGAGTATATAATTTTTTATGTTGGGTTTAATGTGATTAATTATTCTACAACATGATGGGCTTGGCTATTAGGTTTATTTAGTATAAAAGGGAAGTTTTGTAGAATATAAGGTATCTGTAGAGCTTTTTGTAAGAGTAAATTTAAAAATAGTGATATTTTCGCTTTTTATTTTGAGTAATACAGGCGTATAATATGTCGTTCAATTTTTCGTTCATGTGATCTGTATGGTGATCATATTAGGTGACATGAATAATTTCGATTTTGTTAAGAGTAGAGCAATACAAATATGCCAAGTGTAAAAATAAGAGATAACGAGCCGTTTGAAATCGCATTACGTCGTTTTAAACGTACCTGTGAAAAAGCAGGAGTTGTAGCAGAAGTTCGTGCGCGTGAATACTACGAAAAGCCAACATCAGTTCGCAAGAGAGAAAAAGCGGCAGCTGTAAAGCGTAACATTAAAAACTTGAAACGTGAGATTAATCGTCGCGTTCGTATGTACTAACCAGCTTTAAAAAGTTTTACCTGGTCTAAGTTGGGTTTAATAAAAGATGTCTACATTAAAACAACGTCTTGTTGATGATATGAAATTAGCAATGCGCGCTAAAGAAAAAGACCGTCTTTTGACTGTGCGTACTATTTTGGCCGCGATAAAGCAACAAGAGGTTGATACAAGAGAAGATGTGGATGAAGCTAGCGTGTTAGCTATACTCGATAAGCAGAGCAAGCAACGTCGTGAGTCTATAGTTCAATTTGCTAAAGCAGGTCGTGATGATCTAGTTGCACAAGAAGAATTAGAATTAGGCTTTATTCAAGTATATTTACCAGAACCTTTGAATGATGATGAGATTCAATCCTTTATTAAAGAAGCGATTGAATCAACAGGTGCTGATAGCATGAAAGATATGGGTAAAGTAATGGCTCATATCAAACCTAAAGTTCAAGGTCGAGCCGATATGGGTAAAATAAGCGGTCTAATCAAAGCGGCTTTAAACTAGACCTTAGTTTCTACCTTCCTGATTATTCCTGCCTCCCCTAAACAGGAAGTTAAAAATGTCAGAAAACCAATCATCAAGTAGCAAACCATCAGAGTTAAAAAATGATCGTTTTTTAAGAGCTCTATTAAAACAACCTGTTGATACCACGCCAGTTTGGATAATGCGCCAAGCAGGTCGCTACCTTCCCGAATATAAAGCCACACGAGCAAAAGCTGGTAGCTTTATGGATTTATGTGAAAATGCAGATCTAGCATGTGAAGTTACTCTTCAGCCATTAAGGCGTTATGATCTTGATGCTGCCATTCTTTTCTCAGATATATTAACCATTCCTGATGCTATGGGCTTAGGGCTATATTTCTCTGAAGGAGAAGGGCCTAAATTTAAGAAGCCTATTAAAAGTGTTTCAGATGTTAAAAACCTACCTATTCCTGATCCAGAGCAAGAGTTGCGCTATGTAATGAATGCCGTTCGCACGATTCGTCGTGAGTTAAACGGTAGTGTGCCGTTAATTGGCTTTTCTGGTAGTCCTTGGACTCTAGCAACTTATATGGTTGAAGGTGGTACAACAAAAGATTTTGGCAAAGTAAAAGGTATGATGTTTGATGCTCCTGAGACAATGCACTTATTGCTCGATAAAACAGCCCAGAGTGTTACCAGTTATCTAAATGCTCAAATAGCGGCAGGAGCACAAGCTGTAATGATTTTTGATACGTGGGGTGGTGTATTATCGCCAGAAATGTATAAAGAGTTTTCATTGAGCTATATGCAAAAAATTGTTGCTGGCTTAATGCGTGAAGCTGATGGCAGACAAGTTCCTGTCACTTTGTTCACAAAAGGTGGAGGTCAATGGTTAGAAATAATGGCTGAGACAGGCTGTGATGCACTTGGACTAGATTGGACTCAAGATATATCAGAAGCTCGTAAGCGTGTCGGTGATAAGGTTGCTTTACAAGGAAATATGGATCCTAGTACTTTGTATGCTTCACCGGAAGTAATAAAGCGTGAAGTTAAAAAGGTTATAGAAGGCTACGGTGAAGGCGCAGGGCATATCTTTAATCTAGGTCATGGGATTCATCAGCATATTAATCCTGATAACGTGACTGTACTTGTAGATGCCGTACATGAATATGGTGCGGCTAAATAGTACTGACTCTAGAACACTTGCAAGTTTTCTATCAAAAGTATTTTATAATTTTTATCGCTAGAATAGTTGTTCTGGAATTTCAATAGTTTCTTGTTTTATTACCCTGATAACTTTAGATGCGGGGGGAATAGCTCTGTGGTCAAGAGTTCCAGAAGGTGCTTGTTGCGGTGATAACGTTGGCATAGGTAGTAACGGTATCCCTAGACTTTGTCGTCTCTGGTTCTCTTTTTGGGTTGCCATAACGCGTCTTCGATGATTGGCTTCACGTTGAGCCTGTTCTCGTTGAAATTTTTCCTCGTAGCGTTTTTGTGTTGCAGGATCAGCATTCTCTGGGATGAATCCTTGTTGCCTTTCAGGAAAATCTTCTTGATGGGCAAGCATATATTCTTGAATCTCTTGCTCTGTAGGTATTTGTGCAGGAGTTAAAGCCTCAGTAACGGTTTCTACTGTATATGCATCAGGGGGCATTCCTGTTTCGGCATCGAGTGTTACATTGATAAGGCCCTTAGGTGCTTTCCAACCAGTTTGTTTGGTTCCCTTAAGTGCTGTTCTCATAAAATCTATCCAGATAGGAAGAGCGGCACCAGCTGCAGTTTCTTTTTTACCTAGGGGTTTAATTTGATCAAAACCAACCCAGACAGCTGTTACTATTTTAGGGTTAAAACCACAGAACCAAGCATCTTTTTGGTCATCAGTTGTGCCTGTCTTTCCCGCTAAGTCTTTTCTACCTAGTCTATTTGATCTTGCACCAGTACCTGCTTGCGCAACGCTTTGCAGCATACTAGTAATTTGATATTCAACATAAGGCTTCATAATGCGTTTTGCAGGATGGTTAGGATTTTTCTTTGAGGATGATGGTGCAGTGATAGGATCTGCATCGAATATGATGTTTCCTTTTCTATCGACAATCTTTCTAATATAGTGGCTTTCAATTTTATAACCACCATTTGCAAAGCTGGAATAAGCTGTTGCCATTTCAACTGGTGTGGCTGACCCTGTACCTAAAGCTAGTGTTAAATCTGCAGGTAATGTTCTTTTTTTAAACCCAAAACGTTTTGCATATTCTAAGGCGTAACCAAGCCCAATTTCTTGAAGAAGTCGTATTGAAACAAGGTTTTTTGATTTTGCTAATGCTTTGCGCAAGCGAGTTGGACCACCAAAATCGTGGCCATAGTTTTTTGGCTCCCAAGTACTGTTGATAAGCTCTATGGGTTTGTCATCTACAGTGGTTGCAGGAGAGTAACCTTTTGCTAATGCAGCTGCATAGATAAAAGGCTTGAAGCTGGACCCTGGTTGACGCTTGGCTTGTAATGCCCTATTGAATTTACTGTAGGTAAAGTCAAAGCCACCAGCAATAGCTTCAATAGCTCCATTTTGAGGATTCATTGCTACTAAAGCCCCGGTAACTTTAGGGAGTTGCGATAGTTCCCATTTGCCATTTTTGTTTTTTTGTACGCGGACAATATCTCCAACTTTAAGAATATCATCAACTCGTTTGGGTTTTTTTCCACGGCGGTTTTCATTTATATAAGGTCTTGCCCATTTCATATCCGTGAGGGTTAACTTAGTAGGTAGATTTTGTTGGTAAATTTGAATTGTGGCCTCTTTCTTCTCTGAATTTAGGACTAAGGCAGGATAGAGTTGAGCAAAAATTTTATATCTTTTTAGCTTTTCTTGTTGTGCACTTTTTGTTTTGAATTCATTGAGAATGATTTGGTCTTCAGCGCCACGATAACCATGTCGTAGCGTATATTTAATTAAATGCTTCCTGAGTGTGCTGATCGCATTGTCTTGAGCTTTACTATCTAGAGTTGTATATATTTTTAAACCTAACTTATAAATATTTTCTTCACCAAAACGTTTTATTGCATCTCTACGCGCCATTTCTGCCATATAAGGAGCATATGTTTGATTTTCTACGGTGTGAACTTCTGCTGAGAGTTTTTCATTGATAGCTTCTTGGTAGTCCTCAGGAGAGATATAAGATAAATCAGACATTCTTTTTAATATGTAATCTCTACGAACTTTTGCACGTTTAGGGTTTATAACAGGGTTGTAACGTGATGGGGCTTTAGGTAAGCCAGCAATCATTGCACTTTGTGCAAGGGTTAGTTCTTCAACTTTTTTTCCATAATAGATTTCAGCGGCAGATCCGATGCCATAAGCACGTTTCCCTAAAAATATTTTGTTAAGATAGAGTTCAAGGATTTCTTCTTTACTTAATTCGCCTTCAATTTTGAGGGCTAAAAAGGCTTCACGTAACTTTCTGTCTAGAGTTTTTTCATTGCTATAATAAAAGTTTCGAGCAACTTGCATAGTAATGGTACTTGCCCCTTGTTTTACGCGTCCATTTTTTAGAGCGCTTACAACCGCCCGAGTAATTCCACGAAAATCGACTCCCTTATGTTGGTAGAAGCGTGAGTCTTCTATAGCAATAAAAGCATTACGTAGGTTTTGGGGAGTTTGTTCAAAAGTAACAGGGCGACGGCGAAATTGTCCAAACTCTGCTATGAGTTTATCCTCTTTACTGTATACCCGAAGTGGCAATTGAAGTTGGGCATTTTTTAGTTCTGCAACAGAAGGAAGCTGAGGCTGATAGTAAAAATAGGTGGCAGTTACAATAACAATCCCGATAATGCCAATAGGAATAAGGGGGGCAATGAAATAGCGAATGAATTTAGTTAGGATGGACATAGAGTGGAATTGTACTTAATTTTTACTAAGAATATGAGACTCTTTCTAAACTATTTTATTTGAATAAATAAATACCGTTTGTCCTAAGTATAGTGACTATTATCTGCAAGGACGTTAATATTATTTACAGAACTTAAAAGAGGTTCAATGTTTGAATTTCTTAATAAATAATAACAACAATAAATAGGACTAATCTGTGTTTTCCTTCTCAAAGAAAAAAGGCGATCTACTCGGCATTGATATTAGCTCATCAGCTGTAAAACTTATTGAGCTTTCTCGTAAAGGTAATGATTATCGTGTAGATAGTTATGCAGTAACCTCCTTACCAGAAGGTGTGACCAGTGAGCGTGATATTAACGAAGCTGAAAAAGTAGGTGAAGCAATAAAACAAGTTGTTAAGAATAGCCGAACAAAAAGTAGACGTTGCGCATTAGGTATTCCATCTTCGATGGCTATTAATAAAATAATAACAATACCGGCTTCCATTCCTGCAACGGAGCTTGAAGCTCAAATTTCTCTAGAAGCAGAACAATATATTCCCTACCCAATGGATGAAGTTAATTTTGACTTTGAAGTATTAGGCCCTTCCGAAACATCATCAGAGATGGTGGATGTACTTATTGCTGGTACTCGTACAGAAAATGTTGAGGTACGATTAGCTGCTGCAGAAATGGCAGGACTGGATGTTGAGATTGTAGATTTAGAATCTCATGCAGTTGAATTACTCTTTAAAACAATGATTGATGATATGGAAAAGCACGATGTGCTTGCTGCTGTTGACTTTGGTGCATCAATGACTGGTATCAATGTTTTTGAGAATGGTAAGGTTGTATTTTCACGTGAACAAGTTTTTGGCGGTAAACAATTAACACAAGAAATATCACAGCGTTATGGTCTCTCATATCCTGAGGCAGGACTAGCAAAGAAAAATGGAAATCTTCCTGAGGGGTATATTCCTGAGGTTTTAGATCCATTTCGAGAGAATATGGTTAGGCAAGTACAACGTTTCTTACAATTCTATTATGCATCTACACAAAAAGATAAAGTGGATAAGGTTCTACTATCTGGAGGCTGCGCCAGTATTCCAGGTATTGATGAACAAATACAAGAAGTTATTGGAATTCCCACAGCATTAGCTAATCCATTTGCAAATGTTGTTTTACATTCAAAAGTAAATCCAGCACGTTTTACAAGTGATATTCCAGCAATGCTTGTACCTGCTGGGCTAGCATTAAGAGGGTTTTCATAATGTCTGGAATTAACTTATTACCATGGCGCGAAGCTGCTCGAAAACAAAGTCAACAAAACTTTGTGATGTCGGTTGTAGGTGCCATCGCCGTAGGGGCCATTGTAGTTGGTGCTGGCTATACTTATATGGAAGGGCGCATTGCTTATCAAGAATCTAGAAATGCTTATATAGAGGCTGAAATTAAACACCTTGATAAGGCCCTAGCAGAAATAAAAACCCTAGATGCAAATAGAAAAGCATTGCTTGACCGTATTGCAGTTATTGAAAGGCTCCAATCAACGAGGCCAGGAATTGTACATTTGTTTGATGAGATGGTTAATTCACTTCCAAAAGGTTTATATCTTACTCAATTAAAACAAGAAAAGAACCAAATCAAATTAGAAGGAAAGGCCGAATCAAGTGCCCGAGTTTCTAGTTATATGAATAGGCTTAATGCATCTCCTTGGTTAAAGTCATCTGACCTTAATACAATAAAGGTAGATTCTGATAAAGGTGATAATAATTTACGTTACTTTAGTTTGAATGTAACACAATTGTTACAGTCAGGAAGCGAAGAAGGGGAGAAGTAACATGGCTATTGATATGAATGAAATAAATCAACTGCTTAATGATCCTGCAAATGTATCATTACCTATCAAAGTTGGTGCTGTTGTAGTTGTATTTGCGCTAACACTGGTAGCAGGCTATAAATTGGTGATTGTTGATCAACTCGCAACTCAAAAATCAGTTCAAGCAATAGAGTTTGAGAAGCGTAAAATCTATGAGAAAAAGCAAGCCAGAGCAAATCAATTACCTGCTTATAAAACACAACTAGCAGAAATGCAGGCATCGTTTGGTGCGTTGAAAGATCAGTTACCAAGTGATACTGAGATTCCTGGTTTAATTCTTGATATTTCAGAAAAAGGTTTAACCAATGGGCTAGAAATAGAATTATTTAAACCACAACCTGAGGTTCACCAAGAGTTTTTCGCAGAAAAGCCAATTGAGTTGAAGGCTAAAGGTACATATAACCAATTGGCTGGTTTCGTAAGTGATCTTTCGGGGCTTCCTCGAATTGTAACAATAAATGATATTCATTTAACGCCTGAGAAAGAAGTAAAAACTGAGGAAGGGAAGGGGAAAAAACCTGGTGTTGCAAGGCTATCACTTAATGCAACCATTAAAACCTTTAGATATTTAAATGAAGAAGATGCGGGAGGAAATTAGGATGAAAACTAAAAATAATATTTCACCCATTAATGCTTATGCTTTTTTGTTTGGAAGCCTTTTAATGTTGACTGGTTGTAATACTAGTACAGCAGATTTAGATGAATACTTCATTGTACAAAGAGAGAAAGCCCCTCGTCCAATAAAGCCTATTCCTGAAGTTAAGCCTTATTTGAGATTTGATTATCCTGCCCATGAAAAAGATCCTTTTGATGTGGCGATGTTAGCACCAAATACTGGACCAAAAGAGGTAATTGAAAATGGTGTTGCAATTGATACAACAAGAGTTCCAGAATTCTTAGAAGGTTTTCCATTGGATAGCTTGAAAATGGTGGGAACGGTTAATAAAGACAATGTACTTTGGGCGTTAATAAAAATTCCTGATGGTGCGGTACAAAGTGTAAAGCCAGGAAACTTTATAGGGCAAAATTACGGCGAAATCTTATCTATTAATGATGGGAAGATAGAAATGAAAGAGACAGTATCAAATGGTTTTGGTGGATATAAGGAAAGACAAACAACCATTATATTGGATCAATTGTAGAACAGATTGTCTTAATCTAAATAAATAATAAATAATAAATAAACAGTGGGTTATTAAAATGAAAATTATTACACGCACATTGCTAGGTTTAAGCCTGCCAGCACTTTTGCTAGCAACTGGCAGTAGTTATGCAACAGCACGTTTGCAGACGGTAGATACAGCGATGCAATCATCAGGTAAGTCTACACTGCGGTTACACTTTGATAGTAAAGTAAGCATGCCAACGTCTTTTACCATGCAGCAACCAGCTAATATTATATTAGATTTTCCAGATACTGTTAGTGGAATGAAAGTGCGCAGTAAGAAGTTTAATGCTAAATCTGTTAAGAGTGTTCGAGTAGCAGGTGCTTCTAAAAAACTACGAGTAATGATTTCTCTGAACAAGCTCACTAAATACACAACAAGTATTCAAGGTAATGATGTTGTTTTGACCTTTGAAGATAAACAAGCAGTAGTGGCTAAACCAGTTGCGTCACGAGCCAATACGGCGAGTATAGAAAAAGCTACAAAAGCGAGACAAGCAGCTATCGCCCGTCGTCAGCAGGCAAAAGCACAGCAAGAGGCTAAAGTACGTAAAATAATGAGAGATCGTCAGATTGCTAATCAGCAACGCATGGCGAAGGTACCAGAGATTAGAGATGCAAATCTTACTCCTGGTCCTGTTGTTAAACAAAAAAGTGTTAGACGACAAGCTGTGGCAAGTAACTATGTGGCTCGTCCAACAGTTCGTCCACGTGCGCAAGCACCTTATAGAGCGACGCAGCAACAAAAGACTTATAGACCTGCAAATTTGATGGGAGCTGTGGATTTCCATAGAACATCAAATGGTGGTGGTCAAGCTATCATTAAGTTACCACATGCATCTACAGAAGTAGAAGCACGAAAGGTAGGTAGTGTAATTGTTCTAACATTGAAGAATGTAAAAGCACAACAACCAAGAAAGCGTATTGATGTATTAGATTTTGCAACTCCAGCGTCTTATCTTGATATTTCTCGAAGTGGTTCGGATGTACAGGTAAGAATACTTACAAATTCAGCTTTTGATTTTAATACAACACGCAAAGGTAGTGACTTTATTGTTAATATAAATAAGCAACAACGTAAAGTAGTTAAAAACCCACTATTATCAAAAGTGAAAGTTTATAGAGGGAAGAAACTTTCATTAAATTTCCAAGATATTGAAGTACGTTCAGTATTACAGTTGTTAGCAGATTTTACTGATAAAAACATCGTAGTAAGTGATAGTGTAAAAGGCAATATTACTTTGCGTTTAAAAGATGTACCTTGGGATCAGGCTTTAGATATTGTATTAGAATCTAAAGGTTTGGCAATGCGTAATAATGGAAATGTGATTTGGGTTGCTCCAGCAGTAGAGCTCGATGCAAAAGAGCAACGTGAACTAGAGGCATATAAACGTAAACAAGAGCTAGAGCCTTTGATCACGGAATATATTTCGATCAATTATGCTAAAGCATCAGATATGCTTAAATTGATTAAATCTGCGGGTGATAGTAAATCAAAGAGTTCATTGTTATCCAGCCGTGGAACAGTAACACTGGATGAACGGACTAATACACTATTGGTGAAGGATACGGCTTCTAGTGTTAGAGAAATACGCAATATGGTTAGAAATCTTGATGTTACTGTTAGACAAGTATCAATTGAGTCACGTATTGTTTTTGCAACAGAGCAATTTAGCAAAGAGTTAGGTGCGCGTTTTGGTGTTACTAAATTTGGCAATAACTTTGCAACCTCTGGTGGTATTGGTGCAACTGATTCAATGGCTAATGATTTAGTTAGTGGTAGTTCATCGGTAGCAGTTCCTGCTCTTGCTGACCGTTTAAATACTAACTTACCTGTAGCTGGTGCTGCTGGAAAATTAGCTTTATCTCTCTTGAGTAAAGACTTCTTACTTGATTTAGAGCTATCAGCGTTACAAGCAGAAAATAAAGGTGAGGTAATTTCTACACCACGAGTTGTTACTGTGGATAAGAAGAAAGCCAGTATTGAAAAGGGTGTTGATATTCCATATCAAACAGAAAGTAGAAGTGGTGGAACAACTATTGCCTTTAAAAAGGCGGTTTTAAGATTGGAAGTTACTCCACAAATTACTCCAGATGAGCATGTTATTATGGATCTGGATGTTAGACAGGATGAGGTTGATAGTACATTCACTACTTCGTCAGGCGGTGTCCCTGTTATTGGTACACGTCATGTTGAAACACAAGTACTTGTTGATAATGGGCAAACTGTTGTGTTAGGTGGTATTCATGAAGAGACTAATGGAAACAGTGTTACTCAGGTTCCTGTTCTTGGAGATATTCCTATCTTAGGAAATCTATTTAAGGTCAAAGGTAAAACAAAGAATCAACGTGAGTTGTTAATATTTGTAACCCCTAAAATCTTAAAATAATAAGGTTTTAACACAAAAAAGGCTGGTATTTACCAGCCTTTTTTGTGTATGTAAGAATAATTTATTGATTACTTTGAATGCAACTGGCATAAAGCCTTTATGAAGAAAAATATAATATTAGTCGGCCTAATGGGAGCAGGAAAATCAACCATAGGAAGAAACCTTGCTAGAGTCTTAAATAAAGAGTTTTATGATTCAGATAGAGTTATCGAAGAGCGTACAGGCGTTGATATAGCCACAATTTTTGAAATTGAAGGTGAACAGGGGTTTCGTGATAGAGAAGAACAAGTAATAAAGGAACTTTGTGAACAAGACGATATTGTATTAGCAACAGGAGGAGGGAGTATTCTTCGTGAAGCAAATCGTATAAACATGAAAAAGCGCGGGCATGTTGTCTACCTACGTACTTCTGCAGAGCTTTTATATTCGCGTATACGTCATGATAAAAAACGCCCTCTTATGCAAACAGATAGCCCTTTAGACACGCTAAAAAAATTATTAGATGATAGGGAGCCTCATTATTTAGATGTTTCAGATACGGTTGTAATGACGGGTAAGCAAAAAGTAACAACACTCGTTAAACGAGTTGAAGAAGCACTTAAAAATGATGTGACTAAGTGAATAAAAAAATATGAATACAGCAATGAAAACACTCCATGTAGATTTAGGTGCACGCAGTTATCCTATCTATATTGGAAGAGGGCTTTTAAGTAAGCCAGAATTAATACAGCCCTGTATAAAAGGTAAAACAATAGCTATTGTATCAAATACCACGGTAGCACCCTTGTATATCGATAAAGTACACCAACTGACACAAGGATTTTCAAACACGGATATACTTTTACCTGATGGTGAAAAATACAAAACATTTGAAACACTAGGGCAGATTTATACAGAGATGCTCGAAGCCCATTGTGATAGAAAAACGACCTTGTTAGCATTAGGTGGCGGTGTAGTGGGTGATGTCGCTGGCTATGCCGCTGCAAGTTATCAACGTGGTATCAACTTTATTCAGATCCCTACAACACTATTATCCATGGTTGATTCATCTGTTGGTGGTAAAACAGGCGTGAACCATCCCTTGGGTAAAAACATGGTTGGGGCATTTCATCAGCCACAGTGCGTGATTATTGATACAGAAACACTCAATACCTTGGATGATCGACAGCTAAGTGCTGGTATTGCAGAAATTATCAAATATGGCTATATCAATGATCTAGATTTTATCGATTGGCTTGATGAAAATATGGACAAACTATTGAGACGCGACCCCGAAGCGCTTGCCTATGCGATTCACCGTTCTTGTCGGCATAAAGCAGATATTGTTGCCGCAGATGAGAAAGAAAAAGGGCAACGAGCATTGCTAAATCTAGGTCATACTTTTGGTCATGCGATTGAAACAGGCATGGGTTATGGTGTTTGGTTGCATGGCGAAGCTATTTCAGCGGGAATGGTTATGGCAGCTGAACTTTCAAAAGAGCATGGTTGGATTACAGACGCAGATGTCAAAAGTATTAGAGCTTTGCTTAAAAAAGCAAATCTCCCTGTCGATCCTCCAGAAGAAATATTAGCAGAACAATTTAGGGACTTAATGTCGATAGATAAAAAGGTGCAAGATGGTGTTTTGCATTTGGTGTTAATGAAGGCTATGGGAGAGAGTGTTATCAGTAGTGATTTTGATCATGAGCTCCTTCAAAAAGTCTTACGTAGGGATGTGTAAATGAGTGACAAAGCAGCTTATGCGGCTACTTCTGAAGTTAGCATAGGTCGAAAATTCCCCGAAGCTTCACCCACGTACCGATCAGAATTTCAACGTGATCGTGATCGTATTATTCACTCAACGGGCTTTCGTCGCTTAGAATACAAAACTCAAGTATTTGTAAATCATGAAGGTGATTTATACCGAACACGCCTCACGCACTCATTAGAAGTTGCTCAAATAGCGCGTGCTATATCTCGTACACTTAGGCTCGATGAAGATCTCACAGAAGCTATAGCCCTTGCACATGATATTGGTCACACACCGTTTGGACATGCAGGGCAAGACGCACTTAATGCCTGTATGAAGAATTATGGAGGCTTTGAGCATAATTTACAGTCATTACGTATAGTGGATAAATTAGAAAAAAACTATGCGGAATTTGATGGTCTAAACCTTAGCTTCGAGACTCGAGAAGGTATACTTAAACACTGCTCCTTAAAGAATGCTAAAGATTTAGGTGATGTGGGAGAACGCTTTCTAAATAAAACACAAGCATCATTGGAAGCTCAACTTACTAATATTGCTGACCAAGTGGCTTATAATAATCATGATATTGATGATGGATTACGCTCCGGATTAATTACCACAGAGCAAATGCGAAAAGTTGATTTGTTTAGTGTGCAATACGACAAAGTGATGTGGAAGTATCCTGAGCTAACAGGAAACTGTTGTGTGCATGAGACCATACGACGAATGATTGGCGAACAAGTTGTTGATCTTGTTGAGACAAGTAGAGTGAACTTAAAAGAAACCAATCCACAAAGTATTGAAGATGTAAGAAATCACGAAAAACAACTGATTAGTTTTAGTAAAGAGATGATCTCACGTAGCCAAGAGCTAAAAAAATTCTTACGTGAAAACTTATATTATCACCATAAAGTTTATAGAATGACACGTAAGGCGCACCAAGTTATAGAAGCTTTGTTTAATGCATTTATGGAGGATACCCGTTTGTTGCCACCTGAGCATTTACAGTTAGCAAGAGGTGCTTTGTTAACAGATGGAGAAGCAGGGCAAGCACGAATCATTGCTGACTATGTAGCAGGAATGACGGATAGGTATGCCACAAGAGAATATGCCCGATTATTTGATGTAAAAGGAAGTGTTTTTTAAGCAAAATACCTATGATATCTAATAATTTGTCACCCCCCTTGTTTTTGGTCATTTTGTAATTTTGTCTATTATTAGGCTCTTCTTAAGGAATTCCTGATTAAGTCCAAGAATCATGAGAAAATAGCATAATCCAAAGAAAGGGGTTATTCAATGAAACAACAAAGCTTTGCCAGCCTGGCCTACGACAATAAGAAAATCACCACG